>Ga0315915_1005732_pt1 | contig 15390 bp, 7 predicted proteins | sample MpolbnodulesMG_FD_207738 | JGI IMG/M metagenome (GOLD analysis project Ga0315915, IMG submission 207738) | Medicago polymorpha root nodule microbial communities from Los Angeles, California, United States - branched nodules | ecosystem: Host-associated > Plants > Roots > Nodule | place: USA... | reverse complement strand
ATGCTATTTTGATATTTTAGACAACTTGTACGTGGGACAAAAAGTTGCGCTATGGTTTGGTGAGGGACAAAAATATCAGATTTATGTAGAGAAATTATACTAGGAAAGTTGATACTAGTTTTACATACAAGTTTAGTACTACATCCGTCCCTAATTATAAGACCCTTTTGAGAATTTTTTTCGTCCCTTTTTATAAGACCCCTTTGTTATTTCCAAGCTTATTGACCATTTAAGGAGCCACTTGGTTTTGAAAAATTGAGACTATCTTAAATGGTCAATAAGCTTCATTAAAATAACAAATCGTTTGGGAGAACCTGAATTTGATGTATGTGTATAACAATTTTTAGTTTGACTATATTTACCTCACACCCAAATTTCAAATTATCAAGAGTCCACTCCTTTAGGAATCAGACGCAAAAAAATGTAAACATATCACTTTTTATGAGAATGAAAAGAAAATTATCGATATAAAAAATTTGTTTGTATTTACAATAGTCACGTCGCGGTGGTTAAATAATAGCGATTGGGCCTAAATTATCCCAAAAAAATTAAGAAAGTGGTAACCTAATTCTCTCTCCCTTCCATTCCACATAACATAGCACTTGTTCTTACACTTCTCCTCGCTTTTATCCTTCTTTAGGAATTAGAGAGTTAACACAAAAAATTTAAACATATCATTTTTTTTTAGTCCAGGAAACATATTTTTTTTAATGAGAATGAAAACAAAATTATCAAAAAAATAAATAAATTGTATTTACAATGGTCATGTGTTACGAAGTGGTAACTGTTGTTTTTCGAGTTAAGAAAAATACCTTTTAATAAAATCGAAATCACCACCAAAGAGATTATCGGGTTGAGTCACCATCAGGTCACTTTCCTTAAGACGTTTCACGACACTACTTGAGTTTGTGCAAGGTAGACTAACAACCGTGCGCCTCCAGGATAAAACAGTTCAGTTCACCTGTTCGATTACATACTGCACTATAAATAATCGTTCGAGAAATAACACCCTCAAATATGGTACTAAGACCACTCTTTAATATTGAAACCAATATGGTATTGTGACCACTCTATTATGGTGTTGAGACCACTCAAATATGGTGTTACCACCATTCTAATTTTTAACTTCTCTCAAAATATCAATATGGTATTTCAACCACTCAAATATGGTGCTACACCATTCTAACATCTAACTTCTTCATGAATTGAAGAAGAATATATATGTTTAAGATCATTCTTATTATACCCAAAAAGGACTATGATCTTAAAATATTATTTATTCTAAAGAGACAAATAATTGAAGGAACTATGCTCTTAAGACCATTTTTAGTTCTGAAAGAACAATAAACCGAAAAGGGACTATGGTCTTAAGAACACTATTAATTCTAAAGGGACATAAGGAGTAGAAAAAGGAGAAGAATTTGTCAACACAAGTCGAAGGAGGGAGAAAAGAGGAAAAACACAGAAACATCAATTGTGAATTTCACATATTAGATTTAGTATTAAAATATCTCATATTGAATATCAAAACATTGAATACAAAAATATATTATTTAGTACAGAAATATATTATTGAGTATCAAAATATATTTCATATCATCCACTAAAATATATTAGGTTGTCTACCAAAATATTTCAGATTGTGTTCCGAAATATTTTAGATTGTGTTTCAAAATATTTTAACAAAACTTGAGGATTAAGAAAACACTTTCTAATAATGATTAAATTAATTATTTTCAAATAATAAAATATATATCAAAATATATATATATATATATATATATATATATATATATTTTTTTTTTTTCTTTAGTGCTTACTTTGTTCACATAATTATGTGCCCTTATTAGAGGTGCACACTGCGATCCATCCGATGTGAGACTTCCAATTTTTTCAATTCACACAACACTAGTTCTACCCAACATGAGAATTTGTGTTTAGTCTTTTTACTCAATTTATATGTATGTTCCAACAATAACCCTAATATAAACAAAATTATCAATATAATTTTTTTTTTTGGGAGGGACCAAAACTTAAAGGGACTATATTTGCAGGGACGAGTGCAATATTTAAGCCGTAAATAAATATATATTTAAGAAAGTGAAAACCCTAGTTTTCTCTTCTTCCGTTTCACATCACATAGCAGCACCTTGTTCTTACACTTCTCCTCCCTTTTATCCTTCTTCGCATAAAGAGACAGACAACTGTAAGATTATGTTAAATTGGTTACGTATCAATGACGGGAGCAGCAGCATCCAAATCAAATGTTCCAAAAAGAAGAATGATGACAGCAACAAAAAGAAAGAAGACGTCGAAAGCAGCAAGCCCTAATAAACGGGCAAGAGAGAACCATCGAAATCCAATGCACCAAAAAGAGAATCGGCTGTGGAAGAAGCAGCAGAAGCGTCTTCATATTTACCAGACGAGTTATGGGAGCGCATCTTAATCAAACTCCTAAACGGTGGCGACAACCACCAAAGCTACTTGAAATCACTCTCCGCTGTCTCGAAACAGTTGCTCTCCATCACCAATCCTCTCGGATTCTCCATCACAATCACCGATGAAACAATTCCATTTGTTCCTCGCCTCTTCCAAAGGTTCCCTAACCTCAAATCCCTCAACTTCAATCTGGTCTCCTCCAAAACATTTCAATTCAACAAGCTTCTCACCCAAATATCCACTTTCCCTAATTTATCACACATCAAATCGCTCTCTCTCGCCAGCCCAAAAGCTTTGTTCCTCAAAAGGGGTTGCTTGCTCTGTCCAAAAAGCTCAAAAATAATTTGACATCTTTCACATGTTGTAGAACGTATTGTACTTACCAGAAAGATCTCTTCTTCGTCGCTGATTATTTCTCTTTACTCGAAGAACTCAAACTCACTCACCCCCAGATTTCTGTTGTTGGAGAGTTTGATGGACTTGATGACCGACTCTTGCCACTTCCTAAACTCCGCAAGATTGATTTATCTGGCAATTGCATCGATAGAGAATCCATTAACCATCTCTGTCGGAATTGTGATCTTATTCAAGAGGTCATCGTAGATGACTGGTTTTCATTGATGTAGTTGGAATTTATAGTTCAATTACAATTTGATTCTCAATTTAGTTGTTTCTGCAAACCAAACATATGTATTGAGTTAGATTATTGTAATTCTGAATTTTATTTGAATTATTTAATTGTTTGTTTGTTTTAGATTTATTTGAAAGACCGCTTGTTTTAGATAAAAGTGCGAATGTTTGTGATTTGTGACTTTTAAATTGTAACCAGCTGTGCTTATTCTTTTCCAATGATACCAATATCATAACATTTTGTTTCTAAATTGAAAACTATTTAAGTTATGCTCCTTGGAGCGCGGAAAGTAAGAATGATGCAGACTCTTTAAATCATGCTCCTTGCGTTGGATGTATATTTTAATTGGACTTCATCTGAATGCACTTGATTCTTAGCACTTTGTTTGAGTTTCGTTGTGACAGAATTGGCCACGCTGTAGAAACTTGTTTTAAGAAACATGGTTTCCCTCTTTGATCTACGCCAAAGAGAAAATACCTCAGCAACTAAGATTATGGTGAGAAAATGGATAGTTAACTCAAGCATGGATAATAAAATGGATTGTCGTGGAAAGAAGAAAGAGCCGAATGTGCCTCACTATTGACGAATGCAGGATTTTGATCAACCTGCTGCAGCAAACGAATATGCACAGGTTAGATACTGATTTGTAAAGAATAAGGTCTTACAGAATCCGCTGTAAAAACGGATGCACACATTAGGTCAATCAAGCTGGTTTTAGCAGAACTGGTCCCATGAATCAGATTGAAGGTATAAATCATTTATTTTCTTGGTGCAGTAGATCATATTTGCACTCCATTGAATTGGTCTGATTATTAAAATAAGATACTTACTACCTATATTCCTGCTAGCTTACTAAATGTAATATAATGAATAATGATGGCAATGTTACTATTTGAGATGATATTACCTGATTTTAATATCAACCTTGTGCTTATTAAACTTGGGTGCAGGCCTACTAATTTCTGGTATTTTGTTGCGCACATTGTCCTTTTAATTTTGCTGTCAATTGAGGTCGTTTACCCATATACGTAGATTTTCCTATTTTGGTTTTTTAACTTGGTTCATACAAATGTTATTGTCCTTATTGATGTGCTCCTTGAAGAAGTGGTTCCACCATTTTGTTGAAATTTTTAGGGACATGAGTTATCGCAGACGGTGGATTTGGATGAGCTCTTTGATTTATACAACATTTATTTTCTTTGGACCCGTCTTCTTTTACCTTTTTATTGCTGCTGCTTATAGAAAATCATGTGTGTGCTGCTGCTGCAGTGTTGTTTATTGACTTCTGAGTACAAAAGTTGGTACAGGGCAACCCGCATTGTATGTTTCATAAATTCAGTTTCCCTCTTTCTTTTTGTGTTTTGTATGCCAATAAGATTTGAATTTGACATCTGGTCATGAAAATTTTAATTTCTTGAGCCGTTTTTTTATTCTTGTAATTGATCATGAATTGATGGGGTTGCAGAAGGATTTGTTGATCTATGAATTTTATATATTTATTCTTGTTACTGATCTATGAATTTTAGTTTCATTTTGTGTTTAATATGCAAATAAGATTTGAATTTGACAACTGGTCATGAAAATTTCAGTTTCTTGGGCAGTACCGATTTTTATTTATTTTATTCTTGTTTCGAATTTTATGACTTTCAAAACATAGTAGCTTTGATGTAACTCGGATTGTATTTGTGCATCGATCAAACTATCATCCCTTTAAATGAATTACTATTACAAAATCTTATTCTCTAATCAAATTCTAGATTATTTTGCACATTTAATCAATAAATTCGGAGAAATGATTATAACAACTATCTAATGAAACAAAACTAATATAAGCTAATCCAATAACGCATAGTGCTTAGATGAGATGTCACAGGTTTCTTTTAGTTTAACCATGATCTTGGATTTGAATCCAGCCTTAGATATTCAACAACGTCAAAACTTATAAAGAGTTGTCATCCATTAAGGTCTATGAGATTCGAGGGATTAGTGTCCGCAGGTTGCGTGCGGAGGATATATGATTTATGCTATTAAAAAAAACTACTTTTTCTATTTAAAGCATTACACATCAACCGCTCAATAATCAAGGAGTAGTTATAAAATTAAGAGAAAGAAACAGGTTCATATACACATTTAAGTTCCGAAGAACCATCTTAAGCCGCAAAACTCAAAACAAAACTTGAACGCTCAATTCTAAAAACTTGTTGTAACCAATTAACCTTTCTCTTTCTCTCTGATGGCATTGATCTTCTCTTCCCTGTTCTCATTCACCAACCAATGGGGGAGCCAAGATCATCATCATCATCACACACCTCAACATCTCAAAATTCTTCGACAACATCAATATCTCAAAATTCTTCAACATTACCATCCCCACCACCACTTCCTCAGAATATCTCCCTCGTACAACCCTCTCAGAAAAGAAAACACAAAACAAAAGTAGTTCGTGTCTTTCGTTCTGTATTTCGATCTTTACCCATCATAACCCCTGTATGTAAATTCCCAGCATTCCCAAATGGAACAGCGGACGGCCAATACCACATAAACATCGGTGGCAGTACTGGAACAAAAATCTCCGGTACATTATTCGGACACCGGAAAGGACGCGTTAGTTTCTCCATTCAAGAGAATCCAAGGTGTCTACCTTCATTGGTAATTGAGCTTTCCATGCAAACATGCATGTTACAGAAAGAAATGGCAGCAGGGATGGTTAGGGTTGCACTCGAATGTGAAAAGCGACAAGACAAAGATAAGACATTGTTGATTGAAGAACCCGTATGGACAATGTATTGTAATGGGAAGAAAACGGGTTATGGTGTGAAGAGAGAAGCGACAGTGGAGGATTTACATGTTATGGAGATTCTTAAAGCGGTTACAATGGGTGCTGGTGTTGTTCCAATGAAAAATGAAGCTGATAATGTTGATGGAGAATTGGCTTATATGAGAGCTTCTTTTGAACATGTAGTTGGTTCTAAGGATTCAGAGACTCTTTATATGTTGAGTCCTGATGGAAATAATAATGGGCCTGAACTTACTATATTTTTTGTGAGGATTTAAGAATCATTAATCCTTTGTTAAATGTAGAATGGTATTGTATTACTGATAAGGTTCAGTTCATATATATTTCTTCAGAAGTTTGAGGATGGATGCATGGTGATTGGTGAGTTAATTAGAATTGGATGGCTCAAAACTAGGATAGTAAAATTTGATGTATGACTCATTTTTATATTTAAATATGACTCATTTTTATCTTGTTTGCTTGAACATTGTTGCGTAGATATATTGTTTGATCTTTTACACTGTCCAATTTATATATGGTGTAGATACAATTTCATTTTTTTTGGTTTTTTTTCTCTCTTTCAAACTCAAACCGAAAGTGTTATAAAATGAAATATTTTTTATTTACATTATATTGGCTTTTGAGTAGAAATAGAAGGTATGAATAACCAAAGATATCAGGTGGACATTTTTTGGTTGAGTTCCTGAAAATCACCGTGCACTTCATTGTTATGTGATGGTGATGTAAGGCGTGAGCTTTTTGACAATAACTTTACCATTGATGGAGACAAATCCACAATTAAATGATTAAAAGAACAAGATTGCGAACTGCAAGTCACTTTTAAATGAAATGAAGGGGCAAGCACCAGCTCAAAATTTAACAACCACATGTTCATACATAATTATCATTTTTATTTTGTCAAACGTAAGTAGGCAGAATTTAGTGAGGAATTCGATACTCAAATTTAAGTTCTTGCATATTACAATATCTCTCTGCTAATTGAATTGTGCTCACGAGAATACGTATTTATTATTAATTAAAAATATTCATCTTTATGTTGCATATGCTACCTTTATTAATCTGCAATAAAAAATTTGGTTAATTAAGTAATAGTCCATATAAATATCTAGAATAGACTGTCGGGTTGAAAAAGCGTAAACTTATTTTTAGGTGATCGGCTAGTTCTCCTAAAGTTTGTCATGTCATCTCTTATGGTCTACTTTCTTTCCTTTTTCAAGGCTTCTACATGTATCATTTCCTACCTAGAATCTTTATTTACTCGCTTTTTTTAGGGGGTGGTAAGGGTACTAGGGAAATTTCTTGGATTGATTAGGATGTTTGGATAAAGAGGTCGGAGGTTTGAGGGTTAGGAAAAAAGGGAGGAACCATGAAAAGGAAAAATAGAATATTTAGGAAAAAAAGGTGTCTCTACATCTTTTAGATAAAGTTATGTTACTTTTCTATTGGTGACTGAAGGCAAAATATGTTAATTTAACTTTCGGTTATCATGGTTGGTGGTTTAACCTTTTCTCTTGTTTGAACATTGACTAATAATTCCTTTTTCCTTTTTCTGTTTTTGGGTCGTTTGTGTTGTATTTGTAAAACTATGGTGTTTCTCTTTGCTAGACATTTTGTCACTTTAACATTTTTTATCCTTGTGAAACTATTACTTTTTTTCAAAGTTATTTTGTAATATTTTAAAATTTTATAAATATTTATTTAAATGATATAAACAATTACATTTATATATAATTTTATACGATAATTAATAAATAATTAAATATTTATATAATTTATAAAAAAAACTATCAACGCTTCTAAATATATTATATTATATATGTTAGAAAAGTTAAAAATGATATGATATATAATATATGAAATTACTATTATACCCTTTCAATAAAACTATATTTAATATTTATATTTTTGTAATTTTAATCAATTTTTAAAAATATTCTAGTTTTAGTAGGTCTTAAATTTTTTATTATTTAAATTACATAATCACCCTTCTTAAAAAATATACATATTTTAATAAATTAATCATTAATATTTTTAATTTAATATCAAATTATTTTTTTATTTTATTTTATGAAACTTTTTTATTTTAAATTTAATTTTATACGATTAAATCTGTAAATTATTTTGTTATCTTATTCTATTGACTCTAACTCAACTCCATTTCATATTATATTTTGACGTGACATCAAACACGAGATTGAAACAAAATATTATATATTTAAACGTACGTGCAAAATTAAAAAATAGAATAAAATTAAATGATGATTAAATTATTTTTATTTAATTTTATTAAGTTTATGGAGTGAATCCAAATAATATTGATTTGAGGTTGTTTTCGTGGTAACTTCACTAGAAAGCGAGAAAATAGGGCGGTTCTTGATTGTCTTGGATCAAACACTTGACGCACTTCCAAGCTCTCTAGTCACGTGTTTCTTTCTTCGTCCACTCTACTCTTTATTCCCACTCTCTCTCTCCCTCCAGCCATAATCACTGTGTGTTTGGAACTGCAAGCGAGAAAGAAATGTCTTTGACTCTGAGTCTCAGCATCACAACACCGTCTTTCCCGCAACTCCGACGGTGTACCATTCCCAATTTCAAACGCAATTCTCCACCACTTTCCTTCCCTCGTGCTTCTTCATCTTTGTCTACCACTTCCTTAACTCAATTCACCGTCGGTGAAGATTTACCCTCAAATTACGGAGAAGATTGGCTTCCCAAACCTGACCTTCATCTCCGCAGAAGAGCTGGTATTCTTCTCCATCCCACTTCGTTTCAAAGCCCCTACGGTATCGGCGATCTCGGAAACGAAGCCTTTCGTTTCATTGATTGGCTCCACCAAACCGGTTGCTCCCTTTGGCAGGTTCCCCTTTCCCCCTATACATTTACATTGAATTCCCATTTTGGATTAACTTATTTGAACTTATCTAATGCCATACATAAATAACTTATTTCCACAAACTTAAAAACTTATGTGAAAACAACTCGACTTTTATACCTTATTTGGTAAAAAATAGCCAATAACAAGTTAGTTTATAGCGGATAACCGGTGGCGGATAAACTAGCTAATTGAATATGTAGTCTTTGTAAAACTAGCTGTTGAACTAGTTTATAAATATGAAAAGACAAATATATATATATATATATATATATTTAATATTTAATTTTTTCAATTAAGACTGCAAGGCTAAAATTGAGATAAAAAAGTTATAAGCTTTAAGTTATAAGCTACTTGAATTAACTTATAAAAAAAAAATGCTATAAGCTAGTAAGAATAAGTTATAAGCTCATGAGAAAGTGGCGTTACCAAACAGATATTTTTAATCAAATGAGCTTTACAAGACATAAGCTATAAGTTCAAAAAAGATGTTTTGCCAAACAGTCCCTTATATGATAAGCATTTATGCTATAAAAGCTTAATTAGGTTGTTTATTCAAATAAAGATGATTTCAATTCAAACATGCAATATTTGCAGGTTCTTCCTCTTGTGCCTCCTGATGAAGGGGGATCTCCTTACGCAGGCCAGGTTTTCAATTTTTGTATTTTGTTTAAGACTTGTTTAATATCATCAAGTTTGAACTCTTTGAAGGCAGTGTGGTTTGAATTTTTGTTTTTCAGGATGCAAATTGTGGCAACACTCTTTTGATTTCTCTTGAAGAGCTAGTTGCGGATGGATTGTTGGAAAAACACGAGCTTCCCAAACCAATGTAAGGCTTTTTATATTTGTATAATGTATAACTGTATAAGCAACTTAGTTTTGAGCTATTATCTTTCTGGTGTTTCCGGTTTGCTTATCTCATCTTATCATTTTTATTAAATGAATGCAGTGATGCAGAGCGCGTGAATTTTTCAGTTGTTGCTAATCTCAAGAATCCTTTGTTAACTAAAGTAAGACAGTTTGAAATTTGAATCATGGTTAATGCTAGTGTTGTTCTTTTTGAAGGATTTAATGCTAGTGTTGTTGTGCACCTCATTCAAAATGTAATAAGGTGTTAAAATTGAATGAATCATGCACTGAATTGAATATTCGCCACCTTGAGTAATTTGATGATATAATTATCCATGCCTGAGTAATTTGATGATATAATACCCTTGCATGCATGAAACAACCGGGCCTGTTACCTCTAGCAGTTTTCTAGTCATCTCATCATTGGAATTTTGTCACGGAACATGGCTGTAGTTTTTGCTTGAGTAATAATCTACAAATACGATTTTATTTTCTTTGAAAAGACTAGTTTCATAATGGTGAATTGCAAAAGACCACAAGTGCTTATCTGTGGAGGTTTTTGCGATCTTTTGAGATTCTTCCTTTATCATATTAGCATTACTTACGTCATTGAACTTTTTTATGCCTTGTGTGCATCTAATACTTTATGTTAACTTTCCTCAGGCTGCAGAGAGGCTCATTTCAAGCAAAGGGGAACTAAAAAAACAGCTTGAGAATTTTCGCAGGGATCCTAACATATCAAGTGAGACACTCATTTAGTTGCTATTTTAATTTTATATCTATGTTTCCTGTTAGCTTCAATGTTTCACTTTAGTGATGGTAACTTGCAAATAAAGTTGATTTATGTTACATTTGAATGTATTGTAAGCTTTAAATGCATTGTAAAGTTGATTTTGAGAAGCATGCATGATCATGTTTTGTTACACTTTCTCTTAGTAATTAAGTAATTTTTCCTTTATCTATAAATTTTCAACTGGAAAATACCAAGTTATAGAACTTTCTCTGAAGGGAAAATTCAATTAAGCACGATGCAGTTACATTTAGAAGCTCTCCATTTCTGTTCAACAATTGGGCCAAGGCAATCAATTCAATCTAGAAACAAGCTAATAATTGAATACATGTGAGAACTTTTTACTGGTGCTTGCACGGTGGAGATAGCATTGGGGTTCTAGGATTATGTGATGCAGAAGTAGGATGGAAAGAAACTTTAAGATTTGTGGTTGTAATAAGTGAAATACTGAGGGGACAAAAGACTTGAACATTGAGAATTTGCTTGGAATTTCTTTCATAAGAGGATGCATCAGTCTGAGCACCGGGTAGGGATCCTCTAAATTGTACGAGAGGAATGAAGAGCTTCAGTACCGTAATTTAGAGTGTACAAAGAACACATTTCTAGAACTTGTGAGTTGTGACATAATTAAGCCTTTATACACCCAAAATCATAATAATGGAACTTTCAATTTCTTTTGAGAAATGGGTAGGATATCTCTACTCTTGTGGGTGGAAAATCATCAATTTTGTTCATGATTCAATCAATTTTCCAAGTGAGGTCTGCCAAAACAACTCATTTGGGAATTTTCTTTTGCAAGGCAATAATATCTTTAATGTTGTAGGCTGGCTTGAAGATGCAGCTTATTTTGCTGCTATTGACGACAGTTTGAACACACTCAGCTGGTACGATTGGCCCGAACCTTTAAAAAACCGCCATCTTGTAGCTTTAGAAGACATTTACGAACAAAAGCAAGATTTTGTAAGATTATAAAGAATCCTTCTTGCTATACTTATCATTAACAATTTCCCATTGAATGCCCTGCTTATAGCCAGAGGTGTTCTTGATGTATCGTTTATAAATTTGCATGCAGATAAATGTATTTATTTCCCAACAGTTCTTGTTCCAAAGGCAATGGCAGAAAGTTCGCGACTATGCACAGAGTAGGGGAATAAAGATAATGGGAGACATGCCCATTTATGTTGATTATCACAGTGCAGATGTTTGGGCAAATAAGAACCAGTTTGCACTGGTTAGTTGTCTTCAAAGAATATGTCTCTGACTCTCTGAAGTCTAAACCAACCTCTTTTTCGGAGCATTTTGTAACTTTTGATGATATATCATCTCCACTTATTTATCTGGCAGAACAGGAAAGGCTTTCCTCTTTTAGTGAGTGGTGTGCCTCCTGATGCATTCAGCGAAACTGGTCAGCTGTGGGGAAGGTTTGATGCTAATCCCATAATAAATCTTCGGCCATAAATCTTAATTTTCCATGTTCTTTATTCAATTATTGTCCTCATTTCAACATAAAATGATTTTTTTCCGAAAGGTATCTAATCATTATGTAATCATGATCATCATGAGTCTCCCCTGACATGTCATTTTAGTTCCTTTCACCTTTTTGTGCGTTAATATCTTGCAGGATTGATTCTATAAACCACTTTTCATCATTTTTCCTTGGTCATTATTTTTATTGCAATAAATAATTGCTCACATGTTATATTGAAGCACACTGTTAAAGGTCTCTCGCTCATTCAGATTAATGATTTCTTATTTTTAACTTTCTCACGTTTAAATGAAAAAGCCCCCTGTATGATTGGAAAGCCATGGAGAAAGAAGGATACTCATGGTGGATACGCCGCATACGACGTGCGCAGGATATGTATGACGAATTTAGGATTGACCACTTTAGAGGATTTGCTGGATATTGGGCTGTTCGCTCTGGTGAGTCTAAACTAAGTTTGTTTCACCTTATTGCTCGATGTGATGTTTGTGTAACATGTGTAATTTGTACGAATTCGCAGAAGCAAAAGTAGCTATGGGTGGAAAGTGGAAGGTCAGGTCCTGTTATTTTGTTCTACCTTTGATCTATTTGGCCAAACTATAAAACCCTTCTTATTTAAATGATTGATAGGTAGGACCTGGAACATCCTTCTTTGATGCCATTTCCAGAGCTGTTGGAAGGATTAATATCACAGCAGAAGACTTGGTACATATTATCGAAACAAGTTCTGAATTTTTTTAATATTATTGCTTCATTAGTCTCGTTAGGGCCTTGCTTTTAATTCATACATGATGACACAACTCTTGCCGAAGTAAGGCTTAATTTTTTTGGTTCTTTATTTATGGCAGGGAGTTATCACAGAGGATGTAGTGCAACTAAGAAAATCCATTGGAGCCCCTGGAATGGCTGTCCTCCAGTTTGGTAATGATTAATTGCTAATTTTGCTGACCATTCTTCAGCATCATACCCTAAAGTGGTCTCATGTTTGAGAGCCTGAACAATTGCTAGTTATCTTCTTTATTTTATTTTTTTGAAGAAGCTAAACTAACCCACCTAAATTGACACCAGAGGAAATCGAACCTGAAACCTCGAGGAAGAGCACACTCCCAGATCCCAAGTCAATACCACTAGGCCAACCCAAGTGGGTTACTATCTTCTTTATTTTTTATTTTTTTACTTTGTACAGGGTTTGGAGGTGGTGCTGATAACCCTCATTTGCCTCATAATCACGAGTGCAATCAAGTTGTCTATACAGGGACGCATGACAATGACACGGTAAGAATTTGTTTTGCTATGCATTTGCTGATGCATCATATCTATCCTATTAATAAGGACCTCGGTATGCTTTGTAGATGTCTGCTAACAACATGTATAGCTTATAATATCTTAGTTGTTCTGTTTCCATACCTTTATCATTTCTTAAATAATTTCTCCTGTCAACGATATTAAATCTTGACAACATATGTGTTTCTGCTACAGATTCAGGGTTGGTGGGAAGCTTTAAACCAAAAAGAGAAATCACATGTGAGTGCCATAGACGATATTTGGTAGTGAGATGTTAGTGTTTAATGAAGTTGGATGAGTTCATCACCTCCTTCATTTTTCATGTTTCAGGTATTAAGTTATGTTTCATTAACCGGCGAAGATGATATTTCATGGGCACTAATCCAGACAGCGCTGGCCTCTGTTGCTCAAACAGCAATAATACCTATGCAAGATGTTCTTGGACTTGGGAGTTCTGCCAGGATGAATATTCCTGCAACTCAGGTAAAAATTCATTGATAGTGTTCATAGTTTGTTCTAGCATTATCGATCATATTTTACTAGAGCGTAACTAAGAAAAAAAATTGTTGATCTTATTTTCAATGCAGTTTGGAAATTGGGGATGGAGGGTTCCAAGTTCTGTGAGCTTTGACAAGTTAGATAGAGAGGCAACCAGACTTAAAGAGACGCTTTCAATGTATGGCCGGCTTTGAAATGTCAAATCTCTTTTTGAGTGTAAAGAAGAGTTTGTTTGCCAACGGAAGCTTAAGTAGAAAATGTTGAGCCTGCAATTTTAATTCCCAAGTTGCTGGAGCAATATCTTGATCAAAGTTGCCGTGTGTTGTTCAAGAAATGCAAGGAAGTTGGATGCTTTTGTCAGTTCTAATGATATTGCAAATATGTAATGCATGCTTGTATTGGTAACCCCTGGTGATCTGAGAATTCACCTGAGCCATTTTGATGTTATGAATAAGCAATTCTGTCATACTCATAATATTTGAATTCAGAATGAGTTTGTAATGATTTGTATGATGAGCTCAAAGAGGATGCTTGGATCAATATTCCCAAATAATTTTATGAATTCAATCATTATTTTGTTTGTGTGTGATTAAGTGGATAAAAACCAAAAAAATCTGTATCTCTCCTTCATATGTAACCGGTGGCATTTAACATGGGAAAGGTTAAAAGTTTCCGACCACGGGAAAGCTAATTATAACCATTTGATCAGATAAAGAACACACTTTTATCATACAACCATAACATTAGATTTGTTTCTTCATCATCTTCCACCACTGCTCTCTCCCACAATCTCCTAAACTCTTGGCCTTTTCTCAGAAACCATGGACCTTTACACCTAACTTCCCAAAAACAAATTCCTCAAACATATTCATTGATAGAATTATCAGCAATTTCCTTTCAAAATCAACGGAATAAAAACAGAATCATGCAAACATCAACATGAAAATAAAAAAGAAATTTTGGAAACATAGGATCTGAAAATCATCAATTTTCTTAAGAAATCAATTCAAACAGAATACCTATTTATCAATTTCCTTCGATAGCGTAACATGGAAGTTGTGCGTGCATATGAGATAAAAAAAGATATGTTGACAGTGGGATTTGAACCCACGCCCTTTCGGACCAGAACCTTAATCTGGCGCCTTAGACCAACTCGGCCATATCAACTTGTTGCTTTATTTACGAGACAAATATTAATAAATATATAATGATATTTCAAAAACAAAAGAAGAATAACATAGCAGAACATGTGTTATCATTCCCCAGAGTCTGAGAAGTAAAGGCAAAAGAGAAAGGTAGAAAGCTATGAAGAAGAACCAAAACTCGAACCTGATCCCATCCCTCCCAGACGACGTAGCCATAAACTGCCTTGCACGGGTCCCACGTTCTCATCACACAACCCTCACTCTCGTTTCCAAACCAATCCATTCTCTCCTCTCTTCTCCACTCTTCTTCACCGCTCGTTCTCTCATCCGTTCCACCCAACACATCCTCTACCTCTCTCTCCGCACACACACCACCTCTCTCCAATTCTTCACCCTCCACAACAACCACCGTCTCCTCCCTCTCCCTCCTCTTCCCTCCCCTACAATTGGCTCCGCCTACGCTGTCATCCACCACAAAATCTACCTCATCGGTGGTTCCGTCAACGACGTACCATCTCGTCATGTATGGATCCTTGATTGCCGATTCCACCGTTGGCTCCCCGGTCCCTCCATGCGCGTCGCGCGTGAATTCTCTGCTGCTG
>Ga0315915_1005731_pt1 | contig 15394 bp, 7 predicted proteins | sample MpolbnodulesMG_FD_207738 | JGI IMG/M metagenome (GOLD analysis project Ga0315915, IMG submission 207738) | Medicago polymorpha root nodule microbial communities from Los Angeles, California, United States - branched nodules | ecosystem: Host-associated > Plants > Roots > Nodule | place: USA... | reverse complement strand
ATCCGAACACCCCCTAAACACCTTTTTTTTCATGGTGCTGCTGCAATCCGGATTAAGTAATCCGGACAGCACCAACACCAATTTTGAACATGTCTGTAACATTGATAGTCATTTTAAGGACAATATTAAACTTCCTAGCTTTCATCCTTGTGTTTTTATGATCAAGAGTCAAGACTCCCTTAGAAGAGACTTTTTACGGGACTCCGTCCTCAAAATCCAAAATTCCATCATATTCCATCATTTAGACCCTTTTTTTCATGGTGCTCATGCAATCCGGGTTACGTAATCCGGACTGCAAAAGGGCATTTTTGGAAATTTTACAGGGCACACGAGAAGGCAACAGAGTGAAAAAAATAATACTCTCAAACTTAACTAACTCCCAAAAGACTTGGTAAAAATGACCGTTAAACCCATCAGGCCCGGGAACCCATCTCCATTAAGATCAAATTAAAATATATATTAAAGTGTGAGGGAAATTATGACATTCAATTAAATTATATGCTTATATGAAACATATACTATTTTTCATATTAATGGTTTTGTGACACCCTAAAACTCAATTCAAAATGGCAAACACAATAATTTTTAGTAACGTTTAGCAAGAATAATACAATCCCCTTATTATATTAAAACATTAGTTAAATAACTTGGATAAAACTTGTGCATGTCGTTGACATTTCAAAGAATAAACTCGTTATTTTTTGTCAAAAGTTTTTACAATCAAATACAATTATGTTCTCAACTAGATATCATCTGCTAGAGCAAAGATTTCCAAGGGAAAATGACTCAGAATAGAACTTATTAATACAAATAAAGTGGATAAACGTCTTTAATATTCACCGACAAATTGACTTGATACGAATATTGATTTTCATACATGTTCCTATTACAAGCGCCTAACACATACAACGAAGGATGGTTAATCAAATCATGTCAAGGGATATTAGTAGTAAAAAAAACATTTAAATTTCGTCATATATTCACATTTAGTAAAATATTGAACATATTGCACATTTAAATAGTTCAAAAGACACTAACACATACATAACACCAATATGGTTAAGGAGACATAAACATACCAAAATGTACACTAATATACTTACTCATTCATGTTAATCATCAAGTAGTTCACGACTTCACGTAGTTCTTCAAAAAAAAAAAGTAGTTCACGTAGCCATAACTAGCGACAACACATATGGGTTCACATTTCCGTTTATTGATGTGAAATAAGAATAACACAATAATTATAATGATGCAAGACTAACTAATTATATTGTTTTTGTCATGTAGCTTAGTGGCTAGAGCTCACACAATTTAATTGTGAAAAAGTAGGATGTCCGGGGTTTGAATCCCAACCCCTGCATATAATATACAATATCCTCACCAATTAAACTAAACTCATAGAGATGCAAGACTTTTTTATTAAGACTTTTTTTTAGACATTAATGTTTACGCTACACACCATACCCATGATTAATTGAACATTAACACCCTTAACCAATTTATCATAGCTTAGCACACAATTATAAATCGACAGAGGAGGGTCTTATGTTTGTTTATTTTCTCGTCCTCCAATGGGAAAATGAAAACACACTTTGAGTTCTTAACCAAAAAAAAATGTCATAAAAAGTTACCCAAGTCAAAAATAAATCGGTGGCAAATATATCTAAGAATTACACTGCAACTTTGGTATTTGATTCACGCAAAATTGTCTTCATGCGATGAATATAAGAGAAAAATAGGTAAATTCATCAATGATGTGGGGCTTTGTAAGATAAGATGCTAGAGTTAAAATATTGAGAAGATATATCAACATTACCAACCCAATGGTAAGAATATCATACATAAGTTGTAACAAATACTTAATTTATTCCTTAAAATACTCATACTAAAATACTATCATTTAAAAAAAATAGATTAAAAAAATAAAATATAATATCAACACTTAACTAATATACTATCATTTGCTAAAAGACACCAACTAATTTTTACGAAAGTGTCTTTCAGCAAAGTTACAACTAAAAAGTGGAAATCACATCTTGAGGTGTAGGTTGCTAAAAGACACTTTCATAGGTGGCTTCTAACAAAATCCATATTTAAAATAGTAACACCATAGCAAGCACAACACACACATTCACATATATATACGAGAACACTTTGTTAGCCATGAAATTGTGTTAATAAAAAATTAACCAAATGATAAAATCAATTAGTGGATAATATATCTTATAATTACAAATCATTGTCGGCCTGTCACGTTGGTTTAACAGATTTCTGGTGAAGGGGATCACATCAAACTTGTGAAATTAATAAAGTTTGGGGTTTTCAGAGGGTTATAGAATTGAAATAGTATATCAAAATCAATTTGAGGAATATTATCTTGACATCTTAGAGAATAAAAAAAAAGGAGCTAGTTTTTAATTTTTATCACAATTATTTACCACTAGATCGAGTTTTTTTTATCTTGTTTTTACCATCGTCGTTTTGTTCTTTCTTTGCCTTGTTTTTCTTCTTTATCGATACACCCTCGCTTATTTTAGGGATTCATGTTATTTTTTTCTCAACAAATAAAAACTTTATAAGTAAGAAGTTGAAAAAGAAAAAAAAGATTAATCAGAGGGTTCAAATAGACTTACGAGCACGCACAAAAATAAGTGAAACACTTCATAGCCCAACCAGGGGGACAATAATGAAAAAGACATTCACCACTGTCGTTGCACGTCTTATCTGTATAGTAAGATAATAATAAATGAATGTTACTTCCTTCAAAAAAATAAAATAATAATGAATATTACTTAAATGTAACGAAATATTATGTATAACAAAGAAGAAAATGCGAAAATAATGCAAGAGTTACTTCGGCCATTGGTTACAACAAGAAAAAGAGAAAGAAAGATCATCAAAGCATAAAAAAATATGAAAATTTGAGTCATAATTTTCTTCTCTTAGATGTTATAAATATAAACTTGTTTGATTACTTTATAAGTAAAAGTTTCATGTTTTTTTAATGTCAAGTAAATAGTTTTTATCCCTTTGGTGATGCAATAAACTATTGAGAAATGATATTTGTACAACTATTTTTTGACAATTTTTGAGACAACTTTCTCTCTCATACTCACATTATTTTTTACTTTATCTCTCTATTGCTTTGGTTTTTGTGCAAAAGACTACTTTTTCTTTGTAAATTTTGGTTGTCCTATAAGTTGTTAACCAAATGGTTGTTCAAATAACACTCCTCTAAACCATTATTAAATTGGAGTTGTTGTTAAATGCCTCCCATATAGATCAATAGGTCATTTTTTTTTTAATGTAATAGAGTGAAAGCAACAAGTAATTCCTATGACATACTGTTGAGGGTAAAAAGGGGATATAATTTTGATTTGAATATATTTGTGAATAATGGGGGGATTTTGGTATTAAGGTTAAAGAATGATGGAAATAAGCAAAAAATGGTAACTAAACAAAATCTCAATGCAAGGAAGATGTTTAGTTTAGTAGACGATCGCCACAAGAAACGTAGTTTCTTGATAAGATCAAGTCATGATTCAATCCAGAACCAAAAAGAAGCCAAGCTTCTAAATTCACATAAAGTGACCTTTTTTTTTTTTTTTTATCAAAATTCATCTTATTTTATTCATTGTGTGAGCCCCCTTTATATAGGAATAGGAATAGGCGGCAATATTGATCAAAAACTACAATTATTGCATGATTACTAGTGTTATAACTCCTAGGTGGCTAGTTATATTAGAAGAGAGGATACAATTTAATTGGATCTTTGAAGTTGGTCGTTGATCAATGCATGAGGAGGTTGCATATTCATTTGCACATTGATTTGTTCAAGCTTGTTATTTATAGACTTACAATTCCACAAAACACTACCTTTAATTCTTCAGCTTACACACTTTAATCATATCATCAACTTAAAACTCATTTTACACCATTAAATATTCCGAATTTGCTCTTCAGTCAAATAGACAAAATGTAGAGAATTTTGTAAGCTTTCCATAGAGTTAAAGATTACCTCAATCAGACATCCAGAGCTCTATATATAGTCAAAACAAGACATATATATCATGACCTCCGAAAATAAAACTTTGAACCAAAATTAATTCGATTCTTATGACTTTATTATTCTTGTCAAGGGAGAGAATTTTAGGATCACGTCACATACCAACTATATTAAATTGATTGATGTCTTACTTGCATAAATTAATTTTCATGCATAAACTCTTTTGTTTTTTTTGTTAAAATTCATATTATGGGGGAAACCTTTTTGTTGTAGTCTGTGATCTTTTGTGCATTTTATTATTATTTATAAGGTTTAATAGCAGTTTTCGTCCTCTTACTTTCACGAAGTTGCAATTTTTACCCCCTAAGTTTTGCAACTGTAGCAGTTTTGGCCCCCAAGGTCAATTTTTGGTAAAAAAAAAATGAAAAAAATTACACATGGCACCTCACTTAGGGTGCCACGTCAGCGTAGACCGGGTCAAAATTGACCTTGGGGGCCAAAACTACCACAGATGCAAAACTTAGGGGGTGATTTTGTAGTTTTTTTTCTTAGGGGGCCAAAATCGCAACTTTGGGAAAGTTAGGGGGCTAAAACTGCTATATGCCTATTTTTAAACACTTGTTTAACTCTTGAATCAACTTAAATGACATAACTAATGGTCTGAATCGACTAACACATGTTAGAGAGTTTTTAGTTCATTTTGAATCGATACAGGTTAGGCTAGTAGGATCGCCAAATTGATTCAATCTTCATGGAGTTCATGTTGAATCGATTATGTTCCAGACGACATAAAACCCAATGTGAATTCCCCAATGAAGTCAGGGCCCACATTCCTCACAGAGAAGCACCATGAAGGTGTATGATAAGTCCTATGTGTATTGCCGCACAGTGGCACTCCAGGAATAATTCTAGCCGCCAAAATCATCTCCAACTGCTTTGTAATTGTTTACACGTCTGATTGTATATTAAGTGTAAAACCAAACAATCTTTTAATTGATTACAATGATCTTCCCTTATTAAATGCTATTTTTGATGAGGTTATCTTTGGTATAGTAGTTTCTTACCAGAATCAAGGAAAAATTCATGGTATTGCTGCAACTAGAAATGCTCCTCCCATTTCTCATCTGTTTTTTGCTGATAAGAACATGGTTTTCGTAGGGCAAATAACTAAATAAGAACGAACCAAAGCATCTTATGGACATCTTTGCAGACTATCAACGGATTAGTTCAAAAGATAAACCTCAGCAAGTCTGAAATTGTGTTTAGCCCAAACATGCTTCAGGGTGATAAAAATTATTTTAAGTCCTATATGCCTATTCATATCATCTGGGCAGATCAAAAAAACCAGGTCATCAATTTCTTAATGGACAGAATTTGGAGCAAATTAAAAGGATGGAAGGAAAAGAACTTGTCTTTCACTGGGAGAGGAGTTCTCGACATGGTTCTGATCCAGGTTATCCCTACTTATGTCATGCGTGTTTTCCTTATTGCCCAAGGCATTTGTGTTAGAATTAAGCAAGCAGTGTGTGCAGGTTTTGCTGGGAAGGCAATGAAGAAACTATATCAGATATATCTCAAATCCTCAAAAAGAGCCCAACAAAGAGAATTTGGCAACCCTAGTGTCATTTCACTTCTTAGTGTATGCATTGATGATCATTCAAAAGTATACACAGAAAATGTTTACAAAGTGCCATCACTAAAAAAAATAAAGAAGTTACTAATCACTCTTCCTGACATGCCTAAAAATTCACTATTGAAAACTTTAAAAATGCCTAAAAATCACAACAAGAATTCCCAAGACCAAAGTGAAAATGAAGCAACATCCCGAAGTAGAAGCTGCAGAAGAAGAAGGTGGTGGACTTGGGCTGCAAGTATAGGAGCTACTCAAATTAGCAAATCTATCTATTATAAATAGATAAAAATTTCTATAAGTTATTATTTAAAAAACAAATTCAATGGAAGCATGAGAAGTTACGTTTGTAAGCTTTTGAGAGAACCACAAAACAGAACATTAGCTGGTTGATTGATTTCTGTGTCACCGTCTTCTTCCGGATTGACAATCTTCAAATAAGTTTCTTGACCTAGGTACCATCTGTCTAGGTTTTCTGCTCTCAAATTCCATGATCCAACGTTGTCCAAAGACACAAGGATTGCTGTCCATCCTCCAGGAAATACCTGTTATAGTGGTAAATATGCAATGAATAAGTCCCCATCAATGTACATATAACTAATAAATTTAAAAATTGATACTATAGAACACACCTGGGTGGTGCTGCTGGAAATTGCATCCCACTTGTTATAAGAGTTTCTACAATTTTCCGACCAATCTCCATAGTCCATCCTAAATCAAAGAAATTAATTGTCAAGACTGTGATCATTAAATCAAATTGTAATTAGTTACACAAGTGAAAGATGATGATTCATACCCAACAACGAAAAATGAGTAGCCATCCAGATGAAAGTTTTGTACCGTGGAATCGTTGTTTTGAAATATGATTTCAATGAATCCTTTATAGGTACCATTGATTATTGATGTGTCAATAACTGGCGTTCTATTCGTTGGCTTGCTCGGAAAGTCAAATTTGTAAATATCTCGTAATTGATATTTGTCAGCTAGGCGAAATGGAATGTCAGGCTTACGGAATGAGATTCCGTTGATGGTAGCTCAAGTAGAACCTTCAATCGTCACTGGCGGCATAACTTGGAGAACGTAAGTGTCAGAAATATTGATCAAGCCATACCGAAAGGATCCTTGTGGATTAGGACGAGGTCCACTGGCAGATGTGTTTAGCCTGATCAACATCATTACGGAGAAATCAATGCATATAAATAGCAATGTTGTCAATCAATGATTGGAGACAATAATGGTTTGTATAAATTCTACTATGAGAATCTATAGTTTTCAACTCAAAAACTTTCATCTCAAAAGAAAAGCAAGATATGTTAAATTGAGTATAATGAATTGAAAACATCAAGGTAAACAAAACAGGTCACAATGATTGACTCTTCATATATGTTGATGAATATTTTTAACTATTATTACATGTTAGTTGAACTTCGCAAGGGGAGTTGTTGGAGTATAATATCATTTTGGTCCCTAAATATGTGAAGAGAGGTCACCGTAGTTCACGACTGCATCAAAATTACAAAAGCATCCTACAATGTATTGACCAATTTGGCTAACTGAAGGCATATTCAAGGACTAAAGTCGTTAAGGAAAGACACATCACTCAAATCTTGTAACCGGTTACCCTTGTGAAGCAAGTTATAGGTGAGTAGTTAATATATTAACCTCACTAACAATCACAAACGATGAAAAAAATCAACAAATCAAAGGAACAATACTTAAAGAACAATGTAACAGTAAACTGTAAACCATATGATATGATATAATCCTCTAAGAAACAAACCTGACACTTCTCGCTTGGTTCATTGATGCGCCGTCGTTATAAACATCATCTGGTAGTGGAGGCAAAGGACCTGTTACTGCACCCTTGGAATTTGTATAGTGTAAAACTGCAACACCTTTAACCTTCTGCCAGAACGATTCATTCACAAACCTTGCACTTGCAACGATATAGTAATCTGTACTCGCGTTCTGGTCAGTGGAGAGCAGAAACGAGTAAGATTGACCAGCATGAATATCAAAGTTGGTCAAATTTCTCTGAGTTGTGTAATACCCTTCTGTTTCTACCAGTAATAGGTTATGATTTTGAATTCTAAAGTTTAATGTAGTCGAAATTCCCACATTATGCACACGAATTCGGTAGGTCTTGCCTGCGAACAAAATGCAGTAAAATATAAGATGAAAATCTATGTCAGATTTAAAGGTAAAGTAACTCGAAAATGAAATGCAGTAATAAGAAACAAATGCAGCCAGCAAGTTATTACCAATCTGAATGTTATACAATACCATTAATAACAGACTCCAAAATCATCAATACCATTTGAGAAAATACAAGGTATTAGAAAAAGGATCCAAAAGAGAAAGCAAAATAATACATTTCATGTTTTAACAGAAATCAAGAATGAGAGCTGAAAAATTAAGATATAGTTATTTGAGATGTTTAAAACTATTTTTTTTTACCGAATGGCTCTGGTCAAAACAAATTACTCTGCAGAGGAAAGAACTAGCCAAAACCAATATACTTAAGAAACTAGTAGGAAAAAAAAAATGAAAGGCACCAAAACTCGCAATATCTACTAGCACTGACCCTTCAGAATGAAGGTTACTGTCTGGTATCCGACATGTGTCAGTGCTGTATCTGGTGATAGTGTATGTGCTTCATATAAGTATATGCATGGCATGAAAATGGTGAAGATAACTAATGGCAAAGTGAGCAATAAAAGGTGATGGCGATGACAATACCTGGATCAACAATAATTGTTTCAAAAGGAATCCTCGTTGGTACAAGAGTACTATTGTAATTGTATGGTCCCTTCCCATTGATAAGAACACCATCTGGTATTCCAAGGTCTTCTCCAGCATCAAGTGTTGCTCTTAGAACCTGTATAAACAGATATGCACAATAGTAATGATGATAAAAACTAAAAAAACTTACAAAATCTCCATCGCCATTATTTACAAAAGAAAGATCAATGAACCACGATTACTAACCGTGTGGTGCTGAATATACCAATCACCAATCATAAAGAAAATTTCACCATCCGGCTGCGCGAAGGGAATTGGTATGACCTCCCTATTGTTGATAACAAAGGGACCAAACCCACCAGATGCTCTTTGGAAATTAGTAGAAGGGAAGTAAAAGAAACTCCCTATTTGATCCTTGACTTGAAACTCGTATGTCCAGTTCGATTTTGAAGGAATCGGACAATTAGTGCCAAGAACTCCGTCTTGCCACGAGTTACGCCTCATTTGAACACCATGCCTGTCACAACCATTTGTATCCTCAAATTTATTAGATTGCCATGAAGTATATGAACAACAGTTGTGTTGTTTGAACATATTAAAATGAGACATGTATACAAGGTATGTCGTAAGATTTTTGGTGGTCTGGACGAATCTATAAATTTGTGCTCCTTATAATTATTCAAATGTCTTTCTTATTGTATTTTTTGTTGCAAAAGATTCATTCATTCAAAAAATATATTTTTAGTAGAATTGATCAAAGCGAGTTAAAAAGAAATATATTTATATGGTACTAACTACTAAGTAAAAATAATAATTTTGATGCCCTAAAAAATTGGCGTCCAGGGTGGCAGCTGCCCCTCCCACCTATGGTCGACGCGACCCCCCTGACCGTACAAGTTTATATGTTTAGTGGTAAAATAAAGTATTGAAAACAAACCATGTGAGAAGAAGATCTTCGTCCAAATCATTGAAAACATTCAACGATACATGGTTATTCGTAGTAACGTTAATAACCGGCCCTGGGAATTTGTTGTTGATAGCTATAACCTGCAATAAATCAGATCGTTATAAAATTGTTAAGAAGAAACACGTTTTATGTTTGAGAAGAAGGAACCTTTTGAAGAACACCAAGAGGTGAACGAAGTGTATAAGTAACATGAAGTTCCTCGTAAACAGTTGGATCACCGGAAAAACAAAGGGTTGAAAACAAGAAAAAAGAGAGAGAGAATATGAAGAGACCCATCGTTGAAAAAGAAAATATTGTATGTGAGTGTGTAATGTGTAATGTTTGCAGCAAAGGTTTTTGTTGTGAGTGTATATTTATTTATAGAGTATAGAATCGAGATTGATATTCCTGAAAATTTGGATGGAATCAGAAGCGAATCATGCATTGTCTTTAATAAGGCAGGTTATGATACGGGAGGAAGGAAGAAGAGTAACCTCCAAGAAACGAGTACTACACTCCTATATATTAGCACTATGTTTTTTTTAGGAAAGTTTTTATTATTGAGTAGAAAAAACCGGAATATTATTTTATTTTTTATATTTTTTTTTCCGAATATTATTACTATTATTATTATCATCATCGGACAAGGGCGGTGGCAACGCCAGCTAGCCTGGGCACTAGCTGCTACTTTCTTTGTACCAACTCCAGCCCAATAGCCTTTTTCCTACTTAAAAAAAATAAAATTTGGGCAAAATCTGAAAATTCTCACACGTAAAGAGATCTCGAAAAATGCATTTATGTATCTCCTAATTTTATTTAGCACACTATTGACATGTTCATCTCTCTTATTTTGAATGGTTAATTGTTCAAATTGACTATGTAAAATCAAAAACATATATTCTAGCATTGTAATTCGAGTTTTTTCCTATTTTTATCCTATAATATACGCGTAGTATAAAAATGTGACATAAATGTTAAAAAATTTCATGATTTTTTCCATACATGTTTCGGACGTTAAAATATAGCTTTACACAAAAAATTAAATTTTTTCGACTAGGGACAAATTAATTATGAATTTTTATTCCCCATAATTATGAATTTCTTAAACAATTTATAATTAATTTGTATCTCGTTTAAAAACTACAAAATTTCATTGTGAAGGTTCTTATCATCTTCTAGTCATGTCAGCAAAATTAGGGAACTAAATTTGACCTGTGAGTATACACTTACTCGGAACAAAATTTCAATTTTGCACGTTTTGGTTGAAAAATCAAACTAATCTGAAACGACTTCGAAATGTCATGAAACTTTACAGATCTTTTTTGTGTATTTTTATAGATGTCTCTGCAAATGATGAACTCGAAATTTGATTTATAGGTCGAGATTTCCGTTGTTTTGTTTTTTGAGTTTTTGACACTTGAAAAATTCATAATTAATTTGTCGTTTGTCGAAAATTTTTAATATTTTGTGTAAAGCTATATTTTAACGTTCTTAACACGCCATATTTTACGATAAAATTTTTTCCCAGACACTATAATTTTCCTGGCTCCGCCACTGTCGTCGTCATCATCATCATCATCATCATTATTATTATTATTATTATTATTATTATTATTCATCATCATCATCATCTAGGTTGCATGTAGTATACATTTTTTCATTTTAAACTCGAGTAGTTTTATATGGAGTAGCCGCTACTCAGTAGCCCACCAACATTGGCGTCGGAGGAACCTAAAACCTTAAAAATAGTATATTCTAAGTTATATGTATTAAATAAGGTTGTGTCACAAACACGTATATTTTTCTTTTGGTTACATGACAGACACATATAAGTATATCAAAACAAAGATGATTTAAATTTACAAATAAAAAATCATTAACCAACATATCATATTCATATATGTTTAAAATTCTTTAACTATCAAATATTATTTTTTGTTCCTCAACAAAGAAATATTGATTTAGTTTTCAACGTAAATTAGCTCTCTAAACTTGGATTACAATAGTAGAAATTAAGATAGTTAGCATAAATAAAATAAATTAAAATGTGCAATTTTTCTCTATTGTAGGGTAAGATACATATAAGATTATTTTGTGTTATGCATAACTATTATTAAAAATTTAAATATCTCATAAATAATTAAAGAAAAAGAAGACTCGTTATAGTAAGCTCTCACTCGCGAGCCACCACAGAAATCCAAGTTTCTTCTTCTTTATCCACTAAAAAGGAAAGATATAGGGTCAATTCCTGACCCGAAATCACTCTTCTAAATTATTTTTCTACTTTCCATCTACTTTGAATACATAGTTTTCATACATATTTAGTTTTTTCTTTCGTAATTTTGTCATCTTAATGGGAAGTTGTTTTGTTTGTCGTCTTTGTGCGGCGTTGTTTTTTTCTCTCACCTTGTTATTGTTTTTATACAATTTAGATTGTCAAATCAACTTCAATTCGGCCCAGATCCAACCAAGGACTTTTGCATAATCAATATTACATATCTGGAGGTATAAGTGTCATACCCCAATTTTTGACCTAAGGTCTCAATGTCATGTGCCCTCTGATCCGGATTAGTCTCTGACCTTTCAGTGAAAAATTCGGTATTTCAATTCCAACACTTACAATTTCAATTCCAATTCACACAATTTTTCTTTTGCTTGCTGCTACAATTATTATATAATTTCAAACTCTAGTTGCCCTTTATTTTTCCATCGCTACTTTTTTTTGGCTTAATTGCACTTTTGGCCCCTATCTTTCCAAAAGTTGCGATTTTAGTCCCCTAACTAATTAAAACACAAAACAGTCAAAATCGCAACTTTTAAAAAGATAGGGGGTAAAAGTGCAATTAAGCCCTTTTTTTTATGATTATTGTATTCCAATTGTGAATCAGGTTCGGTTTAAAATGGACCCATGAAAATTTTGGTTCATCATGGACCTATTTTTTTTGACAGCTTGATTAGATTATATACATGATCTTATCATAGTCTGCACATACCAAATCTATCCCCAACTCTATATCTTCTCATTGCACTCTCTCTTCTCTTTCTATCTCTCTCTCTGTTCCCTATGCTAAGAAACTAATACAATTTTTCTTCTCATTTTTTCCCCTCTAACCCAATGGTTCATCATTCATGGCTAACCAAAGATTAATCCAAAAATTAAAAAACTTGAGAGTAAAATTTTGGTCTCTTGCGCCTTGGCATGTTATAGATATTACTATGTTGCTGGAATTTTGTTAAATCTAATTTCAACATTAATTAATTTCTAGAATAAGCAATGCAAGTTGTTACAACTTATAAAAAACGAAACTTTGCGGGAAAGGATTCTGAAACCAGCGCCAGAGTGACACAGAGGGTGGGGGTTGCATCGCCGGGTTGAAGTTGCGGTGGTACAATCTGGGTCGGATACTCGGATCTAGGATATGAGCACAGCCAGTGGTGTGAGCATAGTCTTTAGATTTGAGGTTGATCATCACTCATGATGATGATGTTGTTCACTAACATCTTCTTCTTCTCCAATCATGAATTCTAATTCAATTCCAAGAAAAAAATCCGTGGTATTGGCTTGGGACTTAGAGAGTGTGCTCTTGTTTTCAAGTTCGATTTTCTTCGGTGTCAATTTGACTGGATTAAATTTTGGAGAGTAAATAAATAGAGTAGTGATATTTGAATAATCGAATGAGACAACTTATATGACAACTTTTTTTTTTCTCTCTTTTCATTGGTCAAAAACAATGAGAGAAAAATGAAGAGAGTATAAGAGTATAATGTGGGAGAGGATTCGGTGCCTTTAGTTCATTTTAGATGAGAGAAAATGTTGGATAAATGATTAAAATAAATTAATTAGATGAGAGAAAATTAATGGTTTAGAGAGAGATAGGAACAAAAGTGATCAAAAAGTTGTTAAAAGTGGTTGTACAAATATCATTTCTCAAATAAATAATTAGATGTACAAGGTGTATTGTATTATTTGCTTACAAATTAATCCAATGGCTGTAATTTTTGATAAAGAATTGCTGTCACATACTATTTAATTCAAATCGGTTTCCTTCTCTATTTTAATTCCAATTAAAGAATTGTTTATTGTTATTGCTATACCATGCTTCCATCACGTTTCTATTATTTGTTGCAGTTTAGAATTGGTGCTTCCTTCTACTGTTGGCGTGGCAGCTCTCTATTCTAAAGCATTCATATTTCACAGGAGAATTGGTATCTCTTTCAATTTTAATTGTTCAAAACCGTGACTGCTCTCCAAAGTTAAAAGATTCCATCATAAAGAGAACCGGTGACCCTTTCTTTGCATCACATCATTGTATTTCTTTTTCTTCATGTATTTCAATCTTTCTTGTTTTTTTTATTTCCGGGGCACTTTATTATTTCTTTGTTTATTAGATTAGGTTGCATATTTATCATTCATTTATTTGTGTGTATTTATTTTATGCCATTTATTTTTATCGCATGAAATTTAAAATGTATATTTAGGCTTTAATGTAAATTTATCATACATATTTACTCTTTTGGCAGACCATATAATGTATCCTAAGCCAATGTAAATAATAAATAAAAAATGTGTGTGGGTCTTATCTTTATGCTTCTAACTTAGGTTAAAGTTTTTTTTTTATAGTGATCCAACGTCACTACAAAATTCCTACGCTTTTATCTTTTTTGCTCCGTTAGTTTTAACTTTAGTTTAATTATTATTTTAAAAAAAACAACAAAACATTCAAATAACCAAAAAATCACAATTTTTCACAATAAACATTGATTCAAAAATCAAGTGATCCCTTTATTTTATTTTATTTTATTTCCTTAATCAAATGTCAATCAATTTAACTTTATTTTGAGTCTATTTTCTTTTAAAAAACACAAACCAATTTCTTATTTGGCACTTGGCTTTTATTTCAAAACCTTTTTCATAAACTAATAAAAAAACACAACAAATCAAATGGAATTTTTAGTCCGAACTATGAGGTTTTGATCCCTCACGGGTACGTAGCCAAAAGACACTCGTCCTTCCAAATCATAAAAAATGTAAATAAAATAGGTCTCTTTTTTTTTAATCACTCTAAATTCCATTTTTAAATGTTCCCGTAGGATACTACAGACATAAATGGTGCTAATACATTCTCTTTATGTAACTAACCCTCAAACCCAAAAATAGGGTGGTTTGAACTTTTTTTCCCCTTTTTCTTAATGTTCAGTTGTGAAATAAATTAGTGAGTCAAACGCTAATCAAATAGTCTTGATCTCCAAAAAATGACGCGACAATGAGCATATTGAATACTTGATTTGTCCAATTAACATATTCCACTATTAAAAACACATGATTTTTCAACACATTCTTGTTAATTTTATTTTTAAAAAAACGTTTTATTTTGTTAAAATTTACGGCCACATTTACATAGGACCACATGATTTGGTAGGACTATTCTAAATTTTAATTAATTGAAGGTGTTAAAAAATCTGTTATCAGCACTCCTCTTGAACAAAACTTGAGTCTTAATATTTTCTTTTATCCTGTCATTTGTTTTTTCGCCCTAAACACATCAAATCAAACATGGAACATTTTTTTTTCTTTCAAACGTTACGTTTTTTCAAATGAAACGGATTCAAATAAAATATACAGACCCAGATCTTCTCCATGGATCTACAGCTATCACGGTAAGCAAACTTTTGAATTACTAAGGCCTATGTTATGGTAGCAGCAGTTAACAAAAGAGCAGGTTGCAGAGTTTGACAACTAAGTTGTCGACATTGAAGGGTTCTGAGAGCTGATATAGGTCAGACCATGCGAATAGTACACCTAATAATACATAAGAGATAATGAGAAAAAATGATATTATTAAAAGGGAAGGCAAGAAATATTAATATAAACCAAATAAACCTTAAATATTAACTTTTCTTTATAATAAATAATAACAATTCATAAACAGGGGAGTCCCTAATATGGACCCTTTTATTTAGGGTCCACCCATGGTCCTTGCTAAATGACTTGCAATAGTGGGTAAACACACTTCCTTCTCAATTTACATGGATGGCCTCCATATGAATCTTTAATGCGAGTGAGCTT
>Ga0315915_1005729_pt1 | contig 15398 bp, 10 predicted proteins | sample MpolbnodulesMG_FD_207738 | JGI IMG/M metagenome (GOLD analysis project Ga0315915, IMG submission 207738) | Medicago polymorpha root nodule microbial communities from Los Angeles, California, United States - branched nodules | ecosystem: Host-associated > Plants > Roots > Nodule | place: USA... | reverse complement strand
AAAATTTTAGAAGTAAATATCACACCTTCTCATAGACCTACAAAACAAAACAAAACAAAAAAAGAATATAACATTAGGAACAGGTCTATATCTTCGTGAGAGAAACTGAACCAAACAGGTCAAAATCTGCAACAAAACCCGCAAACATACCGTAACTGTATTTTGACATTGATGACAGCGCCGCATCAGAAATTAACCATGGAAGGTTGTCAAGAATTAAGATAATAGGTAAATTAGCATAACAGACAAGAAATTATCCTACAGTAGAGTAAAATTCAAATATGATATTGTCTCAATCTGAAATTCTAAAAACAAAGAAGCTTGCCTGTGTAGAAGTTGTCCATCTGTCAAAAAGGAAATAAAATATAAGTACAGACTTAAAGGGCATGTATATCAAGGGGTTGGGGGGAGTTTTGGAGACAAATGGATTTGAGGAAAAGGTATCCAAATTCTAACCTTAATGTAAGAGTGTGGTCGCACTGGATGGGCCATGGGACCTCCATCCTGGAAAATCAGTGTAGAAAGCATCAGAATTCTAGTTATGAAAAATTGTGTATTCAAATTTGACTTTTTTAATGATTAATTTCTTAATTTGGAGTCCTTAAACAGTGCCCCAGGGGCACTCATTAGCAAGACCCTTATTATAATATTGATGAAGTACAACTTAGGAATAATTAGAAATGGGAAATGAGAAAGATAAGTAACCTGTGGAAACTGGTAATTTCGAAGTTTTGAAACATCACCAACACGCTTTACAGTCCGGCTTCCCATGTCAGATGAGAATTCCTGCCAATAATTGATGCAGCTCGTTATACTAAAATACTCAGCGGAAGAAAAGTACTGCCAATGCCCTAATTGAAGCATAGCAACTGAGGTCAAAGAGGCAGTACCTGATCACGAAAAACGGTGAGACCTTCCTTCAGACTAAGCTGGAACCAGTCACGACATGTCACTCTGATATAAACCCAAAATACAAGCAGGAAAAGGCATTAGAAAATGAAATGAATAATAACAAGAGCATATTGAAAGGACAGCAAGGTCGTAAGAAACACCACCTGTTGCCAGTCCAATTGTGGAAATACTGCATAATAGATAATAAATAAGCTTCAGTTACAATCAACAAAAGCCAAGCAAGTTGAGTGTATCAAAAATTAAAAATCCCCCACATTTGCTGATATGTGATAGTTACAAACCTCGTGTCCAATAACTCCCAATATTGCAGCATAATCTGCATCCGAAGCAGCCTCGGGAGAAGCCAATACAAGCTTGGAATTGAAAATCTACAAACAAGCCAACAGAAGTATAAATGTCAGAGTTAAGACAAACAGCCTATCAAGACCAGCTGATGAGGAGATGTACATTCAAGCTTTTGTTTTCCATGGCGCCCCTGACCATTACAAAAACAAGAAAACAATATTACTTTCTGCACCCTAATCTCTTCATGCTATCTCATCTCATAAAATGTACAAAGTGTGCGCAATAAATGTACGGCTACATTGTAGAAATTCACAAAAGAAAAGGTAGACAGAAGTTACATGTTAAAATCTGGGACAGCAACAATATTGAAGAGATCCAGGTCATATTCAAGTCCAAAAACCTGTTTGCAAAGCATGCGACAAGACAGAAAAATTCTTCAGAAACTGAAACCATGTATTTGTAATCTAAATAGCTGATCTGATTGAATAAAAGTGAAAATCAGCTAATGACTGACATCTTCATCCCACTTCATAGCTGCTTTCAGAGAATACATAGCATGTGCAGTCTTAGGTACGTCCTCTGCAGGTGTCCAGATCCTAAGGGACACCTTCCTTCCTGAGCGGGTAGTAAATGTGTCATCTCTGCTCTCCAGTTGCCCAGCGACCAAGGCAAACAGATAACAAGGCTTCTTGAATGGGTCCTCCCAAACAGCATAATGTTTGCCGCCCTGCGGAAAAGCATAATTAATGTCAATGAATAGTGAACTAACTACCAAGGAAGCCTATGCAATTCAATAAAAGATTACCTCCAAGTCACCCTGTCCAACCAGGTTTCCATTAGACAACAATACTGGATACAGTGATTTATCTGCCTCAATACGAACTGTATACTTTGCCATTATATCAGGCCGATCCTGTTGGACGTTAGGTTATTAGGATACATTAATTTGATGTCGAAATTAATTTTAAGGAAGTAAATCTGATCATTGTGTTAACTCCTCTAAGATGCAAACCTGATAAAATGTAATTTTACGGAAGCCTTCTGCCTCACACTGAGTACAGAAATTCCCAGATGACTTGTAAAGACCCTACAAAAAATCAAATTCAGAGTAAGTAAACACATCCCCCCGCCCGCTCTCTTCATACTCTGAGTTGGGGTGACTGAAGCAGAAAATAATACAACTATAAAAACAGGAGAATTTTATTTACCTCCAATGATGTGTTTTTCTGTGGGAGAATCTCGGTTACAATTTCAAGATCATATTTACCACTAGGAGGGGATTGGATTGTTAAATGGCGCACATCCAAATGATAATCTTCCTCCTGAAGATAAACATAAGAGAATATCTTTAAAATAATTATACACAACACTACAACGATTGAAACCTATATAAGTGAAAAACATCTAAGGTTTCAGCTAGGAAGCATAAAATTACATTCATAATATTCAGCATACTGAAATCAGGAAAAAGAAAGTGAACATCCTTGCTTGATATACTAGCAAGATTACAAAGCAGAGTAACGTCAAAAAAGATGGCAAAGAAATTCCATCAGTGATTATGTTCAGAAAGTGGGTAGTGCCCAGCACAGAAATATGTATACCTTCAAGGCCTTGCCATTTATATGAACTGAAACTAAAGTCATGTCTTGTCCATCTAAAACCAGCGGAGGAGTAGAACCTGTGTCATAAAATAGGACGATTAATGCCGCATACATTTCTGCTTATCTAAAAAGTTACAAGTCAATAATGGAACCATAAAGGGCTACCTTCGACGCGAGGAAACACAGCAATTTTAGAGCTAACTACTGTCTTCTCCTCTCCTAAGGAAAATTTCAGATCCACCTGCAATAGTTCCATGCAACATGAGAACAAAACAAATGTAAAAATTTAAAAATTGGCAATGGTGTGAACGAAACATAATCTAAAACCCCCCCTAAACTTACTGTCTCAAAGTAGTAATCAGGCATTTTGTAATCCTTCAAGAATATTTCTGTTGGCATTGCCATTTTGGATTCTTCAACTTGCTTTGATTTAGTAGCAACCGAACAAATTAGCTTCCTACTCGCTTTCCTGACCCTCTGGTAAACAATATAACAAGAACATAAAGATAAACTAACCAAACACAAAAACTTAATGAGTCTCTAGATGTTGAAATTCCAGCAGAAAATATACAAAATTACCGGAACAGAAGAAAAAAACGGGCAACAATTCTTTCGCAGAACAACCTGTGAATGCCATTGTCATATCAATCAATCAGTTAAGTACGTCATAAAACAACATTAAATCTTAATTAATATTCAAAATTAAAAGACTCTTAAAAAAAAAATCAAAATTAAAAAAAAAAACGAAAAAAAAAAAACCTCTGATGCAAGGAAATGTCTATATCTAACACTACTTTTGGAGATGTTCCGAAAACAATTAACACTGGAATTAATCTGAAGCTGCAAAAAAATGAAGTAAATAATAAATTTTGAAACCAATAAAAAGAACAGACATGAATTAAGCAACAATTGAACAGAATGATGAAGATGACAGACAGGAGCAGGTGAGATTAATCCCAGTAGACTCTTCCTGGAAAAAGCGAGAGTCTTGGAAGGAAGAACCAAACGTGCCATGAATTGAAACCCTAAATGGATGATTTTCCAGAAAGGAAACTTGAAAAAACCCTAGATCAGTTAACGACACAGAATTTTTTCTTGTAATTGGATTTGGATAAGTAGGGTTATTTTCGATTATTATGGACGTGAAAATTCACGGGTATATAAATTGATTTTGGATAATAAACCAAACCTTATGCAATAATAATAAATAAATAAAATTAAATGATTGAAAATTTGAAGAATTCATATTTGAGCTTCACCTGGTTCCGCGATGAAATTCAGTAAAGGAAGAAAGTGACAGGATGGATGAAGTGAAATCAGAATACATATATATATATAGAGAGAGAGATTAGAGCAAACATTTATTTATTTTTTCCTTCATTTTTAAGATTATTTTTCGAAAATATTTTCTATATTTTTCTCATTTTCGTTTTTATTTTCTTTTCTTATCACTGCAACAATTTCGGCATTTTTTGTCAATTAATGTAGAATAAGTTTGATGACAAATTAATTTTTCTAATTTGTGATAAACATGTGGTAAAAGGATGTTAATATAATAAAGGAAATGTTGGTCACGAATATAAAAAAGAAAATTATATAATAATTAATGCATTGAAATTGTGTAATTAATTTATAATAAAGTTAAAAATAGTTTTCTTTTATGGTAATAATTACCTTTTGTGGTATCGGTTAGCATGACCCATATAATAATAGCCCTAATTACTTAGGAAAAAAAACTGTTTTTTTAAAGATATAATTGGCTCATTTCATTTCTAATAATAGAATCAATATAAGAATGTGTTTCAATCAAAGTACAAACACCATGGTCAAAAGAAAAAAAAATACAAACAAGTCTAAAGATAAAGATGTGGTTGTCTTTGCTGGTGTATGAGTTGCGGCATTAACTTATCTACTTAAAAATTCTACGGTAGATTTATTAAAAAATAGAGAAATGGTGTCTATAATAAAAAAAATATCATCGATAAAAGTTTAATTACTTTTCCTTCATCAAGATTATAGTGGTGACATCCATTTCGTCTTGGCTAACACATACTTGCATTCTCGTGTTGGGTACACATGCCAATTCCAACCCAGTTGTTAGTCATATCAAAAGAAACACTAATGTTGCATTTGAACCAATTTGTGGAAGGTTTTGCCACTGAAAAAACAACCCCTACACTGTGCGAACTTGATATGTTATTACTTGTTATGCCAATTTTCAATCTATCTGAAAATGCAAATTATGCACTACAACCTTTTGTGCCAATTTGCGCAATCTATCAGAAATTGCAAATTGCGTACCACAATCTGTTGCAATATTTTCTGCATATTGTCTCAAACCATCTCGTTCCTTTGTTTCCCAATGCTCTAAAATGTTCCTTTGTGTCAACATTAGCAAAACCCAAAAATGCACAAATAGAAAATTGTATTAGTACCGCTGCAACTGTCAAGATGGGTTGTGGCAATCCCATAAATCTAATGTGGTTTGTTCGCTCTAGAAATATCTATGTTACTCCATGAATTTATTCTCTTAGAATTATATCCTTGATAAATATAAATGTTTGCTTCCATTGTGAAAGGAAGGCCTGGACACTTGCTCGTTTGTAATAACATTCGAACATCGAGCACATTAGCATCAACAACCTTTCATTGTTGGCCACATTTATGCTAAAAAAAATGATTTTTGAAGGTTTAAAGCTTGGGTAAGAAGTTGTCTCATACATAGATTGGATATTCTTCATAAGCCCAACCTTTTGGTCGATGTCCTTGAAAAACATAAAACAACCATCTCCAAATAATAAACGAGTAATAACTGAAGTATTTTTGCAGATTTTCATACCCTGAATGCCCCCCTCATTTGTCTGATACAAGTCGATAGGTCATTTGCATACAAAATGAAGAGGTAGGGGGGAGAGGATCCTCTTGGTGAATGCCTATCTCATAGTAAGGTAGTTCAACTTTCCAACCAATCTTCTGCATCTACCTGGGTCTGAAAAGACTTCCGTTGATTTGGCATAAGCATGTTATTTGGATTCATAAGTGTGTCAATGGGTTTACATTTACAATCTAACATCTCAGTCTTCTCCAAAATGTCAATGAGATGGAAACACCTTAATTTGATTGAGCTACTTCAACTAAGAAAATATTCAAGGGCACTTATTAACTTGTTTTGCAACATACTTTCTCTAAGAGATGGGAACACATGATTGTGATTTTACTTATATATTTAAGGGCACTTATTAACTTGTTTTGCAAGAAACCATACGTCCCTTCCCCATTTTATGTATTTATTAGAAAGATAGGTCAATCATGAATTTTTTACACTTTTATCCTTTTCCAACACTTTTTGTAGTAATTTAGAAGTAAAGAATGAAAGGCAAAGGCAAAGAAACCAACAAGGTGAAATTCCAACAAAACAAATTATTTTTTTCTCCCATGATCTAATTTTGTGATAACAAAATTAAATCATAATTTTGCTGCATCATCTTGGATCCATTTAAACAACCCATCACATGGAGTAAAATTTCTACCATCGTGGTGAGCTGTAGGTGGCAATCAATACAATGTAAGGTTTCACATCAGCAAAATGATCCACAACTTGAGGTGCATTGTCAAGTTTCACGTCAACAGGACGATCCGCAATTGAAGGTGCATTGTATGGTTTCACATCAACGGAAGGATCACCAGGAGCAGCCATATGTGAAACTATGAAATAAACTTAAGTAAACAAGACTGTTTTATTAAAAACAACGTTTGAATTTTAGAATCCTGATGGAAATTTGAATTGACAAGATTTTAAAATCCAGACAATGCCAATACATAAAATCTTGACTTGAATGCAGCGAAAAAGCTGAAATTCAATGAGGAATATTTTAAAGTCACATTATATTTGTATTCAGAGAGAAATATTGTACTAAGTGAGTTGATGGTTGAATTGTGTATAAAAACAAAGATTTCGTATTTTTGAGAAGTTTTTTTTAGAGGATTCTGAGTGAAAGAGAAAAAAGTTGGTGAAAATTTGTCTGATTTCGGCAACATGCTCACACACACAAAAACTTTAATGACGAAATGGGTTTATTATTGAGTGAAAAGTGACACTATTCACCACAAATTAACAAACAGGATTAATAAATAGTGTTCATTTTTTTTAACCATCAATTATCAAAGGAAATGGCCCTGTTAATCATGCATTCGACTAGAAGATAAATAAATCCTCACCTAAGATTATTACAATCAGATATCAAATTTGAATAGTGCCAACTAAATTTCACTAACGACCACTTGGTTAAATACTGTTTTGTGTTTATTATCAATAAAGCACATCAAGATAACTCTTACAATCTCAGTAGCAACTATCCAAAACTTACATTCTTGAGTGCTATATTTTGATGGATTTGGATCCTCGTGAAAAAATAAATAAATAATGTAAGTGATCCAAACATTAAAAATAAAGAGAGGATAGTGATAGAAATTCAAAATTATGTTTTTAAACCACGCATCCTTGCACACAAGTTCATAGGGTGAACTAGTGTTTCATATCTCCCACCTTGGGCGAGTTATGCAAGCCGTTAAATGTGCGATATGTTCTACAAATTTTTCATGATGGAAAGTGCACTCCAGTACCATGAAATTGATGCATGAGTAGTTTAGAGGTTATCCTCCTATTTAAATTTGCTTTCTGCCACAATAAGCTGAATAAATAACAAATCTCAAGACCCATGTTATAAAATTAGCCTTTCAAGTAGATGAATGCAGATTGACAATGGTTTTTAAAAGTGGTAAAGAAATATAAACAGCAGAGTTATCACAGTCTAACTTTGTTATAATGCTAAACCTCAGAGAAACTAATAAAGGTAAACTTGCATTATACATCCTTGGAAGATCTGTATGAAACTCAGGTAAAGGAAACCACCCCATTACAAGACATGCATGCATGTGGAAAGCTACCGTTGGCGGAAAGCATGTACCGTACAAGATATTTGGATCACATAAACGATTATTTTAGTTAAACATAAGCCAGAGCAGTTTGAAAGGCACAACTTGGTAGTTTTTCTTATCAGCCATTGGCTAATTAAGGAGCTAAGCTCTTCAAAGCAATTTCAAACACATCCTCTGATAGGCCATTAGTAGACACAATCTTCTCCAGCTGGGCCTGCAACAATACAAGACAATTATTTTTAAAAAATCATGACAGCCAGAAGCAAAATTATGTTATTCGATAATAATTTAAGAAAATTACAGCTAATGTGGCAAAGTAATAACTTTATTACCTTTGCAAGTTTTTGTCTGATATCATCACAACGTCTCCCATCTTGAGAAGTTTGACACCATGTGTGAGGCAGTCTGCATTAGAAAAAATCCAATCCCACATAAGGACCTTCTAACTGACAATACACACTGTCACAAACTAATTTTTCCCAAAATATTTTATAAACGTTTTTACCTTCATTTTTTATTGTAAAACCGACCCGTTGGTTTCACTCAATTTCATTTCTTGTAAATATTTGTATAGCCAACAGTGCAAACGTTTTCTTAAACCGAATAAGCAAGTTGTTTGATGAAAGCATGTGAAAGTTTTATGTTGTATCATGCTAGAGCCCTTTGGGCTTTAGATATGGATAACAAACACAGATTATGAAAGACACGAGAAATGCAAAATTCAATTTAAGCGTGCATTGAAGGGAACCAATCTAATCTCTTCATATGCTTTCGTGTTTTCAGTCTTCATAAGAACGGGCATTTTCTTTGAAATTTAACTTTTTTTTAAAAGAATGTCATGAGCCAATTATAACAAAAAAAACTTAAGCTTTTAGGAGAAACACAGATTTCATATATAACATGTGAATAGAAGAACCCATAATTTAAAGATGGGTAATGTGAAAAGACCTGAGGGTTTATTTCGTCAAGTTGCAGTACAATATCTCCCAAAAACTTGTAGCCCGACCCATCCTTTAAATGGAAATTCACAGGTGACCGACAGAAACCTCCAATGAGAGAGTACACATTGTTGGGATTGTGCAAGTCAAATGCTGGATGGTTTAACAGTTTCCGCACATTCTCAACATTACCAGGAATATCAGACATTGCTTGAAGAGAAAACCATTTGTTCAGTACCTGGAAAGGAAGATCACTATCAATCTAAAATACTCCACTATGTAATAACACAAACTCACAGGTTGGACGGAGTGGTTTTATAAATAAATAAAAAACGGAACTGTGCATATTTTTGGGGGAGACAAATACAAGAAATTGCAATAGCAGTCAGCAAGTCAATACATGGAGTAAAATATTTTGCAAAGCTATAGGTGTCAAGAGAGGAACGGTGCTCATCCCAGATAATGTGCCAAAAAGGAGGAGAGCTTCTCTTCATAATAATGGTTGGGAAATAGCTGTGTAAGTGCACATTGAGTGTGTAATCTAGCATCACTATCATCTTAAGAAGTTACATTTTACTAACAATGATATGTTGCCAAAGAATAGAAGAAACACGGCTAACTACGGCCACAACATAATCGGCTAAAAAGATTGAACAACGTCATAATCCTAATAGAAAAATATCAATATTTATCTTCAAAATAGTCACACAGATGGATATTTACCAAGTAATTATTCTGCCAGTTGTAATAAAAGTCAGCAAGAACATCATCACGAGTTTTACCAGGGTTCTGAGCTAGGGAAGCCAATGCTGCAAACTGCTCGGTCATATTTGTAGCAGTTTTGTATTCTTGAACTGCTAGGTGCGTGAATTCTTGATCCTCAAGGGATGCAAGATAAGCTACCAATCAGAGAAAAACAAAAATTAGAGATGACCTGTTACCAACATGAATGAAAATTAAACTTGTTAAAAAAATATATAAAAGCATTCTATTTATTATATAATTAAAATCATAGCTAAGGATTTTAATAGAAAATTATATCAATTAGCATTATTGTATTTATTCTAAATGCTTTTATACATAGAGGTGAAGGTGGTCTGATTTAGACACACGGAAATTGCAAATTCTAGAAAAATAAAAGGTATACCAAGAGCAACATTCTTTAAAGCTCATCTGGCCATGTTTGAATGATCGAACACATATTGTCCTGAGCTCCTATTATTTTCTACCTGCAAAAAGGTAAACAAACATACAAATTAATTAAGAGATTCATATAAGGAAGAGTTAAAGTTATTTTTTTAATAATTCCAGGCAGCTTCAGACAAAAAGGCATACTATACTAAGGAACTCTGATCTCAGTTCACTCGCAAGCTGCTTCCTGATGAAAGACTGAACAGTATGAACAGCATCAGGGTCTGCAACTTCCATCATGTCCATTATCTCTCCCTCGCCAGGAAGAGTTATTGCCTTAGCCACAAATTCCTAGATAATAAAAAACCATAATGTCCAATCAATGCAATCAAATGCTACAAAATCCCACAAGAAAAAAATGAAAAACTTAGGTTCCTTAGCATACTTTGTCCAGACTTGAGTAAGATAGTATACGTTTGAACCCATCAACAAAACAGGAATTCAGAACCAATGGTTTGTTATGCTGGAAATCATCCACCAAGCTTAGCATCAACTTTCGTGCCAAAGTTTGTCCAGCCTCCCATCTAGATCATTTAAACAAGATTGTAAATGAATTTCCACTATGCTACCGAATCAAAAAGAACAAAAATGCAACATTTTCTATAGATAACAAAATGCAACTTTGAAGCACACAAACCGGTTGAATTCATCAGAATCATTGGCTAATAGGAAAAACAGGTCATCATCAGTGAGATCAGATTCAAGATGAATAGGAGCACTGTATCCCCTCAACAAAGATGGAACAGGCCTCTCAAAGATATCAGTGAATACAAACTCTTCTTCTTTCTGCAGTGAATACAAATAAATTTGTCATTCAAATGAATGATGAAAAGGCTCACCACCATGATCGACATTTTATAACATTTCAACAAAAATAGTAAGATATTTCTTTTAGCAACTTTGACGAGTGAACAGGCATGTGACATGGTAATATAATTAACTGATATGTAGAAATATAATTTTTCCAAATTTGGAAGATACATTGGTGTCGACACGGGACATAAAACTTCTGTTGTTGGAGAGCTGCTTAAAACATATGAGAAATTCATATCAAAAGAAAAGTTTCAAACCACCTCAGTGACTCTAAGGATTGCAGTAGAGACTGATTGGTCATTGCTTGAAACAGATTGCAAAGCCCCATCATGATAAATAGAGGAAAGAGGAATGTCCTTCCCAGTTGAATCTAGCAGACCTACTGCAATAGGAATGAACACAGGTTCCTTAACTGACTGCCCTGGAGTTGGCGGTATCTCTTGACTGCAAAAATGTCCCCATCCAACATGTTATCAACTATAAACAATAAAAAATAGAAGTCAAAATTTGGTTACCTTCAATCCAATCAGAAAGAAATGAAAAGTTAAAGTTCATATACCTAATTTTCAAAGAAAATGTATGTCCTTCTGGATTATAAGAAGTATTTACTTTGACAACAGGAGTCCCAGCTTGAGAGTACCTGTCCATTAGCTGACCGATCAGTATGAAATCAGCATAATGCTGGAAAAGAAAACCCAAAATACAAACCACAATAAGAAATTTGCAAAATCTGCATTATTTGCATCTCTCATGGCAGCATAAAAATCATCACACGTTACAGCTTGCCCATCATGTCTCTTCAAATAAAGATCCATGCCCTGAAGTACATAGAATCTATGAGAGTTGAATTCTATATTAAGCACATCAGATTGATAGTAGCATGACATTGAAAGGACGTGATTAACGTAGGCATTGGATAAACAACCAATCTTACTTTTCGGAAACCTTGACTTCCCAACAAGGTTTTGTACATTCGAATAACCTCTGCCCCCTGATACATAGGATCGTAAGAACAAACTGCTCGAGAAACTAATGGACATGGAGGGATTGAAAATTTTAGAAGTAAATATCACACCTTCTCATAGACCTACAAAAAAAAAAAAAGGTATCATTATGAACAGGTCCACATCTAGGTCAGAGAAACTGAACCAAGCTGATCAAAATCTGCAACAAAAATTGCAAACATACCGTAACTGTATTTTGACATTGATGATGACATGGCTGCATCAGAAATTAACCATGAAAGGTTGTCAAGATAAATTAGCAACAACATAACAAGAAATTATCATACATTAGAGTAAAATTTCAAATATGATATTGACTCAATCTGAAATTCTAAAAAAAGAAGCTTACATGTGTAGAAGTTGCTCATCTGCCAAGGAGGAAATAAAATATAAATACAAACCTATAAGGCATATGTGGGGGGGTTGGAGACGAATGGGTTCGAGGAAAAGGTATCCAAACTCTAACCTTGATGTAAGAGTGTGGCCGCACCGGATGGGCCATGGGACCTACATCCTGGAAAATCAGTATAAAAGTATAAAAACTCTAGTTAAAGAATAGTAAAAAAAATTAATTATAATAATAATGATGACACTACAAGTTAAAAATAACATCCAGACATGAAATTCACGAAAACAGAACTCAACAAACAAATAATTAGAAATAGAAAATGAAAAGGATAAGTAACCTCTGGAAACTGGTAATTTCAAAGTCTTGAAACATCACTAATACGCTTTACAGTGCGGCTTCCCATGTCAGATGAGAATTCCTGCCAATAATTAAAGCAGCTCGTTGTATTAAAACACTTGGTGGATGAAAATTACTGTCAATGCTCCAATAGAAGCATAGCAACTGAGGTCAAGAGGCGGTACCTGATCACGAAAAACGGTGAGACCTTTCCTTGAGGCTAAGCTGGAACCAGTTGCGACATGTCACTCTGATATAAACCCAAAATAGAAGTGAGTAGGAAAAAACATTATAAAATTAAATGGCCAATAATAAGTGCATATAAAACCCTTAGTTGAAAGGACAATAAGATCATCAGAAGCACCACCTGTTGCCAGTCCAATTATGGAAATACTGCATAATAGATAATATATAAGCTTCAGTTACAATCAACAAAAGCCAAGGAAGAATGTTTCAAAAATTAAAGATCCCCCAAATTTACTGATATGTGATAGTTACAAACCTCGTGTCCAACAACTCCTAATATTAAATCATAATCTGCATCTGTAGCAGTCTCGGGAGAAGCCAATAAAACCCGGGAATTGAAAATCTACAAACAAGTCAAGGGAAGTATAAGTGTCAGGGTTTAGACAAACAGCCCACCAAGACAAGCAGATGAGACGTACATTCAAGCTTTTGTTTTCCATGGCGCCCCTGACCATTAAAAAAACAAGAAAATAATATTACTTTCTGCACCCTAATCTCTTCATGCTATCTTATCTCATAAAATGTACAAAGTGCTTGCAATAAATGTAAGGCTACATTAAGAAATTCACAAAAATAAAGGGTAGACAGAAATTACACTTTAAAATCGATGCCAACAATATTGAAGAGATCCAAGTCATATTCAAGTCCAAAAACCTGTTTGCAAAGCATACAAAGAGATAGAAAAATTCTTCAGAATCTGAAACCGTGTATTTGTAATCTCAATAACTAATCTGATCAGATAAAAGTGAAAACCAAATAATGACTGACATCTTCATCCCACTTCATAGCTGATTTTAGAGAATACATAGCATGTACAGTTTTCAGTATGTCCTCTGCAGACGTCCAGATCCTAAGGCACGCCTTCCTTCCTGAGCGAGTAGTGAATGTGTCATCTCTGCTCTCAAGTTGCCCAGCGACCAAGGCACATTAATTTGATGTGGAAATAAATTTTAAGAACGTTACGATTTGATCATCATATTAACTTCACTAAGATGCAAACCTGATCAAATGTAATTTTACGGAAGCCTTCAGCCTCACATTGAGTGCAGAAATTCCCAGATGACTTGTAAAGACCCTACACAAGAAATCAAATTCATAGTAAGTAAGCACATCCCCCACCCCTCTGTTCATACTCTTAACTGAAGTGACTGAAGCAGAAAATAATACAATTATAAAAACCAGAGAATTTCATTTACCTCCAATGATGTGTTTTTCTGTGGGAAAATCTCGGTTACAATTTCAAGAACATATTTACCACTAGGAGGTGATTGGATTGTTAAATGGCGTGCATCCAAATGATAATCTTCCTCCTGTAGATAAACATAAGAGAATATCGTTAAAATAATTATACACAACACTACAATCATCCATGATTGCTACTCATATAAGTGTTTCCGAAGTGAACAACGCCTAAGGTTTCAGATAGGAAGCATAAAATTAAATTCATAATATTCAGCATACTGAAATCAGGAAATATAAAGTGAACAACCTTGCTTGATAAACTAGCAAGATGGCAAAGAAATTCCATCAGATGTTCAAAAATATATATATACCTTCAAGGCCTTGCCATTAATATGAACTGAAACTAAAGTCAATTCTTGTCCATCTAAAACTAGCGGGGGAGTAGAACCTGTTTCATAAAATAGGACGATTAATGCTGCATATATTTCTGCTTATCTAAAAGGTTACAAGTCAATAATGGAACCATAAAGAGCTACCTTCGACACGAGGAAACACAGCAATTTTAGAACTAACTATTGTCTTCTCCCCTCCTGAGGAAAATATTAGATCCACCTGCAATTGTTTGATGCAACATGAGACAAAAGAAATGTAAAAAGAAATTTAAATTTGTAATGACCATGTGAACAAAACATAATCTAAAAACTCCTATAAACATACAGTTTCGAAGTAGTAATCGGGAATTTTGTAATCCTTCAAGAATGTTTCTGTTGGCATCACCATTTTGGATTCTTCAACTTGTTTTGGTTCAGTAGCAACCGAACAAGTTAGCTTCCTACTCTCTTTCTTGATCCTCTTGTAAACAATATACAAGAACCCAAATGATAGAGTAACCAAACACAAAAACTGTACATAATTGCATAGTCTCCAAGGTTTAAACATTAATCAATCAACTACAGTCATGAACTAACATTAAATCATAAAATCATGTTTTTTAATAAAATAAGAAATGAAGAAACCTCTGATGCAAGAAAGTGTCTGTATCTAACACTACTTTTCGAGATATTCTGAAAACAATTATCACTTCAATTAATCTGAAGCTGCAAAAAATGAAGAAAATAATGATCAAACTCCATAATATATATGTAATCAATTTGCAAAGCATTAAAAAAACCGCATGAATTAATATAAACCTGATGAAAATTACTTAAAAATATATATAAATTGATTTTAGATAACAAACCTGATGAAATGCAGGGAAGGGAGAAAGTGACAGGATGGTTGAAATGAAAAACGGTTTTATTGTCTAAAAATAAAAGGAATAATTTTATTGAACATAAAAGCCGTTAAATAACAATGTCTCATTTTATTTTCTTGAGCATAAAAGGAATAGTTTCTCTTAATAGTCATTAAAAGAAATCTATTATTCCATATCAATTCCTTGCGTTTCAATAACTTAATGGGTCATGCTAACCGGTGCCCCGGGGCACTGGTTAAGCATACAAAAAAAGGAATTTATTACCATAAAAGGAAACTTTGTTGACTTATTTATGGATTAATTACACAGTTTTCAATGCAATAATTACTATATAATTTCCCTTTTTAG
>Ga0315915_1005727_pt1 | contig 15399 bp, 8 predicted proteins | sample MpolbnodulesMG_FD_207738 | JGI IMG/M metagenome (GOLD analysis project Ga0315915, IMG submission 207738) | Medicago polymorpha root nodule microbial communities from Los Angeles, California, United States - branched nodules | ecosystem: Host-associated > Plants > Roots > Nodule | place: USA... | reverse complement strand
TTAGAGGGGTGATTTAGGGTCAATTTTGACCCAAAAATCACCCCTCCGAATTGTTTTTCCTTCTATCCTAATTGAATAAGTGATTTCACATATTTTCTGTTTTCTTTCGTTTGTTTTTGTGATTTCGTCGTCTCTGAACAACTCTGTTTGTTTTGATTTCTCGTCTTTGTGCGGTGTGTTTTTGATTTCCTGTCTTAGTACGGTGTTTATTTGATTCAGGTTGAAAGATTAGCTTTGAGCAAGTGCAGATCCGATCAATGACAATGACTTTAGCGTCGTCAACGTTGCAGATCGGAAGACACGAGTATTCCAGAGACATAAATATAGTCATATTTGTAGGCATATGTACTCTGCCGTTTTATGCTATTAACATGGATGCTGTGAGTTTGTTCACAGATTCATCCTTTTTGTTTTTAGCGAATTTGGATTTGTATTGTATCGATGTACTCTATCAATTTGAATGAATGAATATCGTTTATTTTTGTAAAAAAGAAGAAGAAAAAAAACTACAATGTCTTAGTCGTTGTTCAACATGATCTTCAAATAACTTATATTAAATGACATTGTACAAAAAAATTAAACTTATATTAAATGACATCATTTGAGATGCGTTGATTGAAATGGTTTTGAGCTTTTTTCTTTTATTTTAGGCCAAAGCAGCACCAACAATGGTATTTTTTAATTTTTTATCTTAATATGTAAACAATATCAATTATCAACAAATATTAATACAACAATCAACTTTTTTAATTTAAATGATTTACTCGATGGATGTATAATTAAGGAGAGGTTAGTATAAGGGCATTATTTAGTATAAAATTATATTTGTCTTAAGAATTTTCTTTTTTTGAGACTAGAGAGGGAGTAAGTAAGAAAGAAACTCAACTTTCCATGTGGTAAGTGGAAACAAGTGACATTAGACGCCAATCAACATGCAACAATCTCATCCTCTCCACTCAAATTCCCTAAGCACACACCACACACAACAAAGTACATCTCCATTCTTGTATTTTGCCCCTCCTCTCATTTCATAATGTCTATAATACCACTCATATTCCTTCCTCTACCCTCCATAGAATTACCTTTCTTCTAGATAAGAAGACCTTGTTTGGGAAATTCACAAGGTCAAATATTTCTTGGATTAACATTGCATAGAAATTTATTTGATTTGAGGTTCAAATTCTAAGTACTCTATCCTCTCATTATTATTCCCTAAAACTTTTCAGCTCAGCTAGCATTTAAGACTTGATGTTCTTATTTGAAAAATAAATAAAAAACTTAAGAAAATGTTAAAAGGTATCTTCAAATATAAAAGGTCCTTGAGCCTATACTATAACTGACTCATTAATCTTTTTCTGCTTCATTTATAGTTAGGTAGATATCTTTCTGTACTTGCCATGGTGGATCGTGGTCTAGACAAAACTACAACTTCTGCTAGTGACTTGTCTTTGAAGAAGCAAGAGCTTCTGTCTAGTGCCATGAAAAGAACAAGTGACTGGTATGTTTGTTTATGTTTATATATATGTCAAATGTACTTAACACTTTTCTTTTGTGCATGTTATTGTTTGCTAACTTTTGTTGGATTTTAGTGACTGAAACCAATGAGTTGTATTGCTTAATTATAGGATTTTTTCTCAGGAGATTCCAAGTGATGTCAATGTCCAAATTGGAGAATCTTCCTTTACTTTACATAAGGTAGTGACTCTTTGTTGCATCTTGCATGTATTAGTATATATCAAACTTATTTCCTTAGAATCATTCAAGTGAAGAGTAATGATTTCTTAATCTTGTAAGATGTCACTTGTCAATCAATTGTTAATGTTTATTTGTTACAAAACATGTCATGTTTTTTTCTTTATGTCTGAAAATATAACTTGAATTTGAAAGCAAGATGTATATGTGGAAGCAAAAGTGTACAAAATGTTATGTTTCTCATTTATTTATATTGAATCCTTTTACATATGTTTTTATGATTGATTAAAAGTGCAAAAAAAATAACTTTATATTGACGGTGTATATGCATTAAATTCATTGCAGTATCCATTAGTCTCCAAGTGTGGATTCATTCGGAAACTCGTCTCAGAATCTAATGACTCCGACGTATCCTTCGTTGAACTCTCCGATGTTCCTGGTGGAGCAGAAGCATTTGAACTAGCAGCAAAATTCTGCTACGGTATAAATTTTGAGATAAATGTGGAAAACATCGCTATGCTTCGATGTGTGGCCGAATATCTCGAGATGACGGAAGATTATTCAGTTGGGAACTTGGTTGCAAGAACTGATGCATATTTGAATGATGTAGCACTAAAAACCATTGCAGGTTCTGTTTCAATCTTACATATTTCAGAAAGCCTTCTTCCAATAGCAGAGAAAACAAAATTGGTGAGCAAATGCATAGATGCAATTGCTTATATTGCTTGCAAGGAAAGTCAATTGTGTACATCTGTAAGAAGTGATAGTGGATCCGACGGAGTGATGTCGTCTTCTGTATCATCTCAACAGAGACCAGTTGTTGATTGGTGGGCTGAAGATCTAAGTGTTCTTAGAATTGACCTTTTTCAAAGAGTTCTTATAGCAATGATGGCTAGAGGGTTTAAACAGTTTGCTATTGGTCCTATTCTAATGCTCTATGCACAGAAATCTCTACGAGGTTTGGTGAGATCCCTCTCTAAAAAGGATAGAAAAGTTAAAAATAAATATGCTTTTATAGAGTAGAGATCTATGTAGCACCGACACAAGTTGTGTATGTTGTCCGTTCCCCGCACTGACACATATAATTACATTTAACCAGTGTCTATGTGTTAGTGTTGTGATGATGTTCATAACTGTGTCAGTGCTTCGTAGGTAGAGATCTCCTTGTTTGCAAAAGAAAAGAAGAGCGTAATTACTACGATTTTAGTATATAAGATAAGATAAGATACACGTTTTGAAAAATGCCAACATTAATTAGACGTTTATACACTCAAAAGCATCGAAGCTTTTCATTTCTTTTGAGATTCAATCCTTAACTCTTAATGATTTTTTCTTTCTTTCGAGCAGGATATATTTGGAAAGGGAAGGAAGAAGATTGAACCAAGACAAGAGCATGAAAAGAGGGTTATTTTAGAGACAATAGTGAGCCTATTACCAAAAGAGAAGAATGCAATGTCAGTAAGCTTTCTATCGATGCTGCTTCGTGCAGCAATATATCTTGATACAACAGTTGCTTGCAGGCTTGATTTGGAGAAAAGAATGGCAATGCAATTAGGACAAGCTGTTTTGGATGATCTTCTCATTCCTTCATATTCATTTACCGGGGACACGTTATTCGATGTGGACACGGTTCAAAGGATCATGAATAATTACCAAGAATCTCAAACTGGAAACCACTTTGTCTATAATGGTGATGATGAATACTTTTCTCCTCCACAAAGTGATATTGAACGGGTTGGAAAGCTAATGGAAAACTATCTGGCGGAAATAGCCACAGACAGGAATTTATCAGTTGCAAAGTTCATCAGTCTAGCTGAATTGATTCCTGAACAATCAAAACCCACAGAAGATGGGATGTATAGAGCCTTAGACATCTATTTAAAGGTAAAACTCGTAGTTATTTGATAAAGTTTTTGCCTTTTAAAAAAATCTATTTAAAGGTAAAAATTGCAGTCATTTCTAGAGCTAGATTTCGCCTGTGTTTGGTATCACGGTGGGTATGTTGAAAACAAGATGACCCTACCATGACTTTCCAAAAGCTACACTTCCTCTATGCATGCAGTCATGCAATCACAGATCTCAGTCGGATGAAAATTGGATGACTCGTGTTATGATTTCACCATATCTGTTTTAAAATTACTACTTAGACTATGAATTGTCTCACAATCATCTAATTCTACATCCTATCTCTGTATGGAAATAGATTCTTTGTGATTGCGAGTTACAACAATTGTGAATCTCGACCATTGAATGAAGATATGACCACTTGTGTTTTCCTATCATTAAATTGATTTGGAATACGACACAAAGTACAAGCTAAAAATCTTTATCCAATGGTCGAGATTCATAAGTGCAGTGACTATGAGAGGATTCGGATACCTCTCGTGGGAACAACATAACAAGTCTTCACATTTTATTAATCAAGATAAAAGTAATAACAACCTAAACTAATTCTTTAGATCTTCATCTTATCATAGTTTATTTGTTACATCACATAATTATATTGCATGTTTGGATAGTAAGTGAGTTTAACAAAATCAAAAAAATCATGGTGGCATTGTAATTTTGTGAAGTTTGTGTTGTTTTTGGCAAAATTATGGTGACTCATTGTGATTCTGCTAGTCTCATCCAAACATGTGTTACTATACAAACATGTGTTACTGTCCATTCCAAACATGTATTTTGTAGTGTATGTAATCAAAATGAATTATTTAACTGTGTTACCATTTTGATTTTAATGTTGAATTTTTTGCTTACTTTCTAATAAAGTTAAAATTTGACAATTTTCAGGCTCATCCCAATTTAAGTGACATGGAGAGAAAGAAAGTTTGCAGCATAATGGACTGTCAAAGACTATCACGAGAAGCATGTGCACATGCAGCTCAAAACGACCGGTTACCAGTCCAAACGGTTGTCCAAGTTCTCTATTACGAACAGCAAAGACTTCGCGATGCAATGAATGGAAATGAAACTGCAGAATCACCTTCTATTCACACCAAACTAAATGTATATTCAGGTGATATTCAAGTTTCAAATGAACTCATTAGCTTACGAAGAGAAAATGAAGACCTCAAATTAGAGGTAGTGAAGTTGAAAATGAAACTAAAAGAAATCGAGATTTCCGCGCTTAAGTCAACTGTTAAATCAACGGTAAAATCAATGGTTAATAGCCCTATTGCAAATGCTTCACCTTCTAATTCTCATTCTGCTGATAAGCCTCCACTACCTCGAAAATCATTTATAAGTTCGGTTTCAAAGAAACTTGGGAAGCTTTCTCCTTTTCCACGTTTGGATGGTATTGTTGCTGGTAAAGGTAGGACAAAACCAAACAAGAATCGTCGACACTCTATTTCCTGAGGTCATGAAAATAAATACAGGAGTACTTTGTTTTCGATTTTTGTTTTTGCTTCATTTGTGTGATTCTGTGTAAATTATGTCATCACGATGTTAAAGTGGGAACCATATTGTAAAGGGTGGTGGTGAAAAATAACATATAATTCTTGAGTTGGATTGCATTGCAACTCTGGTTTACTACTCTCATATATTGCGATAAGTACAAGTGGTACTGCACCCACAAACAAATAATAAATGAACATGATTTTCTCCTATCTAAGCATACGGTCCACTAATTAATTTCGCAAAACACTAATAAAATAAGCACGGAAAACCTTTTCTTTTTCTTTCCAAAAGCCGCTGTCAAGAATTTTTATTGAAATATGTTTTATTGTTTGTCATATCATCAACAACCCCTTAGTTAACTTCTTACGACGGAGGAAGTAGCAAATATGTCGGAAGAACCATTGACACACCAATCCAATTAAAGATTTTGTACCAAATTTGACTTGGAAATCTACAAGAAAGGAATACACGTGTCTCTTTTTCTGACCAATTCAGGCACCATGGACGACGCACCCTGGCTCCCCCATTTGATAATACTCTTTTCCTCTCCAAATTTTCTCTAGTTGGCAACAATGACGAATCATTTACGTAAAGACAATAACCTTAGACGGCGCGAGACTTTCCCAAAGCCTTCCCAACAAGTTCCTTCTTTCGAATCCCACACTAGAAAGTAGAGAAAACTTGGACGAAGAGCCTCGGTTGAATTACCGGCAATAACTCACCAACAAGAGCCTCTTCCCATTGGAACAACGGTCTTCACCATACTATGCCAATTGAAAAATGTTGTTCCCACGTAAAAGGATTCTAGAAAACACCACAAAAATACCAAAATAACCTCATCGACAGTTAACTGCCGAAAATTGGGGTTAAATTTGTCATTTCTTGGTGTTTCTTAGCTTTGTTTGTAGTGTAAACAACAATTTTCATTTCAATTGTTCAAGACCAACCAAAGGCCCAATCCGCTTGATAACAGTCGATTCACAAGGTAAGGCGCCAAGCCCTTATAGGGGGTAACACACCACCATCAATCAAGGTGTCTTCGTCCATTCATTAAAAACCTCTCCCCTCACCCCCACGGATTCAAAGATAAAGCACTTTCTTCCGTTGATCCACCTTCACAGTGAGATTTTCTATCTTTCTCAAGATTCTAGTTCTCCCAAACATAAAATAGATAAATTAAAATCACTTGATTAGGATTCAAGTTCCCACTTAAAATTCAGCTTTTAAGAAAGCAAAATTGGCATCTTTTCATATGACAAAAGTATTTTATCCTTAATAATTAGTTTGGTCTACGTGTTAGGCGTTTCTCAGTGTCTCAATCAAATATTTATTTTCCACCCATTATTATTCATGAACCAACCAGCGATCAAATCAAAAGAAGTTTGGAGTTTTGGTTGCTTAGTCCATCCGACAGCAGATTCTCTTCCAAATTTAAACATCTTTTTAAGGTCTGTCCCAAAAGATGTAGAAAATTTGCTACATTTCCATACCTTTAGAATATTCATGAATTAAAACCAAATCATTATCTTTTTCTTTTCATTGATGATTAGCCTTTAGACATCAACACCGACATTGCAAGGCTGTCCTTGAGCTATTATTACATTTCCTTGAACTTTTTATCACAAAGGACTTCATAATTTATACATGGATCCCACCATTCTTTGGTTACAATATATAATGTAAATCTAAAATAAATTTTAAGATTAGATTTTTTAAAAATAATTTCAATTATAGTATTATAATTAAGGGTATTCATTGAACAAAATTATAATTAAAATTAATCAAAACATCCTTCAAGTTAATTGTCATGCAAATTTGGTTATTAGATTATCATAATCAGGTGATGCCTACATTACCCCTTCATAAATTGGGCGTAATCTATCCCTAGTGACAAGTATGATTCGATTATGGAATAAAGATGATGAAGATTACATGTTGAACGAAGAAGATAAAGAAATTTGGTGTTCTTGAGATGAAAATGGTAATTGATATTAAGAAAAACCAAAATGATGATGTCTACGTTATCCCTTAGTGAATTGGGGTAATTTACCCCTAATAACATGTTAAACGATGAAGATGAAAAAGTTTGATGTTATCAAGATGAAAATGGTATTTGATTATAAAAAATATGAAAAAAAAAATGAATTTTTCTTTGATAGGGGTAAATTAACCCCAAAACATTAGGCGGTAATGTAGAAAAAACCTCTCAATCTTCTTTTTAAATCGATAATAAAGCTCACTAATTGGGTAAATAAAGTAATAACGATTAAAATGTAGAGTTATAGTAGGGATGACAATTGAACCCATGTTTGATAGGAACTCACAATGGGTAGGGTAAAACTCTACTTTCATGGGTCTGGGTTTGGGTCCGTGCAATTACCCTCAAATTTAAATGGGTATGGACACTATACTACCTAGACCCGCAACCCACATATACGTAATTATATAATATGATATATAATTTTTTTTAGTGTAAAGTTAATTAATTAATTTAGCTATTTAAGCCTAAACCTAAGCCTAAAAACTACTTAATTTATTTGAATTTTTTTGGATCATAGTTTTATTTCAATTGTGATATTTTTTTATTACTTTTTCACAGTTAAAGTGCAGGTAATGGATGCGGGTATGTACATTTACGTGCTCAGAGGTATAGAGAAGGACACTATTATTATTGCCTATGAGGATACGAGCTCAGATACGAGTATTTTTTACAAACGTGGGAATAAAGTGGGATGCTATAGTACCCTATCCCTAAGTTATAGTTCGACGGTTTTGTTTCCCAAAAGAAAAAATTGTATTCTTACAACTACTCATTCTAATTAATAATTTTAAATTTCACCCAAAACAATTTTGATTTTTTTTTCCTAAAAGTTAGTTGTTGGTATATTTGTTGAGTGCATATTTGTTTCATTTATCAATCCTTCATTTATCCCTTTTCATTTCATAGATGTGTGACATGTGGCCAAAACAAAACAATGGGTTAGGATTAAAATGTTCTCCCCATTCTGTTCCACACACCTCACACAACTCAACTTCTCTGTTCTTCCCCCTTCCACCTCCTGCCGCAACAACAACCTCATCTCCATTGCCGCCTCTTCCGGCGACACCGCTGCCACTTCCGGCAACGGAACATCTTTATTTTAGTTCATTTCAGGGTCTTTGGTAAAACACCACGAAAATGGTTATGTAAACTTCAACAAGCGATTCAACGCTTCCTAAATTCTTTGGAATTTCACCAGAAAATTGATTCTCTGATATGTCAAGTAGACCAAGAACCGACATTTCGGCGAGTTTCACGGGAATCTGAAATCTCGCCGAATAATTGATTATAGCTTAAATCTAATGAAACAAGTTTGTTGCAATGAAAAAGTTCTTCTGGGAATTTCCCAAAGAGGTTGTTGATGTTGAGTTTCAATTGAACAAGCTCTCCAATTTGAATGTAACCAGAAAATTGATTATGTGATAAGTCTAATCCTTCAACTTTGTTACTACCAAAAGAGTTTGGTAAATCACCTAAGAAGTTGTTGTTAGCCAAATTAAGCATTTGAAGTGATGACATATTCCATTTTCTATCATTGATTCTTCCAAAAAGTTTGTTTCCAGAGATATCCAACAAGTATATCCAAGGTAATTAAGTGATTTCCAATGACAATATTCCTGATAAATTGTTGTCTTGGAGTCTCACTCTTTCTATGGTTTTGCAAGACGTTAATCCTTTCACCTTTGAGAGAGTTTGAAAAGAGATATAATCGATAATATATTTCTTTGTTTGTGTGCTTTGTTTTTCAGCTTTTTGTAAAACTTTTAATCCTAACCCTTGATTTTATTATGGTCACATGTCACACATCTATGAAGTGAAAAGGGATAAATGGAGCCTTGGCAAATGGAGCAAAGTTGCACTCATATTTATTGGGCTTCTAGGAGCCTTAGGCTAGTTGTCTCGTCATCGTATCATGCCTAGACCCCTCCAACCATTGTTGCCATATTTTGGATTCTTCTAATGACCATTTGAGAATTGCTCTTCTCCCATATACTTTTGTTCATTTCCGTTTTACGTGAATGAACTTACGCTGAAAAATACATCTACATAAGTTAACTCACGTTGAAAATACACATACGGGAATTAACTCACGCTCGACTTTTTTTTATGGGAATGAGCAATTCTAAACGGGAGAAGAGCAATTCTCTAACCATTTTATGATGGTTGCTTTATAGACTTACGTATTGCATTACTTAAAAGTTCTTCAAATTTATCAGACTGTAACTCTCAATCACATAAAATTTATTAGAGGTCAAGACCTTATCGTTGTTATTTTAGATCGGAGTGTATATCTCTTTAATAAATTTTATGAAAGGTTTATGGAAAATAGCATAAGAATGATACTATATAAATATATGAATCTTATGCTATTAAGAGGAAAAAAAAGGATCCAATGTATATATTTAAGTCGGAATGGTAGTTTTAATATATGAATGAGTTAAATATAAGATGGAAAATGTTCGGTGTACACCTCACATAGATGTATACAATTTGAATTTGAAGTAAAGAGAAAAGGAGGGTGATATGATAGGAAAAAAGAGATAGAGATAAAATAGGGTGATAAATGAGTATATAAAAAAAATGGAGGTTTAGATATCATGGTCCATACTCCATATAAGATACTACCTCTGTTCCTATATATAAGACTCTTTTGCTAAAATCATGGGAATTAAGAAAATAGATATTTGTATTAAAGTTGTTTGTAATCACTATTGTTTTTACAATTTTATCCTTAAGAGAGAGAGTTAGTTTATGTTTTCCATATATTATTTATTGCTGATTGAGGAAAAAGATGTATAATAAATAGGGGCATGTATGTAAAGAAATAATTAATGTAGTTGAAAATAGTAAAAAAGTCTTATAAAAATGGACAAAAAAAATTCTCAAAAAGATCTTATAATTAGAGACGGAGGTAGTATATAAGGAATTTCTTGTCATCAGTTATAACTCATAAGTTATGAAGGATGTCACTCCTATGATGAATCATGTATTTGTTTGTCTTAAGACAAGCAATGTCGTGTATCTAAATTAGTTAGTGGTGTCTACGTAGAAAAAAGGACCTAAGGGTGGGAGAATAGTCGAGAAGAAAGAAGAAAAATTAAAAAAAAAATAGAGAAGACAATAAAGTTTTGAGAACAAAGTAAAAAAAGATAAAGATACTTTAATACATTAAACTGAAGCATACATTATAAATATATAGAGCCAAGTCATAAACTTGCTTGTAAGATTAAACATAAAATCTGTATTAAATCTACTCTAAACACTAGTTATCATCACCTAAGAACACTATACATCATTACCTAGTGACTACTTTACATACTCTCTCTGGTCTCGAATGTAAGAAACAAAACAAAAAAATTGGTGATCTCAAATGTAAGCAAAAATATAATTAAATCATCCTATTAAATGTCACTATTCTAATTTTACCCTCATTAATTTATATCCAATTTGTTTCACCTTCCCATGTTAAGTTCAAAAGTCACATTCATGACTTAAATGTATAATTTCAAGGCAAGGGCAAAATTGAAAAGGTATAATTTTTTATCATGACTTAAATGTAGTCAATCCACTTTCTTAATAAGTGTGTTTTTTTTTTGGTTTCTTACGTTTAAGACCGGAGGAAGTAAATAAGGAACAACAATCTAATCATGACACTTACTCTTTTTTTTTTGTCAAGTAGCCTAACAGCTAGAGAAATTCAGGTGAATAAGTGGGATGTTTGGGGTTCAAACCACAACCCCGCATATAATATGCATTATCCCTTACCAAGTGAGCTTAGGATAACAGCAATCTAATTATGACAAAAACAAAAACACAAAATTAATTATTAAACCGAAAAAATATCAATCTCTAACGGTCTCAACTCTGTTGCAATTGTAACGGCCTGTGGTGCCTAGTGTAAGCTCAATCTCTCTATCTCAGCCTCACCTATAATTTCCTCTAAAACTCCATCACTTTTTGATTCTTGGACTTTTATGATGACAATTTTAATTAAACCAATCACATTCCATAAGTTCCTTCCTGGCTGATTTACTTTCTTCCATATTTATGATTTTTTTTTTTTTGAGGGATCCATATTTATGATTTATATCTTCTGAACTTGTACAAACCATGAAGTTCGTATACCTGTAAATTTTTTGTCAGAATACTTGGATAATACAATTAAATTGTAGTCTGCAATTGCAATTGCGGCTGCAATATAAAATTCCTAGAGGTATCGCAATGGTAATTTCAACATCATCTTCTCATGTTTTTGCATGGCTATCCTCGTGTATTCTTTTTCACATAGCCTGATAGGCTTCTCCATGGAGATCTTTGTTGGAAATTTGTATCACTCCATCTTCATATAAGTTATCTCCAGGTTGAGCTTAAATGAGGAAAATTCAAACTCATAAAGTAGTTGCTAATGAAAAAAATTCTGTATAAAGTATGTTGGTGCGAGGAAAGTCTAAAGTATTGAAGCTTAATAGAAAATAATGACATCAAATTCCTTCGAGCCTAATTTGGCTGTTCCACTGCTTTCCTTCCAAAATTTTGGACCACAACTGAATACTATCTTCGGAAACCTGTGTTGAATTTTCCTACCGTAATAATTTCCATTTATAGATCTATAGTGTCATGAATCACATGATGTCGTATTTGAATTTTTTTTTCTGACTCTATTGCCAAAAATATTTTCAAGTCTGACCCCCTTTGAAATTTTTTTTCCAAAATGACCCACTTTCATTTTTGGGGTTTTTTTTTTGTCGTTTTCTCCATTCCCGCCGTTTCAAATGGCAGAAATAAGTCATTGCATGACACGTGTCCATCCGTCACAGGCTGACGTGATTGGACGTTTTTTTTTAAATTTTTTTTTCGTTCCCGCCGTTTGGAATGGCGGGATTGACTTTTTATTTTTTTTTTGTTTTTTTGGCACAACAAATATATATATATATATAATTAAAATAAAATAATAATAAATAAAAAACATAATACTTGATTCAACGTATATTTGCTTCAACGTTTACGTAATCAAGGCAATATGTTCTCTTAATTCTTTTCATATACCAATTGCAAATATTTAGTAATAGTATCATTAGAGTTAGGACCAAAGTGGAACATAATACTTCCTCTTTTACCACAGTAACGGTCACATTCAGGGACAAATCCAAAGTGTAATATCACTAGAGTTAGGACCAAGTATGATAACATGATATCAACAAATACCGACGTTGGTGCATATTTTTTTTTAAGAGATCAAAATGAAATTATATTAATATCAGATTATTATCTTTTTCAGCACAAGATGTGTTAGAAATAGAGAAAAAAACCACAATGCTCGACCAATACCCTCACAAATAGTAAGATTTTGGCACCAATTATGAAAGAAATAATTAAAAACAACAAAATGAATCATGACCTCCTTATTTATTAAACCTGAATTAGAGTTAACTATTGATATTTATTATTCATTAGAGTAATAGAGAGAGAAAGTAAAAAAATAATGTGAGTATAAGAGAAAAGTTGTCACAAAATGGTTGTCAAAATATCATTTCTCTAATGTCAATACCATTCAAAAAAGGGCGGTGCTATATCTAACGAAAATAACTTCGCGGATATATAATAAGCGAACTTTAACATGTACCAGGGCACTCTAGCTTTCAATTTTTTGTGTGCACACTAACATTCAATTTTTGCATTTGTCAAAAAAAACATTCAATTTTTGCAAGTTTATTTAGTTATTTTTTAGTTTAATTATTTATTTTGGATTTAATTTGTATACATTTAAAGTGTAATTTTTTTACACATGTATGCTATCAAATCATTATATGATGTCACGTGTTAGATAAGTTTCTAAAATATGTCTACATATATCTATTTGGCGTGATTTGATTGAATGTATGAATAAAAAAATTACACATCAATACATGAAAGTTAAGGTGAACACAATGGTATCTTGAAGTTTGGTTTGATATGTACATATTATTCAATTATTCAATGTCATATTATACCATTTTTATTTATTTATTTAAAAATATAAAAAAAATGGATGAATTTTGCCCACGGCATGGGCGGAGCCAAGGCCCAACTAGCTTGGGCAGTTCGCGGGCTCTAGCCCAAAACTTATGCAATTTTTCATGTAAGTCTGTCTGAACTTCTTATATAAACCCCTATAAATTTCTTATGTATATTTTTTGTTGTGAAATTTCTTTAGATTTTTTTTTTATTTGCTTCCAATTTCTAATGTAAACTCCACTGAATGTTGATTATTTGCTGCAAATGCAATTTATCCTAAACCCAAAGAGTGAAAGAGACCTACATCTCAAAAATTGCAGAGAAAAAAAAATATGTTGCAATTTTTTTTTTGCCTAGGCTTTATAATAATCCTAGCTCCACTACTGGCCCATGGGATACCGATACTCAACCAATGATGCGGTCAGAAGCGTAGGCTAGCAAGCGTTAAACCTAGATAGAAAAAGTACAAGTTTGCAAGCGAAAAACTTGTGAAAATAGGGCTACGGAATCCACTAGAAATTGAGAAAACTCTCTAACATATTATGAATGAATAAAAGTTGTCTCTTAGGCTAGAACTGTTAAGCTTAAATAGAAAAATAACAAAACCTTAATGAACCGAAAATAACAAACTAAAAACAAAACAAACAAATAATGAAAATAAGTTGAAATAATAAAATACTTACTAATGAAACCCTACATCAACCAAACTCTAGGGTATATAAGAATTTACCAAAGTTTTATTAATTTTCTTTTTTATAACTATTTTTTTCTATTTTTAAATAATACAAGGCATGGAGTATCTCTCAAAAGAAGAAAAGGTCATGGAGTAATTAACTGCTTTGGCACCTGTGTGATGATTAACTAAAAACAAACGCATCATTCCAACTAAAAATAAATGTCGTGAACTTATCTTGAAATTAATGTTGCGGGATTAAGCATTTTCCTTAAAAAGAAACATATAATGTCAATATTGAATTTATGATCAAGATTATGATCCGATAATTAAAAATAGAGATTGATCCAATGGTTTTTATGAGATCATATATTAATTAACACCTTATTGAAAATGTATTATGTTAATAAACAATATAACTATTTGTTCATAATTTTTGTTTGATTATACTTATCTTACGAACGATTTCTGAATTACCACGACATCTTCTCCTAAAATTGGAGGGTTAACACAAACAAATATGACAGTTTGTTCCACTAAAAATAAAACATAATTATCTGTATAACATAAAATTGATGGCATTTTGTAACCCAGATGAATAACTTGTTAATGCAAGGCAACGACTGTTTATTTAAAAATTATAAAAGATTAAAGCAATCACAAAAGGTTCTAAGAAACACAAAAGTGAGATCTCTTAGCAAACAAAGGTTGCCCGACACACTAGATAAGAGCTAGCTACACAACAAACGACTCCACTCACCAGGGAAAAGGATGAGGAGTGGAAAAGTCATAGATTAAGAATAAGAACATTAGGTTAATTAACAACCAATAATCATATAGATATGTGCCCAACTGAGCCATGATGCTACTAGAATTGTGATTTGCATAATGAATCGCATTAACCACATAAACGACACAATTTAGGGAATGTGATAGGCAAATTAGTTTGTCTGTATCGAATCAGCATCCTTAGTTACTTGACATTTCGTTTTCAATTTACTTCAAATTTCATAAAATCTCTACGGATTTTTGTTGGTACTTTTTGCTTTATAGTGAGATCACCATGTGCAATGTTTTGGCCTCGCCATCGCCATCAGTTTTGAGTCATTATTAGTCTGATAATCTAATCATGCCCTTATGAAACGCCCAAATGGTTAAAAAGAATAGATACCACCTACAAATGATTTTTTGTTGGACTAACCTGCAAATGGTTTATGATGATAAGAATCACAGTTCAGCCTATGTAATAGTCTGATCCCACACAGCATTGACCTGTTATTCACGGTTTTCTCGACCTTGATTTTCGTACATATTATTATGTCTCTTTAAAAATTTGTCCAAGGCCCCAAATTTTCTATACACAAACCTGCTTAGAGTTACTAGAAGCGAGTTAAAAAAATATAAATTTGGTTCTTCTATGATTGAAGTTGCTTTAATAATCATCTTTGTGTATGTATAAGTCTGTTAGATGAGGTTAAAATTTTGAACTATTATAGCTGATAAATTATACTCCATCCGTCCCGGATTAACTGCGTCATTTCCTCATTTCACACATGTTAAGAAAAAAGTATAAATGAATGAGAGAGAGAAAAATGATTTT
>Ga0315915_1005726_pt1 | contig 15400 bp, 8 predicted proteins | sample MpolbnodulesMG_FD_207738 | JGI IMG/M metagenome (GOLD analysis project Ga0315915, IMG submission 207738) | Medicago polymorpha root nodule microbial communities from Los Angeles, California, United States - branched nodules | ecosystem: Host-associated > Plants > Roots > Nodule | place: USA... | reverse complement strand
TAATAAGCAACTAACTCCTAAATATAAGCCAAGTGATAGAGGAGCCTCTGATATGCTATTCAAAATACTGTTGCACAGTTCCTTCCTATATACAAGGAGGTGAATGATAACTATGAATCCTTATCTATTTGTTGATTAAGTACTCCTATATGCTTGAATCATAAAGTGTATCATCAAATGTTGCGTGCAATTTAGATGACTTGTCACTTGTGTATGATCTGAAAAGCTCAAAATATCAATACCTTTTAACAAAAAAAGAGCTTCTTTCTCATGGGTAATTTTTAGAATATATTAAATTGATGTCATGGTGATTGGTCATAGTAATCTTTAGAATCTATTCAAAATTAAGTTACATAAATCGTGGATACATCTTACTATATGTTTGTGGTCCTTAGCTTGAGCGTTATGCTTTATTCATATTGGTATTTGGTTTTTTGTTGATTTTGTATCTTTGCCACATATTGTGCCACATTTAAACAATGTGTTGATTCGATCAAGATTAAGATACTAAGTATAATAATTAGAGCACCCATGCCACAATGTTATTAATTGGTCCACCTTTAACAGCGGTATATAACATAGTTTAAGACAAAGAAAACGCGAGTTACTCATGTCATTTAAACAATTAATTGATCTTCACTTTTTCCAGTTATACATAGTGGGTTGTGAATTATGACAAACACATGATTAAGCTGGTTAATTAAGCTGTGATCAATTTCAGAATTATTTTGTTCTGTCCAAAAAATTAAGATTATGGAGTTCCTAATTACACTAATCACCACTGTTCTACTCTTGTTAATACCTACAATAACTTCCTCACAATATTTAGGAAACAACCTACTCACTAATCGAAAGATTTTCCAGAAACAAGAAACAATTTCCTCTTATGCTGTCGTGTTTGATGCTGGTAGCACTGGTAGCCGTATCCATGTTTACCATTTTGATCAGAACTTAGATCTTCTTCATATTGGCAAAGATGTTGAGTATTTTAATAAGGTTACAAAAACATTTTTGCATCACATTTTTTTGTTGTTCTTCATTACCATGAAGTTACTCTCTACGAACGAACTTAAGTATAATAAAAAAGTCAAATGTATTTGGTCCAAATTTGAATCAAATACATTTGACTTTTTGCTTATATTTAAGATGGAGGGAGTGTATATATGCATGTAAATGTATTCATGTCAATCGTTATTCTCTTCAATACTTACTTCATTGTATTATGTTGAAGATAACGCCTGGTTTGAGTTCATACGCGAATGATCCGGAACAAGCTGCAAAATCTTTGATTCCACTTTTACAACAAGCAGAAAATGTGGTCCCTATCGATCTGCATCACAAGACACCGATTAGACTTGGGGTAGGTTTTTTCTTTGATTTGGTCTAGTCACAAATTCATAAATTCACGCCGAAATCACATCGATGATTGTTAGATCAAAATATGCAGAAAACAAACGATCAAAAATATAATTAAAATATCAAATTTCAAATTTGGATTGTCCGATCTTGTTCTAACAATCATTGATTTGCTGTCCTCGTAAGCATAACTCAGTCGGTATGGACAGTGCATAAAATATGCAAGGTCCGGGGTTCAAACCCCGGCCACCACCAAAAAACAATCATTGATTTGCTGACTATGCAAATGTGTGATTTTTTTTGTGTTAACCCTCACTTCTCAAGAAAAATGGGCCCTGCTAACCTGATGTTCCGGCCATAATGATCAAGAATTTTTCCATCCAAAAATAAATGAATGAAATGTGTAACAACATATTTTTTATTTTTGGTCTACATTTATATAATTAGAGACAGAAAATATCAATATTACTCTGATAAAAAGTAAATCAAATTTAAAATCATTTTTAATTGTTTCAATATGTGAAATGATTAATTAATTTGTAACATAATTTGCATGATAATATTATTGCAGGCAACCGCAGGTTTAAGGCTTTTGAATGGGGATGCTTCTGAAAAGATATTGCAAGCGGTAATTATTAGTTTAATTTTGTTATTTTATGTTTCATTGTTATAATTAGCAGTTAGATCTAAACTTTCCATGATTTAATTAGAGCTTAATTTTGTGTTCTTAATTGATTACCTTAGGTAAGGGATATGTTCAGCAATAGAAGTACCTTCAATGTTCAACCTGATGCAGTTTCTATTATTGATGGAACCCAAGAAGGTTCTTATCTATGGGTATGACAAATATCGAACTAAAGTTTTTTTATTTTTATTTTTATATTCATATCTCTTTTGAGAAATATATTTTTTACTTACAGTGTAAAAAATCTTCACACTGATGGATGATGAATATAAATTGAATCCTATGTATTTTCTTGTCACATTTATTTATTTGAAGGTGCATCTATCTCTACTTTCTTGAGCAATTTTCTATTATATATCTTGTGAACTAATTAAAGATGTGGGGAGAATGTATATACTAATTGTGTTGAACTACTAGATGGTATTAATTATTTTCATCATAAAAAATATAAGTAAATTAATTTGTAACCTTGTTTTAATAGGTGACAGTTAACTATGCATTGGGGAATTTGGGGAAAAAGTACACAAAAACAGTGGGAGTAATGGATCTTGGAGGTGGATCAGTTCAAATGGCATATGCAGTGTCAAAGAAAACAGCAAAAAATGCTCCAAAAGTTGCAGATGGAGATGATCCATATATAAAGAAGCTTGTCCTAAAGGGAAAACCATATGATCTCTATGTTCACAGGTTTCCTTCTAAATTCTAATTCAGCATATATATATATATATGAAATTTTTAATAGCATATATATCATGGCTAATAATATATTGTTTCTTTCAGTTACTTACACTTTGGTAGAGAAGCATCTCGAGCTGAGATTTTGAAGGTCACTCGTAGTTCTCCTAACCCTTGCCTTTTAGCTGGATTTGATGGTAAACATACAAGTTTGTTTCACAAATTCGATCACACTATTTCGTCTATGATAATTTCCGAGATTAATTTGATTGAAACAAAAAACTTACATGATCAATGATTTCAAATTTCAGTATACTTTTTATGTTTGTGTATTTTAGTAGCATGTTATGTTATGTTATGCCAATAACATAGGATTATTTTTGGTTCTTAAAAGGGACCTACACATATGCTGGAGAGGAGTTTAAGGCCAATGCCCCTGCTTCTGGGGCTAACTTTAATGGTTGCAAAAAGATAATTCGTAAGGCTCTTAAATTGAATTATCCATTTCCCTATCAAAATTGCACTTTTGGTGGAATTTGGAATGGTGGAGGGGGAAATGGACAGAAACACCTTTTTGCTTCTTCATCTTTCTTTTACCTACCTGAAGATGTATGTAATGTATTATTGTTTTCTTTTATAATTTCTAAATAACTTTGATTTGATGCTATTTAATTAAGCCTTGCTAATTACATTGTCAATTTATTATTTTAGGTTGGTATGGTTGATCCAAAGACACCTAATTTCAAAATTCGTCCTGTGGATCTCACTGGTGAAGCTAAGAAAGCTTGTGCATTAAATTTTGAGGATGCCAAATCCACTTATCCATTTCTTGCTAAGAAAAATATAGCTTCATTTGTATGCATGGATCTTATATATCAGTATGTGTTGCTCGTTGATGGATTTGGTAAGTTTTTGCTATGAAAGTTAATTAGCTTTTATTTTTATGAGTTGAAAAATTATGATATCATGATTCCATGCCATCATTTTTTCACGCATTCACAGAGTCATGACTTTAGTGGTCGTCCGATCTTGACGGTCATCAACGTGTGACTGTGTTTGAGCGTGACGATGATTTATAACTTTAATATAGATTCTTTTGTAAGGAAATATTGTTGTACACTACAATGTTTTCATGCAATAATTGCTTCCATTTTATTGGCAGGCTTAGATCCATTGCACGAAATTACATCGGGGAAGGAAATTGAATATCAAGATGCTGTTTTGGAAGCTGCATGGCCTCTAGGCAATGCTGTAGAAGCCATATCATCGTTACCTAAATTTGAACGAATGATGTATTTTGTTTAAACTTCTGGATATTACTATAAGATGTTCCAGCACTAGAAAACAATTCTGCGTAAAATGAAATAAATTAAGTCTGACATGTTTTTTCTATTGAGAAAGTTTATATTAATCTGTGTTGTTTATGAGAAAATGACATTGAGAATATCCCTGCATATATGCAAGTTTAGAATATACTTTTCAATTTGAAATTCAACTTAGGACTCAAATTTCTAAAAGATCAAGATTTACAGATTTACAATGTTCAATTAGCTTACAATGTTCCATGTTGATTGTCGATGAAGATAATTGGAGTCCAAAACTATTGCATATGTTGAAAAGTTGGGATGAATTTTTCGGTTATAAAGAATCGGATGCCGGTTCTTGATAATAAGGGGGAGGAGAAAGAGTTATCGGAGGAGGTGGAGGAACTTCATTCTCTTTCATCCCAATTGTTCTCGATATCAAAGTTTCATATAACAGTGTGCAGTGGCAAACACCTAGACTAAATTGGCTTAAGGGATGGGATGCCAACAGAAAATTCTTCCATGGGTTAATGGCTAGTAGACGAAGGATCAATGTTAACAATGCTCAGGTGGAAGGGGTCACCAATGTTTGAGCAGTAGTTTTTGATCATTTTTTCCAATCATTTAAGTTAGACTTTGTTTGCCAACCATTCAAAACTCTTAGTACTTTGGAAAGTGGCGATCTAACTCGACCATTAAGTGAGGAGGAAGTTAAACAAGCAGGTTAAGATTGTGATAGTTACAAAAGCCCACGTCCTCATGATATTACTTTTGGCTTCATTATGGAGTTATGGTTCGAGATTAAAGCATATGTTTTTGTGATTCCTATATGCGTTTCATCGAAATGAAAAATTGGTGAAAGGCTTTAATTGTACCTTCATAGCTTTAATTCTAAAGGTTGAGAATCCTCAACGTTTGGCCGAATTCATACCTATTTCTCTTGTTGGTTACATCAACAAAGTTTTGGCGAAGATCTTAACCAATAGGATTCGTCAGGTAATCGGAACTGTTATCTCTAACGCTCAGTCTGAATTCATCAAAGGTCGTCAAATTTCTGATGGGATTCTTCTCGCTAACGAAGTGGTGGATGAAGTGCGCAAGAAAAAAAAGAATTTTTTATTTTTTTTAAAAGAAGAATTATAATTATTTAAAGTTGGCTTTGAGAAAGCTTTCGACTTAGTGGACTGAAATTATTTAGAAGTGGTTGTTGGGAAGTTTGTGGAGCGCTTGGAGTGACAATGGGCTAAACATCCAGGACCCGTTAAGAGAGAGACACCAACTCTTACCCAAAACCATAAGGTAATGGCTTTATGGGTCACTTCGCTTATATATCCAACGTTTGCACCATTTCTAGTCGATGTGAGACATTATCACTCACACTTGATTTCCAACAATCTCCCCTTAAGTGTGACTCACCCACATCACTAGGATGATCCACACTAGGATCCCACTCCCACTTCCCCAACAAGCCTAACTAGGCTCTGATACCAGTTTGTTAGGGAGTTTGAGGAGCACTTGGAGCGGCAATGGGCTAAATATCTAGGACCCGCTAAGAGAGAGACACCACACTCTTATCCATAACCCTAAGGCAATGGGTTTATGGGTCTCTTCTCTTATATATCCAACGTTTGCACCATTTCTAGTCGATGTAGGACATTATCACTCACAATTGTTTTCCAACAGTGGTAATGGGGAAGATGAATTTTCTAGTCTTGTGGCAAAAATGGATCATGGAATGCATGGAACGACTTCTAGTTTTGAAAGCTAATTTTTTCTTAGGCGATGTTAGGTCTCAAGGAGAATTTTCATAAAAGTGTGTTGATAAGGGTAAACATGGCCGCTTCTTGGTTGGCTTAGGTGGCCTCGGTGCTGAACTGCAAGTTACAACGTATCCCTTTTATTTATCATGAAATTCTGATAGAAGGTGATCCTCGTCGTATGAGTTTATGGTATCCGCTGCTTGAGTGCTTAAATAAAGGTTATCTAGGTGGAAAAGCTTGAATTTGTCTTTGGATGTCCCTTGGTTCTTCATTAATATGTCATGTTAGGAAAATAAATTTGATTAAATGAAATATTGTTTGTTTAGACAAGGGTAATGGAGGTATGGTGTTGGAGGTTGCATAAGGATCAATATAATCTTTTGTACAAGGTTTTGGTGGGTAGATATAGTCAACAAGGAGGGCGAGTTTGTGAGGGAGGTATTTTGGGGTCAACTTGGAGTTAGAATGGTGGGACCCACTTAGTGGTAGGACCTACAATCTATTTTTTGTGTGTATCTCTTTCTAAATGATATCCTCCATTTATTTTTATTAATGGAGAGGGTCTTTACCCGTCAACTTGATGGAAGGTTTTGTTAAATATTTAAAGAGGTTTAGGGTTGGGAATGAGTAGTTGGTTTGATGAAAATTTAGTTAGAGCGGTGGGAAGTGCAACCAAAACTTTCTTTTGGTTAGATCTGTGGCTAGGGGGTGACCCTTTATATAGTAGATTCAAACGTTTGTTTTGGCTAAAAATCAATTAATTTATGTTACCAAGATGAACTCTTTAGGTTCAAATATTGGGGGAGACACTTAAAAGTGGCAGCACGTGTTACTCGCTTAGGAGGATGGACATGTAAGGGAGTGTACGTTGTGATTTGCTCGATAACATTTTTATTGCAGGATGGTGTGGATGATTCTTGGGATTAGGAAATATTCGACCAACCAAATATATATGTTCCTTTTTGGAACAAAGCTGCCCCGTTAAAGGTTTCTTTGCTTGCTTGGAGATTGTTACATAATCAGCTTCCAACCAAGGATAATCTGCTTTGATGTCGAGTTCATCCGCCTAACTCCAATTGTGCACTAGTGGATGTGGGCAAGAGGAAAATGGTAATCATCTATTTTTGAGTTGCGACCACTTTTGAAGTCTCTGATTTCTTGTTCTTCAATGACCAGGAATTTCATCAGTTTGTTCAAATGTTCTTGCCTACCATTTCAATCAATTTTATGATATAGGAGGTCATTCTCCAAATATCTGATCTTCACTCCAGTTGATTTGGTTGGTTTATGCTTAGGTAATTTGGAAGGAGGTAAACTACCGCATCTTTTAACATAAGGAGTCTCTGATACATCAATTACTTCATAAAGTGAAATTTATTTTTTGTTGGTGGTTGAAAGTGAAGAATGATAGTTTAGCTTTTGATTTTCACCTTTGAAGGCTAAATCCTCTTCAAAGTTTGAGTTTTGTTACCTAGCATTTGTCTTTTATAATTTTTTATGCTTCTTTGATTGTTATAATTCCTTGAATTATATTTTAGTACTCCTTGTTGGTTTTAATATAATTCATATTGCCTTCTTCTTAAAAAATAAAAAAGACAAATGATTTAACAAATCTGGCAAATTTTATTAATAATTTTGCATGTGTAAATAAATAATTGTGAAAACGACGACCAAAAAGTACGGGAAGTAATATAAGTCTAATGTATTAAGGGCTCATTTGGATAAGCTTATTTTTGAGCTTATGAAAAATAGGTTACACCAATAAATATGTTTTTAAGTTAAATCATAAGTTCTCACAAACTAAAATGATATCTTCATAAGTTGTTTTTTCATAAACCACTATGATAAGCTTATAGATGATACATAAAAACTTATTTATTTGTATTATCTAAAAAATAAGTCAATCCAAATGGGTCATAATTAATGCAATCTATTGATCTCTCCTCTTTATTATTAAAACGTTAAATTACTATTATTCATTACCTCAATTGTCTCTATCAAATGATATTTTTATATTAAATTTTTATATTCGTGTTAACTCTTCGATCTCTAGTGAAAGATGGTTGTGATACTCTGAATTTCAAGTATGAAGTACGTAAAGACTAACTATCAATATTTTTTTTATCTAAAAATCAAATTCAAATTCTCATGAAGAAGAGTCATGTTATACCAACGTTTGCAACACAATGTCGATTTAAATTAACATGGTAATAGCGGCTCAAAGGGCCTAAGCACTAGAAATAGTTGGAATTATGGGTGAGAAAAATGGCCCGACCTTATGACTATTTACGACGGGTTGAGCTGAAGTTTCAAACTCAACCCCTTTAGTTGGATTGCATCGCTTAGCTCGCTGAGAAAATGACGTGGGGCGGCCCATGAGCTACATAAAATATGTCAATATTTTTTTTAAAATTATTCAGTGGGTCTAACAAAATATGTTAACATTGAGACTTATTTTGTGTTTTTGGATTTATTCAGTGGGTCACATTGTTGCTATTAATTATGATGCTGCATTTGTTAACTATGTTGTTTGATTTGTTGATGATGTTGGATTTGTCTCATAAACTTGTTTTTATCACAAATTATATGTTGCCAATTTTTTTTGAATAACAACAACATAGATTTTTGTACCAACAAAATTGTCAATAAAATTATTAATAAAATGTTTTTGTTTGCAATTTCTTATGTAAATTTCTCTGAATTTCTTATGTAAACCCCTATTAATTGGGCAATTTCGTTATATTTTTTGATTATTTGCTTGCAATTTCTTATATAAATCTGTATAAATGTGTTGCAAATTGTTTTGCTCAGACTTTATAATAATACTGGCTCCGCCGCTGGTTAAGACGGTCAACTTTGTCATCCTTAAATTTTTTTTTAAGGAACTTTGCCATCCTTAGTTAGAGCTCCTAGTGGATATATGAAACCTTATGTGATGGGTTAGCAAAAGTTATTTTAATTGCTTGTTTGTAAAAAAAAGTTATTGCTTGTCACATTGTTTAAAAATATTTAATGTCTTAATTGCTTGTTTCTAAAAATTATTGCTTGTCACAACACAATTGTTGGTTGCAACGTGTTTTAATTGCTTGTCGCAATTATTTAGTGTTTTAATTGCTTGTCGCAATTATTGCAACGTGTTTTGTTTTGTGACTTACGACACATGTTAACATACAAGTTAATAACATAAAACTATAAAATACGTAAAAATAATATGACAAAATCAAAGTGATCATATAATACCATGCCTAAGACTCAATCATTTGATTGAATTTGTGGTTGATTTATTTTGATATTTCAACCAGAACCAAACAAACACTACACCATGATGGAATGTTGTTGGAACATTGGTGTGAAGTTGGAGGAAAATTGAAAGATTAAACATCAAATAATTATACTTTAATTTAGTGTTGTGTGAATTGAAAAAAATAGAGTGTGGAGATCCCACATAAAATAGAATACACACATTAGCAGTGTTTAAACTGTGGTATTTAATTTTAAATACTTGATAATGATAAAAATAAGAGTAATTATTATTTTTATTTGTGAATATCACTTCCCATAAATTTATCTTATGGTGGTGTTGTGATAAGAATAAGAATTCAATTGAATTTCTTATCTTTCCTTCAAATCCAATGAGTTTGTTTCTTCCACTTTTGTGGATTTGTTTCTTTTTTTATCTTATCCACAAGTGTTGTTGAACTGATTAATGGATAAGTTCTCTTTTGATCTTATTCATTAGAGTAACTCCTGCCGCAATTTTTGCTAAAATAATTACAAAATCTCTATATAAATAGAGGAATCCACTCAGTTCAAAAATCACACCAAAGAGTTTCTATTGAGTTGTCGAGAACTCTTTCTCTCTTCTCCCTCCAACTTGTGTTGACGAGTTATTCTTCTCCTCATCTCCTTTTTCTGTCCATTCGTAATTAAGAGTGTTCTTACGACCTTAGTACCTATTCGGTATAATGTCCCTTCAGAATTAAGAAAGGCCTTAAAAACATAATCTATTCGATAATGTATGTCCCTTCGATCTTCTCGTCATCTCCTTTTTCTGTCCCTTCAAAATTAAGAGTGTTCTTACGACCTTAGTACCTATTCGGTATAATGTCCCTTCAAAATTATGAAAGGCCTTAAAAACATAGTCCATTCGATAATGTATGTCCCTTCAGAATAAAGTGTACTTTTAAGATTTACTCTTTTGGAACAATAATGTCCCGTCGAAATTAAGAATGATCTTAACAGTATATAAATATTCTTTCAATATTTTTCTAATTGAGGAGAAATTAAAAAGTTGAAATAGTGGTATTACCATATTTGAGTGGTCGAAGTGCCATATTGATATTTGGGAGAAATTAAAGTTAGAATGGTGGAAACACCATATATGAGTGGTCTCAGCACCATAACAGAGTGGTAACAATACCATATTAAAGTGGTTTCAATATTAAAAGAGTGGTCTTAGTACCATATTTGAGGGTGTAAGTCTCGAATGATTTTCTACAGTGCAATAGTTAACCGCACAGTTGTAGTTGGACTTGTTTTATCCTGGAGGCGGCGTGGTTGATAGTCTGTCTTGCACAACTTTGGGCAGTGCCACGAAACGTCTTAAAGAGGTGCGACCTGGTCGGGACTCAACCTAGTAACAATTTCGGTAAATATTCTTTTTCAGAAAGAATTTGGAAATCCAAATACAACAATTTTAAGACGTTTCGATCTGCTATGTTTATCGAATAAGATACTTATTGACAGTGGCGGAGCTAGAAAAAAAAGCTCGGGTGGGCCACTAAATTTCGAAATATTTTTTATAGTATAACTTTTAATTGGAGGATAAGGGTGTTTTGAAATCCCCACAAATTCTCTGAACCTCCGCTAACGTATAAGCATGACAAAAACCATGTATGCCAGTTTTGGAGTTGCCGAAAACTAAAATCGTTGAAAAATTATTTAAAATCTCGTAAAATAGACTTATGATTTTTAATTTTTAATTTCTTTGGGTGGGCCACTACACCATTTTGTGGAGATTTGGATGTGTCAAAAACTAAAATTTCACAAAATTGTTTAAAATCTCACAAAATGAATCTATAATTATTAATTTTTTTATTTTTTTGGGTGGGTCGTAGCCCACCTCAGGCCATGAAGGGCTCCGCCACGGCTTATTGAAGTCTAATTGTCCCTAAATACATTAAGGATAAATCAATTTATTGAAATACATCCAATGACATAACAGACGAATTGCTTGTTGTAAACAACAATACTATGAAATTCACATATCTCTTTTTGATAAAGTGTGGAGTTAATTGCGGGTAGCTATAAGTGTCCATGGACACATCGACATGGTGTCATCCCAAAATTGAATGGTGTCGTTTATTTTGTATGTATTTTTTTTTATATGTTTATGAATTGTAGTTAATAAAATATGAATAAGAGATAAAAAGTAAAAATGTTGAAATATCATAATTGGATGTAACAAAAAATAAATTGGATGTAAAAATGTATGATGAACTATGAAGTACACAGTACACACCGACACACGAGTTCAGCGAGGGCTATTTTTTTATTTTATTTTCCACCAAATGTTCAACGTGTATATAATAGGTGGGGTAGAAAATTGAAATGGTAGGTTGATGTACAATGATAATGACAAGAAATCCAATAATTGGTGCACGACGAAAATGACTTTGTTCTAATTCTTTTTTTACGGTATTGATTTGTAATTGACTGCGACCCTTTTTGTAGAAATAATATATATTATCGGCATATAAAAGACCAATAATGCTTCAATTATTTTCTTTTTCATTGTAATTGATGCTTCAGTTTTGTTTCAAGGCTTATATTTATACAAAAACAAAATTCATGTGATAGAGTTAACTTTAATTTTAGTTCTTGTGAAAAGAATCTTTAAGTGGTAGTAAGAAAGATGTTAGAAAATAGGTTCAGATGATTTGAACATGTAGATAGAAGACCGATATATGATGTAGTACAAAAAGTAGATTGGATGGAGTAGAGTGTATATAGAAGAAGATATAGAAAAACTTTAGAGGTTAATGAATTGTATTTAAATATGGTTTCGGATATAACATTTTGAAGTAGTTTAATCCATGTAGAAGACCCCACTTAATAGGGATAAGACTTGTTTGTTGTTGTAAAAAACAACAAAAAAAAATTCTAACAATTTTGAAATTTCAAAACATTTTTAATTTGGTCATTCATTTGAAATTTTTATTGAAGTGGACATAAATGATGTGTCACTAGGCATATTGTTAAAGTTTTTTTAGCAATGATATTAGAAAGTATCGAGATTAGCATATAATATAAGGTGTGTTTGGAACCATATTTGGTTCTCTTTCAAATGTACGAAATTTCAACTCTTTAATTTGTAGCTTCACAAATATGCGGTGGAAATGTCTAGGGAAGTGTGACAAACTTGAGTTTGAGATTGCAAACAATGAACCAAACACATACATAGATTTTTTAGAAAGGTTGTGAGAGACTATTATCCGAACGAAAGCTAGACATATTTGTTACGTGACTCATAAAATACATTATTTATTTATTTTAATTTGGTATCCGATTAAATGATGGATTAATTCAGCGACAAATTGCACTATCCACTGGAGGGGACTAATTGAAACTAATTAACTCTATTCATGAAGTTTTGTCACCATATTACATATTATCATTTATTGGTGGAAGCTTCTACCGTACATTAATAAATTGAACGGTTTTGCTACATTAACTTCTTAAAAGAAGATAAATTTATGATATTTTTATGAACCAAAAGCTATTTGTCGATAATTATATAGTTTAGGAGAGGTCCTTTCATTGTTTATAAGCATTATACTTTTTTATATTTTATTTTAATTTTTTTAATATACACTATTATGTGTAATAAAAATTTATTACACTAATATTTTGCTTTGTGGTTGAATAGGTATAAAATGCAATATAATCAAGTAACTTCACTTCAAGAAAGACAGAATATGTCAAGGATCTTTGAAAAAAGATTTTTGGTTCGGATTATATATTTTTATAATCAAATGGATGTAAAATTAAGAAAATGCAGAGGGCAAAAAAGAAAAAGAAACAAAAAAAACTACTGCTACTTAAAAAGTGGAAAAACAAATTCTTTATAATAAACATTTACAGTAATAAAACATGTACAAAATAATCATTTTGTACTAACTGCTACTTGGAAAAGCTATGAAAAACATAATCATTTTGTCGATATTCTTGGTGTTCTTCCTATCTTGTTTCTTTACAGCTCGCCTTTTATTTGTTGGGTCTTGTTAACGAGTGTTCCCGGACACTCTTTAAAGATCTCAAATTTAAAAAATATTTTTTAAAAAAGTCAAATATTATAAATTTCACTGCATTGATTACACAACTTTTCATAAAAGTTTACTATTAAAAGTGCTTAAAGAATGTCTCGGAGGCACTAGTTAACATTTCTATTATTTGTTTTGCAATTGGATTGGGATTGAACTTTTTTAAGAAGAATAAATTCAAACTTTTATTATTGTTAAAAAATAATTTGTAATGAGTACTACAAAATTAATTTATAAATCTTTTTTTCTTTTGAAAGAGTCTAACGATAAAATTCACACACATTATAACATTATATGTTGAGAAGTGAAGAATTATTCGTTTGAACATATGACTGGATATCAAATTCTTTGCCGATATCAAATGAGTGATACTTATCATTTTATGAAAAAATGAAATGAGTGGTAGTTATGAGACTATAAATATGCTTTTTAATTTTATCATTTTATGCAATTATCTCACAATGCCTCAACAAATATTAAATTGATCGATTTTATTATGGATTGAAAAAGAAAAGTTACATAAAGTAGATTACAATAAATTAATAACTAATTTTGGGTCTTAAAAATCCAAAAAATAAAATAATATTTTTACTAAAATAATAATATTAATTTCAAAAAGACCTCATTTTAAAATTTGCCTCAGACCTCTATATTTATTAAGGCAACAATTTAATTTTTTTTTTGGTCAAGTAGTCTAGTGGCTAGATTCACACATTATGTGTGAGGAAGTGGGGAATCCGGGGTTCAAACCCTGACCCTGCACAAATTATTCCTGGTAGCCACCAACTGAGCTACACTTACGGAACGAGACAACCTTTTAGTTAATATGAGATTAGTGAATAATGATCCTTCACTTTGTTGAGGATTTTTTTTGGACCCACTCAATATTTCTTTGTGCTGAAAAATGTCATTCAGGAGTTATCTATGTAAGGTGTTGAAATTAATAAATATATCCTTCCATAATAATCTATTGAATTTTTTAAAGGGCCTAAAAGACATTGACAGGAGAAAGAAAACTGCCCCACTTCATCATCCTATATAGTACTATATGTGTATATATTAGTGGGAACTAAGAATGCAAGAGCTACTTCAGTTCCTCTTCCACCAGTAGCTAGTTTAAGAAACTAGTTCCAAAATGGTTTTGCTTTGGCAAAACACCAAGAATATGATGAACTTTATGACACTCATCACATTTCTACTCTTCATTATGCCTTCCATTTCTTACTCCCAAAATCTTGGAAACAACATATTACTTACTAACCGTAAGATATTCCCAAAACAAGAAACAATTTCCTCTTATGCTGTCGTGTTTGATGCTGGTAGCACTGGAAGCCGTGTCCATGTTTACCATTTTGATCAAAACTTAAATCTTCTTCATGTTGGTAAAGATATTGAGTTTTATAATAAGGTGACAATAACATCTTTTTGGCATCAAAGTTATCTATAGACAAATAGTTTACTTTGTAAATATATTTCCTGTTTTTATTTTTTTAACTATGTGTTCATTTTAAAAATTATCTATACAAATAAGAATATGTGAAACTGGAAATAAATTATTGTAATTAAGAGAAGATGAAATGTTATTTTGCGATTGTGCATTTTTAAAAATAATGAAAGCAATATTTTTACATTTTATTGTTTCCAAAACAAAAATACAAACAGTTCTTCACTTCAATGGTTTAGATATCTTTGTTATTATCAATTAAAATTAAAACATGTTTTAGAAAATGAACATAAAAAGTATTTTTATAAAGTATACAAAGTCTTCAATAGGTTTTAGTTTTTAGAATTTAATTTCTCAACCTCCAACATGAAAGTGTTCTTTTGTAGACAACACCCGGTTTGAGTGCATACGGGGATAATCCAGAACAAGCTGCAAAATCTTTGATTCCACTTTTAGAGCAGGCAGAAAGTGTGGTTCCTGAGGACCAACGCGCCAAGACACCCGTTAGACTTGGGGTAAGTTTTTTAGTGTATTTTTTATATTATGTTATATGTATTGAGTTTTCACCATCGTTTAACACCTACTAATACTCGTCGCAAAATCTGTCGGCATATATAAGGTGAATTATTATCTTCTAACTAAATTTTCTCCATAAGCAAAATGAGTTATGAATTGAACATTTTATCACTTGGTCAATCGACTCAAATCATTTATCGTTAATCCTCTAAAAGGCTGGACCATGGACAAAAAACTAGAGAAGGAAAATATGAAATTTGCCTGTATAATTTCATCATTAAACTTAGTAACGATACCGTTTTTCTTTCTATCCTAACTGTGGTTCCTAACTAATTTTC
>Ga0315915_1005723_pt1 | contig 15402 bp, 11 predicted proteins | sample MpolbnodulesMG_FD_207738 | JGI IMG/M metagenome (GOLD analysis project Ga0315915, IMG submission 207738) | Medicago polymorpha root nodule microbial communities from Los Angeles, California, United States - branched nodules | ecosystem: Host-associated > Plants > Roots > Nodule | place: USA... | reverse complement strand
TATTGTAAAATCAATGAGCTGACCTCACCTCAGCTTTCAATTTTTCTTCAATTCTCTGCTGCTTGTATACTGCAATTAGTTGGAGAACAAGAACTGTAATTAAATTGTAACAACACATCAAAGATAGTTAGAAGAAGTTTCAGGTTCTACCTCCAGTAGAATGTGCTATTTTTAACATCTTTTCAAATCCCATCTCAAAGTCTTTAACTGGCACAAATGTAGGCTTGCCGATCACCATCCCAAATCTTCACATATTCATAACAAACCAGGATCCATGTTCTTTCATTATGCAAGTCATACATACATAGCTAACGTTAATCAATCAGAAGAACAGAATTAACAAAACTCACTTGAAATATGACTGAGTAAATGAATCAATTTCCTCTTTTGTTGGGAGTGTTATAACAACATAAAAACGAGAAAATTGAGTCTTCAGTTTCTGAACTCTGCAACAAAAGAATCAAATAAAACATAAACTCTTTGCTAAGTATAAATACTACTTAAACATTATAACCCACAAGCATTAGAAATGATTCCAAAACAACAGAGCCTAGTAACCTGTTGAAGATCGGAGCCACGTTGTTGGAGTCCCAGTTTGTGACAAAAATGAAGGCCACGGACAAACCGCCACAATTGAAAATAAAATCCTTCAAGAAAAAATCCTCAAAATTTCAGCGACGGACCATCATATATAAGAAAAATAGGGAGGGAAAACAGGCTAAAACAGGAAATGACATACCGGAGCAATTGGAACGAACTTAAGGCGAAAGGAGTTAGCAGAGAGGAAAGTGGAGATAAAATCAATGAAGGAAGGATGTTGTTCCTCTTTCCATGCATTTCTCATCAAACAGATTCCATTTGTATCTACAATAATGACCTCATTCTAAACAAGTTAAGATCAATTCATTTTTTCAAAATTTGAATTACATTTTTTTTTCCGACATATGTATTTCCATTGAATTATGTCATTTTCTCAAAATTTGATCGGTGTGAGTGTTGCGTCGTGTCCGGTGTCCGTGAAATAGATTTCTTAACTAAAATATGCCTAGAACTAAAAGCCTGAAATCAACACATTATTCAACGGTCAAATCATTACTAAAGATGAAGAATATCATGATTCAAACAAGAGATCAATTTCACATCAACAACAAGTATAATATATAAAAAGCTGAATTCAAACAGATCGGAAACTAAATGAAAATTGTGATTAAGTAATGTGTTTATGAACTGTTAATTAAGAGAAATGGTTACCGGAGAAAGAGGAATGTGATGGAGTGGTCGAGTCTCTTCCAAGGAATGATGTATTCATGTCTCTGAGAATGAACTGGAGAAGATGAAACAGAATCTCGTTTGCTAAAAACAACGGCGGAGGAAGGTTGCTGCTATGGCGGCGTTCGGTGGTTATCGTCGCCTCAGCACCGAAATGGATGAGATCCAAGGGAAGCTGTTCCTGCACATAAACAAACAAACTAACTAACTCTTTCCCGCCGCAAAATGTTTAATCCCTCGAATGTAAGTGTGATATAGTATAGTTGAATATTAATTTATGAAGTGATACAATATTCCGCGGGTTCGAACTAGACACATCGTACTGCTACTTTGACAAAAAAATAAATAAAAATACCATGGGTTTCGAACTGGTTTAGCTGGATTCATTGTTACTTTGACAAAAAATAAAATCAAATTTTAACAATGAATCCAGCTAATTTTTCTAAGGTTTAGCTGGTTCATTGTTAAAATCCTGCTAAACCCTTATACCATTGGGTACATTTGGGCAAACCCGCTGATTTCTTGGTTGGGTAATGGGTTACCCAACTTATTTTTCTATTTTTTTAATATTAAATGACTAAATGACGAATGTAAAAAAAAAAAGACTAAATGACAAGTACTCATTATTTTTCTTAAATATTACTCTACTTTTTAATTTTCTTAAAAAAATTTGGTTAACTTAATTTTGCTATAATTATATGCATCATAGAATAATAAATTATAATATCAAATAATAAACTTCATCATAAAATACTTGAAACAAATTAAATTGCAGGACATAAAATTGCATTAGAGTTAAAATAACCAAAAAGTGCAACATCTTGATTCGTAACTCTAGCATGTTTAGATTTTCATTATACATGGTACAATGTGTATGTTTTGGAAATATAATTTGCTTTATGACCATAACCATTAGTATTTTTCTTCTACCATATGAGATAAAAAATACTGACATTATTAGGTAAGTGAGTTTTCTGGGTTTGAGTCTGGTTTTTTACCCGAAACCCATTTATTTTTATGGGTTTTTCATTTTTAGAAACCATACTCACCCAATTACCCAGTCCAACCCCTTTTTTTTTGGGTTTTTTTGGATAGGTTTGACCGGATTTTCTGGGTTGACCCAACCATATACACCCCAAGAGGTCTTTCTCACCATCTACATATACAAGATAAAGAGACTAAATAAAATTATCAATTGATGTTTCATGAATATGAATACATATTATCTATGTACATATCAAGTGAGAGAGATCAATCAATCACAACAACTAGCACACACAACATCTGATCACACGTCAACACGAGAATATCTTTAATTATGCAGAAAACAGGTCGGTCGCATACAAATTGTAAATACCCAAAATCACCAATCACAAGAAACTCCGTAGATGTCTCATGCAATCAATCAAAGAAATAAGTTGAATCCTCTATTGCACGGACATTTATGATTGAACGTAATAACTTTATTGAACATATGACTTTAATGAAAAAATTACACACACAATTAAATCTCGAAATGCATCTTCAAAAGGACGTGTCATTGTTCAAGTCCTCTACCATTTTTGTCAAGGTTCTTATTTCACCTTTTTGCTCTCTCGCCATATTCAGCTTTCAACAGTTTAATTACCTTTTCTATGGCACAAAATCAACTTATGAAGCACATATAGGAAACTGACACGTCGACGCCAATAATTTTAAGAAAGAAAAAAAATGATAACACATGCGTTCAATTAAAAATGTCGGTGCAATAGAGGATTCAACTTATTTTTGTGATTGATTGCATGAGACATCTATGGAATTGCTTGTGATCGGTGATTTTGGGTATTCACAATCTATCTACGACCAACCTGTTTTCAGGCTTAATTAAAGACATTCTCGTGTTGACGCGTGATCAGAAGTTGTGTGTGCTAGTTCTTGTGATAATTTTATTTAGTCTCTTTATCTTGTGCTCCCTCCAGTCTCAAATGTAAGAAACTTTTCACTTTTTAGATTCATTTAATAAATGATGTATGTGGTCCTTATTATAGATCACATACATCATTTATTGAATGAACTTAAAAAGTGAAAAGTTTCTTACATTTGAGACCAAAGGGAGTATATGTTAAATTGAGAAATGCTAGGAACACACTCTCTAACACACTCCTCTAACACACTCCAATCATAACTTTGACACATCATCTAATTTTTTAATTCATTTACTTGTTTACCGGTTGTACCTGTTGAGAAACAACACTCCTCTAATTTTTGTTTTGGTCTGAGAACAAACAAGGCTGAAAACATTATGCGAAAAAAAACTTTCAACTTCACTCCATCATCCATGGTTCCTTCAGATCTCTTTCCCTATCTCATGCATCATTAGACATTTTTGTATCTGAAACATTTCTATTGGGAGATCTATTGTCTTTCCGGCGATGTTCAATTTGCTCTATTTCAAACTCTTGTAACCTCCGTGGATATGTCATCCTCATCTCGAAGTTGTTGTCGGAGTTGATGTCGCTGGTGATCTATACCGTTTTCGAGATGGGGATTACACTTCATATGAAATATTGTGTTGGGTTATGGGTTCTATATTTGTTGCAGTTTTTTTTTCCAGATCTAAATTGTTGTTATTCTATTTATCCTGGGTTAATGGGTAAAATGAAGCAGGCATTCTCTTTCGTAATTATAAATCAGTATAAACATTTTTTGGTCATTGTTTTAGATTTCAATGGGAATTTGGGATATATATTCCAATCAATATTGTCAATGGCATTGTTTAGGAGAAACAATTTAGATCTGAAAGTTTTGGGGCTGAAGTATGCAAACGCTATTTGTCAATTTGAGTATAAAAACTTGTTTTAACATGGATGAAATTGCCGGAACGTGAAAGTTTGAGAGTTGAGACAATCATGGTTGAAAGAGGTTGATCGATGAAGATGAATAGTTATAATCCAAGTAATAATAAAAGATATAAAATAATCAGTAGTCTTTTAAAATTAGAGGATGTGGCAAGTTATAATTGAAGTGTGTTAGAAGAGTGTGTTAGAGGGTGTGTCCCTAACATTTCTCATGTTAAGTTTATTTTTTACCTCTTTATGAACTCTCGTATTGATAAGATTATGTCTACTTTTTCAATAAAGTAATTCATCTTCTTGTAAGTTTGTTCCTTGAACTATCTACACTAAAAACAACATCAATAGACTTTCAAATGCTTGCGGTTAATTCCAAGACATTTTAAATTACACCTAGATGTCCGACAAGGACATCATTGTTGATAAAGTGTTCAAACAAACTACTGTTATACTCTTCTATACTTTAAAAAGGTTGCATGTACGTGTGTTGACAAATTGTGTATATGAATAAGATATCGTCGTTTCCAGTAAGCTATTGTTGTTTCTAGTTTTTTTTTTTTTTTTGAAACAGCAAAATTTATTAAGCCAAGCCAATGAAAGAATCACAATAACTTAGACCACAAAAACTAACTACAAAAGATGTCGTATATATGCGGAACACCTAACAAAATAGGAATACCAAAATCCGTATATATGTGGAACCTCTACCCAAAAAACACCCCACAACCAACAAACTAACAACAAAGCTATTGTTGTTTCTAGTAATATCATTGAATTCTCATTTAACCTGAATCCCCACTTGCATCCAATAGCTTGCCTGTGTGCAGGAAGAGGCACAAGGGACCAAGTATGATTGTGTAACAGAGCATTATATTCTTCTTGGATTGCAGAATGCCATTTAGGATCTTAAAGAGCATGTTTGTAAGAAGTGAGTTCAACATGAGTTAAAAGAAGTGATGGGTGAATCCTGGGTTGCCCAATGTCATGCTTCCCTCTTGTTCTCATGGAATGAGTATTTTGTGGGTGAATACGATGAGGAACAGGTGGAGGAGAGTAAAGGAACAGGTGGAAATATTGATTCATAATCGATATATAAAGTTGAACCAATAAAATTTGACTCATTGACAAAACTAAATAAGATTAGTAATAGATTAGATTAGATATTTGCATTTATTGCTCCTTCTCTAAAAGTATCTATATTTCACAATACCTTATTCAAAAACCACCATATAATCATATTTTATGTGGTTTTATTTTCTTTAATAAATGATGATGCAAGGAGCACCATCTAAGTTTTGAGCATAGCAACCATGCATTCACCTTCCTTGTTCCTGAAGATACCTCCACAAGCAGCTCTTGAAGGAGTACAACACCATCTTTGTTGCATTTGGTCCATTGTTGAATGGTGCTATCCATATCACTTCTTTGATATCTGGAGCTTTTGGAGGATGAATAATTATATTGAAAACCTTGAGAACGCGGAATTCAGAGATGGAGCCATATGCATATTTTTTTGTTTTGCTACCTGATAGATTAACCTTTGAGACAGTCAAGTTGATAGCTGTCCTCCAATGAAGTTGTTCATCACAGAACCTGGCTTGGTTTCTCACATATAAAGAGAACGAAATTTTTTAACCAAGTGGAATTAAATATAACATAGTATCTGATAGGAAAAAAATCTTGTAAAATGGGTGACCTTGTTTACTAGCAGTGGAATCATTGCCCTGGTGAATCTAAACAAAAACGAAATCGTATATCACACAGACCTGTCCTGTAGAATTAGAGGATCGTTCATTTGATTTCAGTCAACCACGGGCAGTCAACAACATAAATTGGTTGATGGATGGTTTAAATTCTTAACAACGTCGTTCTTGTTTCCACTTGTGAGTCATCTTCATTTGTTAAAATAACTCATATTGAGTTTAGTAAAAAAGCCAATCACTGAAGTTGCTCAACTACTAATATAAGGTTGGTCAGGTACTAACTTGCTCCATACTTTTAATGACATGGAAAACATGTATTTATACTCCATTCAGCAAGTTCGAGCTTTCACTAGCATTGTTAATTGCCTCAAGATCTACACTAGTGAGCGTCAACTAGTAAAGCGTGTTTAGGAAGCTGCCTAGGAATAATTTTATCGTCAAGATCAAGCCTACAAGTAAGTTACTAACATGGAGTGGAGAAAAAGTTATTCTACTTAATACTGTGGTAGTTTATCATCTTCTCTTGGCTTCTCTCCGTTCAATTTCTGAAGTTCGACATTTTGTATCTATTTCCTCTTTTATTCCACTGTAGTTTTTCTTTTACAATTTCTCTCCATAGGACTTTAACAATTGACTTTAGCATTGGTCCCTAATTTTGCCTGATAACAGAGTAGTTCGCGCTTTGAAAATGCTTATATGAACAGCACAAACCTGCTCAACCAGGACCAGAATGTTTACAAAGAGCACAAACTTGCTCAACCAGGACCAGATTTTCAAAGTTTATAAACTCTTCCCAACCTAACACGTAGGCTGCAATATTTTAAGCTATCCCACATCTGCTCTTTTTTTTCCCTTCCTCCATTACTCTTACCAGTATACATTCTAGTAGAAATTTCAAAACACTAACAACTCTCAATTCATTTCTTAATGTGCAAAATAAATAAATGTAACCAATCATCACAAATAGAGGATGAACCACTAGGAACAATTTTCAATATAGTTAATAGTTCAGACTCAGTTCTCCAAAAACACTAATAAAATCCCCAGCATTAGATACAAAAATAAGCAGCCTTATATTTCTACTAAACTAAAAAAAAAACTCATCTCAAGCCTATTATTTAAAGAACCGTTAATCAAAAAAGCACCCAGCTAGAAACCACTAGGAGTCTCACTTCTTCACCTCTTCATATTCTGCCTCCGGAGCCTGGTCCCCACCTTGAGAACCACCAGATGAGGAACCACCACTAGAGCCACCTGACATGTGCTCTCCAATCTTGGAGACGGCCTTGTTTGCAGCATCAAGTTTTGACTTGATTTCATCTGCACTGTCCCCAGCCATCGCACTTCTCAAATCAGAAACAGCATCCTCAATTTCCTTAGCCACTTCCGCAGGTATCTTCTCCCTATATTCACTTAGGCTTTTCTCAATGCTGTAAATTGATGTGTCTGCAGAGTTTCTAATATCGATCAAACTCTTTCTTTCTTGGTCTTTCTGGGCATGCAACTCGGCTTCTTGGACCATCTTTTGGATCTCATCATCAGAAAGCCCACCAGACGACTTAATAGTAATTTGCTGCTCTTTGCCAGTGGACTTGTCCTTGGCAGACACAGTAACAATACCGTTGGCATCAATGTCAAAGGTGACCTCAATCTGAGGCATACCTCTGGGAGCAGGAGGAAGGCCAACAAGCTCAAATTCTCCAAGCATTTTGTTGTCGGAAGCCATTTCCCGCTCACCTTGTAACACTTTGATACCTACTTGTGTTTGATTGTCAGCTGCCGTTGAAAAGACCTGGAACAATGGTAATACAAGTCAGAAAAAAGTCAACCATAACATATACACAAAGCTTACTCAACATGCTGTATTTATAAACCTCAAATGTATGTGTAATGTAGTTAACAAGATATCTCAAGCAAAATGGTTTGAATGTCCAATTACTTTGTAAAGACTGAATACACTTCCAAAAATGGGAAACTCGGAAACAATTATTATTTGACAATCATCGGTGGATTTAAGTTAAACCATAGATGTGTATGTGTAATCAAGTCAACAAAATACGTCAACAGCAGTTTCTTAAAAATGTATGGTTTGAATGTCAAATTACTATGTAAAGACCGATTACACTTCCATTTTGAATGTCCAATTACTTTGTAAAGACTGAATGCACTTCCAAAAATAGGAAACTCGGAAACAATTATTATTTGACAATCATCGGTGGATTTAAGTTAAACCTTAGATGTGTATGTGTAATCAAGTCAACAAAATATGACAACAGCAGTTTCTAATAAACATAAATGTATGGTTTGAATATCAAATTACTATGTAAAGACTGATTACACTTTCATTTTGAATGTCCAATTACTTTGTAAAGACTAAATACACTTCCAAAAATGGGAAAATCGGAAACAATTATTATTTGACAATCATCGGTGGATTTAAGTTAAACCTTAGATGATCCTTGGATGTGTATGTGTAATCAAGTCAACAACATACGTCAACAGCAGTTTCTAACAAACATAAATGTATGGTTTGAATGTCAAATTACTATGTAAGACTGATTACAATTGCTATTTAACAATCATCAGTGAATTCAAGTTAAACCTTAAATGTGTGTGTGATGTAATCAACAAAATACATCAACAGTAATTTCTAATAAACATAAATGTATGGTTTGGATATACGATTACTTTGTAAAGACTGTCATCAGTGAATTAAGTTAAACCTTAAATGTGTGTGTAGAGGTGTCAATATCATGAGGCCATGAAATAATTGTTATTCAACTACGGTGTAGTCAAGAAGAAACCTCAACAGCAGTATTTGATAAACATAAATGTGTGGTTTGAATGTCCAGTTTGTGTAAAGACGGAATACACTTTCAAAGATTGGCAACTTAGAGACAGTTGTTATTTAACAATCAGCAGTGGATTGAAGGATTACCTGACTCTTTTTTGTAGGAATAGTAGTGTTGCGGTTGATTAACCTTGTAAAAATACCACCCAAAGTCTCGATACCCAGAGAGAGTGGTGTAACATCCAAGAGTAGGAGCTCTTTGACATCTCCACGTAGGATACCACCCTGGAGTGCTGCTCCCATTGCAACTGCCTCATCAGGATTTACTCCTTTACAAGGAGTCTTGCCAAAAATTGCCGAAACCACCTCTTGGACCTTTGGCACACGAGTCATCCCTCCAACAAGAAGAACTTCGTCAATGTCCTTGGTAGAGATGTTTGCATCCTTCAAACAGCTCTGACATGGAGCCTTGGTTCTTTCGATCAAGTCATTTACCAGAGCCTCAAATTTGGATCTAGTTAATGAGATGTTGAGATGCTTTGCACCAGATGCATCAGCAGTGATGAAAGGCAAGTTAATTTCTGTCTGAGATGTTGAAGACAGTTCTATCTTAGCTTTCTCAGCAGCTTCACGAAGCCTTTGCAAAGCAAGCTTATCCTTTGAAAGGTCAATACTCTCAGACCTCTTAAACTCATTCACCAGAAAATCCAACAAGGCATTGTCAAAGTCCTCTCCTCCCAAGAAAGTGTCACCGTTGGTTGCTTTCACCTTGAAATGAAAATTGTTATCAGTACAAACAAGCCTCTCATACTATTCCTTCAGACAGGTTAAAAAAGGATGACAGAATAAATAAATTAGCATACCTCAAAAACACCATTAGAAATTTCTAAAATGGAAACATCAAATGTTCCACCACCAAGATCAAAAACAGCAATGAGGCCTTCCTTGTTGTTCATCCCATATGAAAGTGCAGCAGCAGTGGGCTCATTGATAATTCTAAGCACTTCAAGACCTGCAATTCTACCAGCATCTTTTGTTGCCTGCCTTTGAGCATCATTGAAATAAGCTGGAACAGTAATAACAGCCTTAGAAACTGTCTTTCCAAGATAAGCTTCTGCAGTTTCCTTCATTTTGGTGAGAACAAAGGCACCAATCTGGCTAGGGGAATACTGCTGCCCATTAGCTTCAACCCATGCATCTCCATTTGGAGCCTTAACTATCTTGTATGGAACCATTTTCATCTCTTTTTGAGTTTGAGCGTCATCATATCGCCTACCAATCAAACGCTTGGCACCAGAGATAGTGTTAGATGGGTTAGTGACAGCCTGACGCTTGGCTGGTGTGCCGACAAGCAGCTCCCCTTTCTGAGAGAAGGCAACCACGGATGGTGTAGTTCGTGCACCTTCAGAATTCTCAATGACTTTTGGATTCTGAAATGACATAAATCAAGTCAGCACAAATCCAATCAATGGAGATATTGGAACACAGAAGATAATTTTTCTAAGCAATAAAGGTTTACCTTTCCTTCCATAACAGAAACACATGAATTAGTTGTACCCAAATCAATACCAATAACATCACTTCCAGCAGGCCTTGAACTGCAAAACAGAAGAGATCATGAGTAATTTTTATACAAGATTGAAAACACGTCTACTCTAAGAATTATTACAAACGATACCTGAATGGTCGAGACAAACTTGACCAATTGTGACCTACATATGCAGGCTTAGTGTTGCCTGTCAACTGCAATACAAATCAGAGTAAGTTTGAGAGACTATTAAAATTGAACAGGCCTGTGTTGGATTGGCTTATTTGAGCTTATCTACAGTGCATAAGTTTGTGAGACTATTTGGATTGACAGCTTATTTTCGTAAGTTTATCCCAAATAGCTTGTAAAAACACCTATAAATTTGTAGCATGCTAAAAAGTAATTTATCTTCATTTTATCTTTTTCTATAAAAATAGCTTTTCTAAAGGTATGCATAACTTGTGTTATAAGCTACAAATAAGCTGTTTATCCAAACAGGCTCAAAATCAGTTCGCACAGAAAAAACATCAATACAAAATTCTATTACAAAACGAGCTTCGGAAAGATCAAAATTCGAAGATCTACACCATAACAACAAAAACCCTAGAAAATCATAAGCGAATCAAAATTCTTAGAGAAGAGTAAAACGAAAGCTATAACGAAACGGATGAAAGCTGAAGATCAATGTAAAGGGAAGCAACCACGACAGAGAAGAGCAAAGAGAAGCTACCGAACGAAAGGCGGTGACGGTAGAAGAAGCAACATCACAGCGGCGGAGAGAGCGGAGCAAAGCGGTTGCAGCGGCCATAGCGTGAAGTGAAGAAGAGGATTGTGATGGTCGGAGATGAAAAAGAAATTGGAGTGTGAGAGAGAGGGGGGGTTTTCTATATATGAGGGGTTTAGTTAGGGTTTTTGGTTATTATACACAAATGAAAATGTGCCAGATTATTCTAGTGCTTCTTCTTACCCAAGAAAAAGGGTCAGCAAAAGAAGGTTCTAGACAGTCACAAAACGGTGTCGCTGATATATGCATATTTCATAAAAAAAAAAATTGGCTTCGCATTTTGACCGGCTCACGAAAATGGTCCTGACTCTTTCAAATCGAACAAACTTGTCCTTAAACTATATGTTTCTTGCAATTTTAGTCTCACCTCCTATTTTCAACTCCATAAACGCACATAAATAGCAGTTTTAGACCTATCTCTTATGCTCAACCATGAAATATACAAAGAATAAAGCATCTGGATACAAAGAATCTACTTTACGGCACACTAACCAAAAAAAACTATAATTTTTAAGATATGGGTTTTTTTGTTTTTTTTTGTTTGTTAGTGTGTTGAATAAAGTAGATTTCTTATACCCCACGCGCTTTATTCCTTGTTTATTTCATTGTTGGACATAGGGGATAGGTCTAAAACTGTCATTTCTGTGGGTTTATGGAGTTGAAAATAGGAGGTAGAACTAAAATTGTAACAAACATATAGTTTAGGGACGGTTTTGTTCGATTTAAAAGAGGCAGAACCATTTTCGTGAGCTGATCAAATGCGAGGACTAAAAGTGTAATTAAGCCAAAAAAAATTGTTACATCTTTCATCAATTGGGCTTGGGTCTTGTACCTAGTTAAGAATATATATATATTTTTTAGAAAAGTTAATAATATTTTTATTTTAAATTGTATTCTAATTTGTTTTATTTTAATTGGTTTAAATACAATTTTGATCTACTATTATTAAATTTGTTAAATTTTTATATTTAATTTTTTTAAGGTTAAATATGTTTTTAGTCCTTACATTTTGCGTCTCTTTGAAGAATAATCCATACATTTTATTAAATGTTTTTAAAATCCTCACATTTTATTTTCGTTATCAAAATTAGTCTCTGTTGTTAATTCTCTAACTGAATGTTGATGCGGCAGTTAGTGGGTCCCAATTATTTAAGGGTTAAATATGTTTTTGGTCCCTACATTACCCTAAAATGTAATGACTATTCTTCAAAGTCAAGCAAAATGTAGGGATCAAAAACATATTTAATCCTAAAATAATTGGGACCCATTAACTGCCACATCAGTAGTCCGTTAAAGAATTAACAGCATGGACTAATTTTGATAACGGAAATAAAATACGAGGATTTTAAAAACATTTAATGAAATGTATGGAATATTCTTCAAAGGGGCGCGCAAAATGTAAGGACTAAAAACATATTTGACCCATTTTTTAAAATTTAGAAAGTCAACCATTTTTTTTGGTCACCCTCCATTTTAGATTATGTGACATGTTCATTCATGACATGGATCTTACATGACGTTATCCACATGGTTCATCATTTGACACCTCATTTCCACGCTAAATAATTAAAATATTGTTCAAGAACCCAAACACCAAAAATCTTCAAATTGATTTTCAACCAGCCTCCCAATATTTTATCCTCTCATTAAAAAAACAAATAAAATAGTTATATAGAATATTATAAAAGATAGCGTGTTATAATCATTTCTCTTGATCTGTATTATATCTATACTATATATAAAAGAAATACTTTGTTTTGAGCTGACTTTTTCACTTTTAATTATACCCAAAAACATAGTTGACTATAAGAATATTATTTTGTTGGTGTCATTCAAAAAGATAAGAATCTATATGCTTGTTATATTGTTGGTATCCTTGAAAAAAAATAAGTATAATTTGTTACAATACGAAAGTGCAAAATATCTATTTTATATACGTGTAATTTTAATCAAAATTTCATAAAAGCTATCGTTTGTAATTTAGATGCATTAACACAATACATACATGGTATAAAACAGGCTTAAGTGCATTTTTCATACCTTAACTTTTAAAAAGTTCTAATATTGACCCCTAACAAAAAAATGCAATTTTGACCCCTAAACGTTAAGAGTTGCTGAGAAGCCACCACATGTTCCAAAATATGGGTCATAACTGCAACTTTTTGTAAAGATAAGGGGCCAAACGAGCATATCTTTCTTAAGTTAGAGGGTCAAAAGAGCATATTTTCCTAAACATGGGTCGCTTTTGCCATTTTTTTAAAGGCTTAATTGCACTTTTGGTCCTCGCATTTTGACCAGCTCACGAAATTGGATCTGCCTTTTTCAAGTCAAACAAAATCGTCCCTAAACTATCATATTTTTTGCAGCTTTAGTCCTACCTACGATTTTCTTCTCCAAAAACGCTGATGTGTCAAAATTTTAACTGATGTAGCCAAAAGAACACCTATGTGGCAATGCTTATTTAGAAAATGCCATTTATAAATTCATCAAATTAATTTTATCAATATAGAAAAACATTTTAACAAATTACCATGAATTAAAAATTGAAAATATATAAGTGGGAAACAAAGATAGAAACTTTAGTTTCCCAAAATTCCCAAATCGATTTTGCTCTCCTTCCCAAATACGAACGCAAAAACAAAAAATCTTCTTCCTTGCTTCCATCTAACAAGTTCACTTGAAAATTACAACAAACAAGTCAAGATTTTACCTGAACAAAACCATGTAAACAAGACCACATAAACAAGAACACCTAAACATTTTCAATACTTATAATTCCTTCAAGCCTTCATATGTAGCACTACTAGTTCCTACTTTTCTTCCTCTTCAAGCCTTCAAGGTAACAATAGAGAGCAATCCCATAATGACCACAACAACTAGAACAAGCAATCCTTGGCAAAACTTTAGCTTCTTTTTCAAATCCTCATCTTGTTTCAGCTTCATATTTCCTTCTTCTTAAGTTCATCAATTCTCTTCATTAATGACAAAATCACCTCCTTTGCACGCCTAGAAATTTCTTCATCGTACCAATAAAGAAATTACATCCACTTCATCCTAGCAATTGCGTTCACAAATAAATAACAAATTGTTAATTATGGGTTTCAACTCATGCTGATACCTTTATTTGACAGAATCTGAGATTTACCTTGTATAACCCACATCCATTAAACCTACGCCCATGATTCTCAGTTGTCCATGCAGTAGTAAGAGGTGAATCAAGTTCATAGAAGCAACAAACATCTCTTCTTCGTGATGCACAACTGTTACTGGACACAGTATATTGTGACATTTTCGATTTCGATAGAAGAAGAAAAATTGGAATAAATTGAAGAAGAAAACGAGGAGGAAGAAGACAGGATTTAGCGAAAACTAGGAAGGAGAAAATGAGGAGGAAGACAAAATTGAGGAAGAAGATGATTTTTGAATGGATCGAAAACCAATTTGTGAATGTTTATGGCTTTATTTCATATTTCAAATTAAATTCCTCTTTCTCTTAATTTTTTTTGTTTTAATATTTAAAATGTTTAAATTGTATTTTGAAATTCAAAAATACTGTGTTAATGACATGTAAATGACATTTTTCATATTGGCAATGCCACATAGGTGTTCATTTGCTATCTGTGCATTCAAATTTAGGGGGTGAATAGTTCGTTTAAGCCTATAAAATAATACGTGGTTTTGGACTAACTTTTCACTTACAATTTTACCCTTAAACAAATTTACCTATAAAAATGATATATTGTCGGTGTTGTTAAAAAAAAAGATTATAATCTATATTATATTTATATACTGTTGATATCATCGAAAAATATAAGTATAGTTTGTTACGATATAAAAATGCAAAATATCTGTATCTATATCTATAATTTCAAACAAAATATTTTTTTTAATTAAAATCAAAATTCCATAAATATTACTCTGTAATTTATATGTGTTGGTCCGTCTCAATGTTAGTGATTCCTTAAAATTGACATAGTCATATGAAATCTTAAAAATTCACAGTCATTTCAAATCTTTTAAAATCATTATAATCTTTTCTAAAGTTTTTTATTCTCGTAAGATTAGCTTAGTTGATAAATTTATTACATATGCAAACTCTAACCATTAAATTACTTAAAAAAATTCTTTTAAACTTAACAAGACTTTTTCAACTTGAACTCTAACCACTGGCCTAACAAATTTTAAAGTTCATAAGACCTTTTTAAACAAAGATTCGTCTTTTTAAAATCTTAATCAAATACTAAACTCTAAATTTGAATGAAATACTAAATTTCCGGCAAATAATGTTACAAAATTTAAAAGTGGGTGTTACTGGATCTCAGCATAGAGATAAGAATCCCAAATTAAAATCATAGGTTGGATTTGGAAATCCGAAAAGGAAGTTTCCCAGAACCTCAACTACCTGATTTTGAATTTTGTCACATTCTTCTGTTACTTTATTATTATTAATCACTTTCTCTCACTATCATTCATATCTCTCTCTCTCTCTCTCTCTC
>Ga0315915_1005721_pt1 | contig 15410 bp, 7 predicted proteins | sample MpolbnodulesMG_FD_207738 | JGI IMG/M metagenome (GOLD analysis project Ga0315915, IMG submission 207738) | Medicago polymorpha root nodule microbial communities from Los Angeles, California, United States - branched nodules | ecosystem: Host-associated > Plants > Roots > Nodule | place: USA... | reverse complement strand
GGTTTTAAAATTATTTTACTGTTTTACCCTTAAACTTAATTAAATAAAAATAATAAAGTAACAAAACAATAACGATGTAATCAATAACAACACGATATAAACAATAAAATAATGGATTAGTAATAGGGTTGTTACAAGTAGTAATAAACTTGTTACAAGAAAAGTTGTTAATAATATGGGATAAAAGTTGTTACAAGGATAATATAACCTAATAATAATAAAAGTTGTTACAAAATAATACAACCTATAACTTAATAATAATAATAATAATAATAAAAGTTGTTTCAAGGATAATATAACTTAATAATTACAAATGTTGTTATAAGGATAATATTGAAATTTTAAATTAATCTAAGGATAATTTTGGCAGTGCAACAAAATTTGCTCCCCTCCTCTCCCCTCCCCTTCTAAAAATTGAACCAAACACTTCAAATTAAAAATCTTCCATTCCCTCCCCTCCAAAACTCTCGAACCAAACGGACCCTAATGTTTCTATGCTCAATTTATTTAATATATATGCATGTTTTTAATGGGTTTAATAGATGTTTAATAAAGACAATTTTTGATTAAATTCATTGATACTTTTCAATTTAAGTTGCTAAATTGGTATTTCAGGGACTAAATTTGATAACCCCTAATATTTTAAAGAGTAATAATGGTAAATAAACTATGATAATTAGTATTAGGGCCGAAAATAAGTCAGATTAACAAGAGTCTCTGGTCTAACCGATATTTGATCCAAGTCAGACCATAATTTTTTTAAAAACAATAGAGAATGCTTATGGTTTTAATTAGAAAACCAACCTTTGTTTTTGAACAAGACCACTTAAGTTAATGAATGATATTATTTTGTTACTATTATTTTATTTTATTTGTATTTTGTATTAAATTATAAATTTTCTAACTTAGTAATTTAAGCATAATAGCCTAAATTAACTTTTTGTATATTTAAATGTTTTATTTTTTGAGAGGATTTAAATGTTTTCTTATAACTACAATTGAGATTTATATCATATAAAGTTAGATTCTTTAAAATAACATTAAATATCAGTGTAGTGTATAATTTCATTGGTCTACTAACTTATTAGCCTATCTAAAAATAAGTCAGATTATTTGTTTAAAGACGTTAATATTAAATATTGTTTTAAGTAAGCAAACAATTAATATCAAACTTTAAACAAAATGTCAGGTTCAACACTAAAAAAATAGTCTATGACATGCAACACACTGGACTTGAGTTTTAAATTTTTTGATCGAAAGAAACTTTTTTTTTTTAAAGAGATCGAACAAAACTTAATTTTGCCTCAATCAATTTTACCTTTTAGTATTTTTTTTTTGTTGGGAAATTTCAACTCTTAATATAATATAGTGAATGGTATTTTTTTTCAACTCTTAATATAATATGTTTTTTAGTTGTAATTTTTTTTTAGAGGAATATTATGTAATTTTAAAAAGCCGATAATGTTTTTTTCTCTCTGCATTTTTTCTCTCTCTATTCCCTCTCTTATACCCTCCCGTTCTCTCTACAAATATTTCACAAGTAATTCACTTTTACATGTAAAATACGTTGATTTTCATTTGTTTTCCAAAAATTGTGTATGGTATTTCATTTGAGGTGATCAGTTGGCTTGTGCATGTGAAGCAGCAGGAAGCCATTGAGCTGTGTCAAAAGCTAGACTTGCAAGGAAAACACACAATAAGTTCATGCTTAATTGGTCACAAACACAAATAAAAAGATTTAAACATACTCATAAATGAAAAAATTTAAAAGAAAAAATAATTGCATGATGTTACTAAATTTTTTCTTATTTATTTTTCTCAATTTATATGAGTGTGTGCTAACTTTTTTATTTGTGCTTGTGTCCAAGTAACACCTCCTCTAAGATCTTATATTTGCATTTTTTTTTTACTACATTTCTGTTTTTTGAAGTTATAATAAACACACCAAACCTCAATGGTCCATTCTAAAAGGACCCTTTTTCGAATTAGTCAAAAGAGTTACGAATGAAAAAGACAAAAAAAATTGGACAAGTATTAGGAATAAGCGTTTTTGTTATGCGACCAAGCAACCTTTTTTGACTTACTCCCCTTTTTCCATTTCCATGCAAGTAACTAATACAAGCTGGCATCAAGCTTCATAAAAAGTAGTCTTAATTTATGTACGATGGTAGTATAAAATGTAGTAAAGGCCTTAAACGTAAAGGGGAGAAAGATTAGAGAGAGGTTGCAAGAGATTAATATATATATATATATAGAGAGAGAGAGAGAGTTTGCTGTTGAACCACAAAAGAGAACCTTCTTCATTCACACAAACCATTAAAATCACTTTTATAAAAAAAAAATTATAATGTAGTTTGTGTTTATTTATTGTAATAAAATCATTTTTTAAATAATTTAGTTTGTTTAAACCATATAAGATTTTTTTCTTACAAAATCACCTCAATATTTTAACATTATTATTCTCTAAATAAGTTTTTTTGTTACAAATTAAAGACACAAAAAAGTTAAAATATGTTGATGTATCAAATGATTAAGATATGACAAAATTGTGGTTTTGTTGATCGAAAACTTTCATAATTAGTGAATAGATAAATTTGTTTAGAAAATGGATTTAACAGTAAAATATGTTTGTAGGTAATTTAAATATATTAAAAATAGATTACACCAACAAAATTATGTATCACTTTTAGTAGTGGTAATAGATAATAGAGTTTTGCTAGAAGACACCTTTTATGAAAGTGTCTTTTAGCAAGTTATTCTATGAGCATTTGCTAAAAGACACCAACTAATTTTTATGAAGGTGTTTTTTTGCAAAGTTATAACTAAAAAGTGAAAATCACACCTCAAATCACACCTTGAGGTGCGGGTTGCTAAAAGACACCTTCATGGATGACTTCTAGCAAAACCCTATATATATATATATATATACACACACATATAGCAATTTAAATATTTCACGTAGAAAATATTTTAGCTTCCTTCTAAAAATGGGCCCCTTGAATTGTCATTCATCTTAATCGTACTCATAACCACTACTAATAGATGCGATAAAAATCAGATTAGATTGCTGTACATTTTTTACAATATGAAAATTTTGTTTTGTCGGTAGACGAAAAGTCAAATATCACATGAATTCACACACACAACTGCAAATTCTAAGCTTAATATGAGATGAATGTGTTCAATTTAACAATATCAGTATTGTCATTTGAGATAAGTTTTAGAGATAATAATAAGGAAATTATTTGTTACTATTTTTTACATGTATTTTCATATTTTCTTAACTGCAAAAAAAAAAAAAATACAATTTGATCAACCTTTAACACCAAATCTTTTTGGAATCAAATGAAACATGTTTTAATAATTTTAACAGAGCTATTCTCAGACTTGAATGGATTCGAATCCAAAAAGAGACTCAAATCATTTAATCCAAACGTGTTGAAAATATTTGTAATATTTGAATTGCAGTATAATAAAACTAAACAATCTACTATAACTAATTAAGTGAAAGCAGATGATAGGAAAGTGCAGAAGCTCCTTCCTCCTGTGGAAATTAATAGTAACTCCACACCTAGAAACATAAAAATAACACGACAATTCTATAGAAAGAAAATGTGAGGTGAATTCACTAGGCATGGTTGACGAAAACACATTGCTTCTTGAAGAAGTTACACAAAGAAGATGGATTTGGATATGAAGCAATTGCTGGATGTTCCCACCCTGAGCCCGACGTCGAAGATGAACTCCTACTACCCTCATCTCTATAATTGCTTTTCTCCGATTTAAGAGCTTGAATTGTAATATTGTCTGCATAGATTAATGGCTTTGGAGATAGAATGAGTGGTGATAATAATGGAATAGCCTTTGAAGAATCACCAAAAGGGTTAGAGGGACGGTCATTGTGAACCTTATCAATGTCAAGAGAGGTTGGTGCATGCCTTTGTAGCCTTGTAGGGGGTCTATTCCTCTTTACCAATAAATCACCTTTGTTCTCCATTAATTAATTAATAATGTAAAATGAATGTATTACAACAAACTCTACAATGTTTAATTTTGTAATCAAGTTTTAAGAAGCTTTATACATATACAAGTACAACAATAAGAATTCGAATAACCCTCATATCATAATATTGTTTTTGTCCAAATGTAGTTAGATTTGATTTAAAGGAATGTGTCAAAAATGGACAAGACAGAAAGGATGGTAGACTTGACTTTCCTTTGTTAACGGGTATCAATTGTAAGTTAACAACAAAATTGTCCTAAGTTTGGGTAGCTTATAGAATTTCTAGGAGTATTTTTCCCAACAATCTTTATTTGTTCATATTGAAATTAGTCATGGTTTTTTTAGTTCATTCAATTAATGTTATTTCCCCGAAAAATGTGGAGGAAAATGAGAACGTGTGTTTATTTTATGCTTCTACTTCTTCAGTCATGGTTTGTTGTTGTGGAAGGTGATTATAGATAAACATTAAAACCAGTGTTTACTGATAATAGGACTGAAAATTTCTAAGTAATTCTATTTATACACTATTTGCTTTTCGGATGGTTAGAAGTGTTCCATGAAAATTTAGCTGTCTTGCAATCTTGTCAACGTTTTTACTTGTTTTTTGTTTTTTTAACACTCAAGTCATCCTAAAGGTTTATTTTTTATGACGACTTTAAAAAAAGAACAATTAATCTATATTATATTTAGCGTCCGACATACCTCTAATAAAATTATTTTTATCGGACCGAACTTATGAAAAGAAGGAAAAAAAAAACAATTACATCAATGAGAATAATTAAGTTACAACAACCAAAAAAATTATATCTTTAAATCATCTCTTCTTTAATGAATCGCTCTTCTTTTCCTTTATTTTACGTTCAAGGAGAATAACTATTTGATAAAATATCCATAATATATAGTAACTTCAACATTGGAAAATTTATAAAAGATCAACATGTTACACGAGTAACTTCAACATTATAGGATTTTAAAAAGATCTACAATATGTACGTAAATATGTGAGTTTTTTTTTAAACGGTCAATGCTATCATGTTATTCGTTAATTTGTTAATATTTATTGAAGAGGGAAATCAAACTTGATACCACTTTTATCACTCAACTCCTTACTCATCCATACCACCAAGCCAACCTTATAACTCTCAACTTCACCGATGATTAATTGAAAAAATATATAAATAGATCCATAATGTGTCTAAATGTTGGATTCGGCGGGTCACTAAATTCAATTTTGAGGATAATATGAAGGGTCAACGGTGCCTATGGTATCATAACCCACTTCCATAATTAAATTTAAGAAAGAAATTTGTAGAAGTAATGAAAAATGAAGAATGAATGGAAATATTGAAGGATGCAAGACTATTTATAGTCATAAAACGTTACTAGACTGTAACTACAGTCAAAGGAAACATGTATAATGTTTAAAATTCAATTAACACACCACAAACCATCCAAAACTTGCCTGTAACGTCACAATCCACATTCTAGGTTGGTTCAGATTATATAATCTATATTCATTTTCTTAGTATTTCAAATTATATAATCCGAATGAGTCTAAGACCGTGTTAAAACTTGAAGTTTGGAGGGTTTGATAGGGTTCAAAATACATGAAATTTAATTTCAACAACATATATTAAAAATAACAATTCCAATAACAAATTTTTCAACAACATAATTCATAAACATAAAACACACACAAAAGATCATGGATTAGCAAAACTTAAATCTTCATCTGCTTCTTCCATGCAAGTCATGATTTCTTCATAGGTCTTAGACTGAATCGAACTTTCCTAAATATGTTCGAATGATCCGACCATGGAAACGTCCAACTCGATCGGTCCTTTAGTATTGTACTGACCAAATATTGAGAGCATGGTTCTCACGTCCTCGACGTTGTTGAGCTTCATCAGGGTGAACTGAACGCTTCCATTTGAGTCGGTCGATGGACGATGACACTCAACATTGTCCATCCTCTTGGTGTCTTTATTGTTGAGTCAACAGTTGAGTTGGTCCAACCGATCCTTCAACTCAGACAGTATGACATCGACCAAGACCCCTAAACACATTAGGTTTTCCCATGTTGAAGTAAATTATGGCTATCTTGGTATTCAAATCTTCTACATTAGTGTTCGTGCTTCTTTGTTTTGTTTTACAACAAATTAAACAAACACGTCAATTTATAGAAGTTTATGTGTGTCGTGGACCACATAATGTGTCGGTGCAATGTGGACCATACAAAAATATTGTACTTGAATGATTTGGATTATACAATCAGAAATGTCACAAACCCTCCAAATTATGAATTTTAACATAGTCTTGGACCATTTCAGATTATACAATATGAACAATTTTGGATGGTTTCAGATTATATAATAAGAACGAGTTCAAAATGTGGATGATGGCTTGGTTAGCAAGATTGACTCATCTTGACTCCATTTTTGGCCTTGAATGGCCAGACTTTCTTAACCACATTTTTTGACCCTCATTGACTGACCTTTACATTCTATGCAACATTTCTCACATAAATACCCACGTATTCTTTACAAATTCTCATTCCATCCCACGTTATCTCCTTCTCTTTTATAGTAGTGTTCATGCAAAAAAGTTCTATCGTTAGCCTTTCATGCAAAAAAGTCCTCTCATATTGTTGTAGGGATAATATAAATGGTCAAAGGACAATGTCTCGCTTTGTAAATGAGCATCCTCCGTCTAGATTTGGGTTGCTCATTAGAGTCTCATTTTCCTATCCTATCCTTTAGAGGACGTGCACGAGGAAACAAACCTTGTCCTCGTCTCCTTAGGATGTGCGAGAGAAAAGAACATTTCCCCTCCTTCCTCCTCCATCTTATTCACTACAAGTTTAGCTTTAAGTGTCTAATAATTTATTGTAATAAACATTATTATTATGTAAATGTATTATGAAATATTGAGCACATATTGATATCTTGTTTCTTGTCTCTTGAAATTTATGTCCTTTTTATATTTTTAGTTATTTATGCCATTTTAATAATATATGTCACTGTTGTTACGAAAAGTTGATTGAAAGTTGTTTAAACTTATTTCAGATTATATAATCTATAATTGCTTATGAAAAAGTTTGGATTAAATAATCCAAACAAAGATGTGTTCGAAATTCAATAGGACACCTGAAAAGAGAGTATGGTGGAAAAAGAAATATACATTTAAAATTCTCAATGTTTGAAGTTATTGGTGTGGATCACAGATGAATGTACGACACATCCATCACTGGAAAGAAAAAAAATAGGTCCAATCTACACTTTCTACTGTGCATAATAATGCTTCGTTTTCTTTTTCTTTAGAGAAATGATATTGTACAACCACTTTTTGACAACTTTACAACCCTATTTCTCATACTCACATGTGTTTTTATTCTCTCTCTTCTTCTTTCTCTCTCCATTGTTTTTGTCCAATCACAAAAGAAGAAAAATGGTTGTCACCAAAGTTGTTTAATATTAGTTGTACAAATATCACTCATCTTTTCTTTATCGAGGTATGTTTTATCACTAACAAGTTTTTGACAACTGATGAGACAACTAAAGATATACTCCCTCCGGTCTCAAATATAAGAAAAGATTCCTTTTTTAGGTTCATTGAATAATTAATGTATCTGCTTTACAATGTAGACCAGATACATTAACTACTCAATGAACCTAAAAAATGAATCTTTTCTTATATTTGAGACCGAAGAGAGTACAAGATAGTATAAGTATCGACATCGAAATCAAAAAGAGCAAAAAACTATTAAAAAAACTAATATCTCTAAGAAATTCTTCTGGACAGATAAGTTGGGTTCCAAAGCGAATTGGTAGTCATCTTAAAAGAAATTCTTCTATTTTTATTTGTGTTTTTAATATTTAAAATAAAATTAATTATTACTTAAAATAAAATTAATTATTAGTTAATTTTATTTTAAAAAGTCAAACGGTCAAACTCAGACATTAAGTAGGAAGAAGGATATTGTTGGTAAGAACCAGCGACCTAACACTCAAATCTCTTTGTTGAGATATATTAGTTTCACTCATTTATCTCCTAAATTAGAGAGAATTGTAAAATACACATTGAAGGTATTTAAAAACTGTCACTCAAATCTTCTTTTTGAGGTACATTAGTTTTTATATTGAGGTATGTTTTTTCACCAACCATTCTTTAACAATCTATGAGACAACCAAAGATATAAAAGTTAGTATGAGTATTGACACTGAAATCAAGAAGAGCAAAATTGCATGAAGGGTTGTCCATTAGGTTGTCCCAAATGGTTGCAAAATATCATTTCTCTTTTTACTAACATTATCAAGTAGTGCCTTTTTTTTATCCATGTTATAAATATGAAGTTTTCACTTGTTTAGTCGTAACTAATCTTTGTGAAATAATCTGTTTGACACACAAGTTGAGTTCCAAATCAAATTGGTAATCAACTTAAAGAAAATTCTTCTACTTTTATTTATGTTTATAAAATTTAAAATAAAATTAACCATTCCTTAGTTTTTATTTTGAAAAGTCTAACGGTGAAACTCACACATTAAGTAGGAAGAATAACATTGTTGGTAAGAACCCGTGACCTAACACTCAAATCTCCTTGTTGAGTTACATTCGTTTCATACCTTTAACTCCTAAATTAGAGAGAGAATTATAAAATAGACACAGAAGATATTTAAAAAATGCTCCTATACACAATTCAGAGTAATCATGTTTGACACACTACATAGTGAGTACTTTATTCCATTCAACCTAATTTTATACAAGGATGAGAGTGATCTTTTTAGTCTAATTATTGGGCACATATACAGAAAAAGCCGGAAATATATATAAGGGGTACAAATAGTGATCTACAAAAAATGTAAAAGTATAATGTACATATATATTGCAAGGACTTTTAATTTGTCTGAAGAATTCTCCCACGGTTCTCAACTCCTTGACCAACTGCAAAATGTGGAACGATCACATGAATTATTGTCTTTCTGTAGCAAAGTATAATTTCATATTAGGATATAATATAGGAAAATTGTTTAAGAAAACATGTTATTTACCTTCTTGAGTAGTGTTGTTTCTTTGTGAAGAATTAGCATGTGTTATAGGATTTTTGACAACATTTTTTTGTTGTGGTTGTTCATCATTCCTTAGAAAAGAATTCACAGCTCCTTTCACCTTCTCAATCACACCAATACCATTAGAACTTCTTCTAGGACTCATTAATGCTTGAGAATGATATGAACTTTTAGGGCTAGTAGTATTCTTCGCACTCGATGAAGCAGATGAAGATGAAGATGATGATGAATTTTGCATCATTGATGAACTAAGAGGAGCAACAGGGGTTATAGAACCAACACCATATTTTGAGGGTGCAGAACGAGATGATGCATTTGATCCTTTGACGTTGGATAGTGTCGCTTTCTGATTAGTCATTGTCATGTTCTGATTTGAACTATTTGTAGTTATTGGTGCAAGTTGAGGAAATGTTGTTCTTGTTGTTGGGGACTTGATAGGACTAAGTGCATTTTCTTGATCTTGTTGCTCTCCTGGTTTCACTATCTTCAAGACGCGCTTCTCGGAGATTACTGGATTCGCTCTTGGATGTTGTCTTGCATTTTCTTTGTATTCCTCTGGTGCCAACTCTGATTCATAGACTGAAATAATGGAATATATGCATTGTTCACATTAGAGTTATATATATAGAAATAAAAAAATTATTGTGAAAAATAATAAATTTAAGACTAATTAAGGTTTTAAATCACGATCGCATTTTGTTTGTGATCCTTGATTTGTTATATAAAATTATTGTCAATTATGAACGATGTGATCATAATTGCATTCACGATGTGACCATAAAGATTTAAAAACTTTGTTGACATTGCAGTCACAATTGGAGATACGACCATTCTTTAAAATGTTACTTAGAAATTTAATAGTTATATTTATTACTTGGAGCTCCAAGATACTCGGCATCTTCTTCTTCTCCTTCTTCGTCTTCTAAGCTAACGCCCCAAGATGGAGTGATATTATCGTCGTCCTGTCTTTTCCTGCTGAGGCTGTTACGTAATACTAATTTCCTGGCCCTCTCCTTTACTTTGGCGAGAACAGATTTTCTCTGATAGAGACTATGATCTTCTTCCAGGTCATGGTTCTTCATCCTCTCAAAGAAAGGAGAAGAAGGGGAAGGAGAGGTTGGAGAGTAGGTTGGTGACATCCTAGAGGAATCCCCTCCTGCACATGGAAACATAACATAAATAAATAGCAGGACAAAACTTAGGTGCACTAATACATATGTGTTGTTTGTGATTATAACCAATTCAGTTATTATTTGTACAACCAATATTAGACAATTTATGCGACAATTACTTCGGAGGAATTCATGTTATGGAAACATAACATAAATGAATATAATTTGTACTAGACAAAACTTAGGTATAGTAATCCATGTGTGGTTTGTGTGATGATGTTAACCAAATCAATGTGTTAAGTGTTATTTGTATGATCAATATTAGACAATTTTTGCGACAATTACCTCGGAGGAATTGTTCCATGGTAGCAATGGTAGGACTTCGTGGTTTAGTATCAACATGTTTCAACGTGCGTTCGGGGTAAGGCATTTTTTCTGAAAATTTCCTTGGATTACAATATGCTTCAGCTTTTAAAATAACCTTGCTTTAACTTTTTGGGCTTAAGTTCAATGGTTAATAATAAAAGGGTAAAAAATTAACACAAAATGAACCGTTGTGGAGCAATTGGTTCCGGGATTATAGCACTGAGCAAGATTATCTATAAGGCTATATACCTTGAAGATACATTCGTGGACTCATTTTTTGCACGTGGAGATTCACAAATTTTCTTGTTACTAAACCTCACAAAGAAGTTCTCGACCTTAAATAGTGATTTGACTAAACTAAGCCATGATAACAAATTCAATCTTTTTTTTTACTAGAGAAAAATAAATTAAAACTTTTTTTAAAACGGAAAATATATTAATCACAAGTTTAGGCACATGATGTGCTACCCAAGCAAGAAGATCAATGTCTTAATCGACACAACCAACCACAATAGAAAAGAAACATTAAACTTGAAAGTTTTATTGTTTATTGGAGGCACTCAATGTTGAAAGTTGAAACACTTCGTAAATGGAATTTGATAACTCAAACTATAGTGTATATACTCCCATTGACTTGTATTTGAAACAGTATATAATAGCTCGGTGAATTTAGTCTTGTAACCTTAAACAAATGAGCTTAAATTTATTCAGAGACGGTTGTAAAATTGTCATTAGTAACACTTTAATTAATAAAAAAAAATTCTGTTCCCAAATTTAAAAATAAATTTAAAAAATAAATATATTATAATGGCTATAGTATTTTTAGAGTAGCACTAATTTTTTCATTAATTCTATAAATATTTTAGTCCTTTTTTGTTGAAAAAGCTGAGCGAATATATTAAAAACCAACAAAAGCTTCTATAGTACAAGGTGTATTAAAGAAAACTAAAATGTTTAAATGTTACAGTAACAGAGACAAGCTACTATACACCGTAGCCGAAAGAAAATAAAAAAATATGTTACAACCTTAAACTATACATTATTTATGTAAAATATGAAATACTATATCACTACTAAATATTCTCTAAACTCTATTTTACAATCATAATTTTCATTTGTTTCAAAAATATTTTTTAGACAAATGGGGTTAGATGGTGAACCAACTGTTCACCTTTTATATATATATATATATATATATATAGAAGGAATGGAGCACAAAAGAAGAAATGGAACATTGACCAAAACTTTCTCAAGCGATAAAAACTAAACATAAATTGGGAGACAAAAGTCACATGCATAAAAGAGAAAATAATAAGAAAACAAAAGGAAAAAGAAACCAAGAAAAAGAAAAAGAGCAAGAAAAGAAAGGAAACTCAAAGAAAGTTCTCGAATCAATCGAGTAACCTATCCCTAAAGTGTGTATTAATAACCTGAAAATTCTGCATATTCTTTTTATTGACCTTAGATACCACCTCAATGAAGAGCTCTTCCCTAGCAGCACAACAATTCTTCAAATAATTGATAGTTGCCACTCTCTCTTCCTCATCGGTATAAACCTGAGGTCCAATCTCTCTAGCATCATTTCCCTTCCTAGCTTGCTGCCCCAAAATCTGAATATAGTTTAGGTTTGTCACGGCGTCACTCCAAGGGCTAACAATTCGCATATCATGAAGTATGTTGCTATGTCGGCCTTTTCTTTGTATATCAGTCATCTTAATGGTATGAACAACATTTGTAGAGGAACCGTACCAACCGAAATGCTAGCAGATGACTCTTCCTCAAGGTTTGCAACATCTCCCACCAGCAAACTAGGTGCTGCCTTCTTCGACCTTATTATATCAAGAATATTTGTTAGCATATCTTTTTTTTTTGGTTAACATATCTAATATAATAAAAATATGCTTATTTTAAGGGAGTCCCTGATATGGACCCTTTTATTTAGGGTCCACCCATGGTCCTTGCTAAATGACTTGCAATAGTGGGTAAACACACTTCCTTCTCAATTTACATGGATGGCCTCCATATGAATCTTTAATGCGAGTGAGCTTTTGCAATTAAAACAAGCGAATCATCTAAATCACAACAGGCTCAATCCACGATTCCACAACTTTAATTCATCATTCAACAAAAGCTTAAATTCAAATTCAACAATTTAACATAGACACCCAAAATGATTTATGGTTCATAAACCTTATTCCCTTTAAGTCGAACTGAGATTCCATTGCAACTCTAGCATTTGAATAAGGTCTTAAACACAAAAGACAAGCTTCAATCCGTTTTTTGAGAAAAAGGGCAAACTCCACTACCATGATTGCAACTGTTAATGCTTTCACGCTCTCCGCATAACATCTCCATGATAATCACTTTCATACAAAACCCGAAGTCAAGTTCGTTAACTGGAACATTAATGGCTCCATGGACCTGGGATGTTATGCAGAGAAAACGTCGTGAATCTGTGGTTTCGTATCAGCTGTCGCGATGGATCAAGCATTTCAGAGCAAACCATTTTTCTTTTAATCTGGATTTCTTAAACCGGTTCGAGTTTTTAACGAAGAGATCGAAACATTATGTGGTTGTTACATTATCTGTGCGGAAGTTGTTCTTCCTGTTGGACTTTAAACGGATGGCAAAATAACAGGAAGGTGAATTGTACCAAATTTATACTGGAGTGGAAGTGTAATTACCCGCTATTGCAGGTCATTTACTAAGGACTATGGGTAGGCCCTAAAAAAAGGGTCCATATTAGGGGCTCCCTTATTTTAAATATGATAAAAAAAATTAATTCAAATTTATCCTATTATATTATGGTATTACTTGTATATATGATTGATAGAGCCAATTGTTACAGTTTATTCTTTAAATATTTGTTAGTTGCCACCCTCACTCCCTCATCGGTATAAACTCGAGGTCCAATATCTCTAGCATCATTTCCGCAACACCAAGAGATTCAGGGTGAACTTGAGGCAAGGGGTATTCTTCAAATGAGCCATCCATATGTTGGATTCTGAGGTGGTGAAGGTGAGGATGAGCATGATGTTGTTTGGTTTTGATGTTGTACATGGGAAGCCATCCATATGTTGAGCTCTTTAATATAAGGGCACATGTTAGCATAGCAAATCCAATTAGTACATTATCCCATAACCGCTGCCATTTCATCAAAATTGTTTAAAATCAATTCCTTAACCACCACCATCCAAAACATATTCCAAATTGTTCAAGCTTTGGTTAATCCAAAGAAGACCACGTGATTATTGATAGTTTACTGATGAATGCTGATAGTGGAAGCACATGCCTGAACCGTCACCACGGTCCAATTTCATATAATGTTGAGTACTAAGGTAATTTTCATACATTAACATTAATTACTTGCTGCACATCATAATCACGAGCATAAAGATCGTACCCACTGTTTGGTTAATTAATCTGTTAACGAAATGGAAAAAATATCTGGTTTGTTCTATACATTTTAAAGAAAAGAGAATTGTAGTAGCGTGTACTTTGAAAACTAGGTAAAACTAATTTTGGGAATCACTTTTTGATTTACAATTTATATATTTATGAACGCTTTTTGGAACTAAGACATGACAAAAAGCAAGCAATCACGATGGTATTTTGAATCGAATGGAACCATGCATATCCTTGACGAAGGATTCGGATATAACACAGTTACTGTGTGGATGTAGTAGTTGTTATGCACCGTCCGATCTGAAGTGAATGGTCAAGATTTGATACTATATGAAATTGTTGAAATTCGTGCAGTGAATTTAGAACTGTCCGATTATAGATTGATGGCCGAGATTTGTTACTGTAGTAAATTGTGTGAATTTGCTACAACAACAAATCCACGTCCTTTGACAAAAGTCTAATAATCTCAAGAGTCAGAGACTATTAATTTGGTCAACCAAAATAATTTTTCTAGTCATTTTAAGTTAGGTTTGAGATTATTTTGATAATTCAAGTTTCATTAGTTCAACAGAAAGGAAGTAAGTTCAAATTACCCTAAATTTTATTCATAAAAAGTATTGTTTTGATCGAAATTTAAGATTTTGAATGCCCAAAATGATTTATTTTTATTTTTTAAGAATGATAAATCTTTGTAATTGGCTCGGGCCTTAAACTATCATTATCTCTTCAATTTATTCTCTAAACTATATAAATACAATAGTCTCCGAAGTATATTTAATCCATCAATTTAATCTTTATAGTAGATAAAAATATGTTAATTTAGTCATTACATTTTAATACCGTGGACTAAATTGGTGGATTTTATATAGTTTAGAGACTAAATACTTATAAAGTTTAAGGGATAAATTGAAGAGGCATAGATAGTTTAGAGAAGGGGAGTATAAAACTCAATTTGGCCCATTAATTTGTTATATTTCGGAAACTTTGGCTCGAGCCTAACCTACACCCAAGAAGAAACAGAGACAGAAGACGAGAATAAAATATTGGTAAGACTGAAGTAGGGACCGAGTCTCTTGCACTCACACCGACTAATACTCTCTCTCTATTGGAAGTTTATTTGATTAGATTAATCGGGTTATAGGGTCGGGTGAGATAGACATTCAACTTGGTCTAACCCCGTCCTTATACATTCATAATTTAGAGACTAAATGATATTTTTTTTCATTTATAAAATATACACCGCTAAGAAAATGAAATTAATTTGAGTAAAAAAATAGAGTTTAATGATGGTGGATTGATGGTTCAAAACAATTTTGCACATATAACTAATTAAAATATTTTAAATTACCACGTAAATTATAAACATTAATTAATGTGACAAGTGTGTTTGTTTCAAGTTATATTTGTTGATTCCCGGGAATAAAATGATAGGAATATATATGCCTATGTTTGTTACAA
>Ga0315915_1005718_pt1 | contig 15413 bp, 7 predicted proteins | sample MpolbnodulesMG_FD_207738 | JGI IMG/M metagenome (GOLD analysis project Ga0315915, IMG submission 207738) | Medicago polymorpha root nodule microbial communities from Los Angeles, California, United States - branched nodules | ecosystem: Host-associated > Plants > Roots > Nodule | place: USA... | reverse complement strand
AAAAAAAAACTTGTATGTGATGCAATATTTATATCACTTAGCCACCATAAAAATAGTTGTGACCCAAAAGAATAAAAGAAAATAGAACATAAAGAAGTTATTATTCAATCATGTAAAATGATACATGGTATACTACGCATTTGATCCAACTATTAATAAATAAAGATTATAGTTCCCAATCCTGTTACAAAAAGGATTATATTTCCAAGTCAAAAAATAAAGAAAGATTATAGATCCATCTCTATGATATTGCCCTCACTATTTTTATTTTATTTGTGTTAAAATCCTAAAGACAATATTATTACAAACATAGATATTTGTCAAGACAAGACCAATTTCTTTCTGTATAACTTTTTTCAGCTCTCTGTTGGTGATAGGTCATAACACAAACTTTAATTTCAGTTTAGAAAACAAATCATGTTAACTCATGGCCTACACAAGTACAAAGATGTTCCCCAATATAGTAAAAAGGTTACCAAATAAAGATTGTTTTTATGTCTATTTCCATTGCTTCATGTTCCAAATTATTCAATTCAGTTCACACTTTTAATCAAGTTCCTGTAGTATAGAACCTACATGTTTATTGGAATAAGTTTAAGTGCAATTATTCACAAGTGTGATAAACACTTCTGTCGGAAGTAATCAACACATTTCTCTGCTAAACAAATATTCTGTTTCAATTCTTTTGTAATTTAAGGTTTTTACACAAGGACAGAGATTAACTTATTTATATCGAGGATATAAAACTTTTATATATCAATCAAATCATATCAACTATCAAGTATGCATTTGTAAAACTTAATTCAAAAAGTAAAATAATATTTTTTTCTACAGACAAAAAGTAAAATAAAATAATGTAATTTGATTGAATGCATATGTATAAAAACTATATACAGTCATCGTGGGTGTATACAAATTAAGGTTTTGTTTGTTTAAAATTTTACACATACCCTCAATATCATACTTTTCTTAAAATTGTTTCAAACATATTCTAAATTATTTATGTCAAAATAGTTTTTTTTTTAAAAAAAAACTTACGCACAAACAAAATTAAAACATATAAAAAAAATGAGTTTTTGAAAATGTTAAACAAATTTTGTCAATAAAATAATAATATTAAACAAATGGGCATCGAAAGGTCACTTAGTTGAAAGTATCTCTCTTCAACCCAAATAAACAAATGGGCACTAAATCCTATCAAGTAATCAATCACTTTATTGATCATGATTTAATCACGTAAACCAAAATACCTTTATATTTCTTTTTGAAGAAAAATACCCTTATATTTATCATTATTTATTATATAATTTTTTTCATTTTCTGATATAATACACTACAAAGACAACAAACCCAAAATAAATAAATAACATTACTTACCAAAAAAACATTATCCCACTAATTAAGATCGGCTAAATTAATCAAATAACGTCATAATGTTTTATCATAAACTATATTTCGATCAAAAATATTAAGCTCTATATTTTAATAGTTTCTCTTATAGTTTTTTTATGCTTACCTTTGTCTCCAGCGATATGAGTATTCTCAATATAATATACTCTTCTTAAGTCTAAACCTAGTTTACACCATCATTTCTACTGCAGATGCTCCAACACTCTCAAAATGTACTCAAAATTAGGTCACTCTCTGGATTGCATCAACCACTCATAGAATAAGCACCCTAGATTTTTAACACACTTTTGAAAAGGTTGTGTGTGTTAAAATCTAGAAGGAAAAAAAATTCCGACCCTAATACGGAGAAAAAAATCCATGTCAACCCCTGTGAGTATTACTTATATAAATGACCCACTTTCTTCAATTTTTTTTTTTAGTTTAGTGGCTTTACCGCCACTTAGTGTGGTTGTATACACATTTTTTAATTATTTGCTTTGCAGATTATTTTTTTATTTTTTTAGGTTTGATTTGACTTTTCTACTCTATGTATTGCCACTGCAATTGCCTGTAAACAAAACCAAAAAGAAGTTGACACGTGTCAACATGCAAGGTGGTCGATCATGTACCGTTGAAAACTGAAATATTGTAGGAAAAATGATTTTTGCCCAAAACGGGAATCGAACCACGCTCCTTCCAACAGTACATGACCGCCTTGCATGTTGACACGTGTCAGCTTTTGTTTGGCTTTATTTACAGCCTTGCAGTAGTTGTATATAGAGTATAAAAGTCAAATCAAATATGAAAAAAAATCAAAAAAGCTTAAAAAAATACTTTAAAAAAGCCATTAAATTGAAGAAAGAAAAAAAATTGAAAAAAGTAGGTCATTTATGTAAATAATACTGATAGAGGTCGAACAAAAAATCTTAAAATTAACATCAAAGTTTTGAAAAAGGAGGGAAATACTGTATTTGACAAGGCTGAGTTGGACAAGTTGGAAATTTAGTTCCATATCTTTATCAAGAATTGTGTTATTCGCCTGGATTTTGTTTTGAATTATATGGGCCACTATGTTTCCACTAACATGAATATGCCTGCTGCATAGTTGACCATCCCTTAAAAGTTGGTAGGCCACATTTTAATCCATCTATTGATCCTCAATCTGAGTACAAAGAGTGACAGGAAGGATCAAACTCACTTTTTTGTGACTGTTCTTTTGTCATTTTAGGATTGAACTCTCTGAAACTGCTGCTACAAATATCTGCATCTATATTGCTTTTTTCACCCCTTCTGTTTGTTCCATATATGGATCATGTAAAAAAAAATTGGTTTCTCTTTGTCTCTTTTCAATCCATGTTAATCATATTCTTTGTAAATTCAGAACATGTCAGGAAGTAAACATGGCTCCCTAAAATCTGAAATGGATTCTTTGCAATAATTTTATGATGCAGTTACAACTCTCAATTGTTCGATCTAAATAAAAGAACGTGATTATTTCAGTAAGTGAAGCTAATTGTGTAATCCGGACCATCCAATTTAAAATCAATGATTGAAATCAATTAATACATGAAATTGCGCGAACCTCTGGCTATTGGAAACCCAATTCCCCTAACAACGGACCTTGATTCATTACGGCCAATAAATTGACGCAATCACGCATTCAATCAATCTTAGCCGTTCAATTAAGATCGGACAGTCAACACATAAATTTCGGTATTTTTAATTTTAAAATAAAAAGTAAATTTGTCTCTTCTATAATCATCAGATCGAGATCAAACGGTCATCGATATTTCAACTGCGTAATTGGAAGAAATCGATGACTGCATTAAATCATATTTCCCTAAAATCTTCTTCGCAATACAAATTTACTTTGTTCAATTATTCTAGTAGTAGTACTACTATGGTCATGCTAGTTGATAAGAATACAACTCATGCTTCTTAAAAAAAAATTAAAAAAAGAAATACAACTTATGTCTACATGGTGTGAACCCAAATTTCGATAACTTCATACATAGTAAGCTGAGACTCAACTCACAATTTTTTTTTTTAAACATCGAAAAGCGTTTTTATGAAAATGAATAATAGACTAATCCGCAAAGATGTGACTCATAACAAACAAAGACATGTATTCTTTTTTGGTTAAGAAAGGGCATGAATTTAAATCTCGATGTTAATGTGAGAATCTAATCTTGAGGATTGTTTTGATCCAAATGAACTACATGATTCAACTCACCTAAATTAATATTTTCTAAGTAATACAAAATTGTGACGATTTTAGAAGTGTACATCTAAAGTCACTTTAGGGTGAAAACAAAAGCTCTCTTATTTTAAGCTAGGATTGAGATATATTTTGATTAAATTGATTTCTTGTTCAATCTTTGGTGTTAGATATAAATGCTTGCTGACCTTGATCCCATATTGAAACCTACCTCTTGAAGGGATTAAATTCAAATTTGCATGTGGTCATGATATCAATGCCTAATGCCCAAGTAAATACAAACATGAACCAAATTCATGTACTATAGAGTAATGAGTGTTTGAAAGTACACATAAATAAATGGAAATAAAATAAAATACAGGTACTTGAATATCAACCATCAAAATACTAGTACCATCTACAACTAGCAACAAATTATACTGAAATAGAGTACGGAGTATAATGATATTATATATTGGGAAAAAAATTCACAAAAATATGTATTCTAGTGTCATTAAAAATCATTATGGATATGTCTCACATCAATTGGACCATTCATATTATTATGATTCAAATCCCAATGCCTATATTTTCCCACCAGGCCACCACTGCCTTACACTCAGTAAAAGATGCAGGTTGGCAACTATTTTTGACCAAATCCAAACCCATGGGTGCCAGAAAATATTGATTTACTGCTCCAAACTGACATACATTTGATGAAATTACAGAGATACTGTATAAGAAAGTGATGGAAATCATGAGAAATAAAAGATGTTATGAAAAAATACATATGTGTGAGTGAGTGCGTTTGATAGTTGTTACACTAACTTGAAATATTTTTCACTATGTTATGTCTGATTAGTGAAATATGACGTGGGAAGATGATAAAATATAATCAGAAGTCTTGCTAAATACAGTTTTTATGTGATTTTGTTTTAAAAAACTCGGTATCTAGTTCAATGAGAGTGGGACACCAACCCCACCGTCCAATGGTGATAACCTCATCTAAAGTTAAGAGTAAAAACTCATTATAAACTAGCGAACATAAATTTGAACCAGGAACGTTCAAATTGAGATTTCGAGAGGAGCATTCTTCAATATCTCAAGTTTATACCATAAGCCAACCCACCTGGATTCTTTGTGAATTTACTAAATAGTCTTCTCTAATAACACTATATTCTTATTATTATTTTTTAACACATTAATTATGTGATGGCCTACATTTTTTAGCTATGCAATATCGTTTTAATCAGTTCTCTATCTGTAAAGATTTGGTCTTCATTCTAATGAAGGATTGGAATAGCCATCATACTATAGTTGAATATCGTATCCAGTTTCATAACCAAAACTAAGTACAAATACTTCCACTCAGAAAGTAGTGAGTTTGATTCAATAGAGTTTCCAATTCCATTATACATTTTGATGATCAAAATGTGTGTCACAACACAATACTACAACAAAGTCAGCATCTTTGTGCATATACAGATTCATAGTGAGTTTGATAAATCACATTGATAGACACTGTGATCTTGTTCAAGCTTCAAAATGCACTATTTAACAAACTTACACACAACACAATCTAATTTTGTCAAATTCATCGTCAATTTAAACATAATACTACAACAAAGTTAGCAACTTCGCATATATGTAGACCGACTTCAAAATACAATAATTTTTACCGAATTTAGGATAACACACCGCGATTCTGTCACATTCATCATGGGTCCAAACATACACTTACCAAATACCAATTACATCACATAGTCAAATACTACTAGAACTTATTTATACAACTAGTTAATATCCACGTGATCATCTAGAACAAGACCTAGAAGTCACGTGAGTTACGGTTAAGGTGAAACCCAGATGAAAAACCAGACTTAACAGAGAAAACTCCATTCCAAATCTCAGTAAAAGCTCTAATAATAATCCCATGATGTTCCTTTGAATTCAGCTGAAGAAAACAGTTCAAAAGCTCTCTAAGATCATCCTTTGAATATATCTCATTCTCCAATATCATCTGCAACATTGAATGTCGAAAATCAAGATAAGGGTCATCAGAATCTTTCTCCACAGCTACTCCTTCATTTCCAACTCTTCCAAATCCTTTCAATGATGATTTCTCTGACCCGAATGAAGTGTTTGTTGTTGGTGTTGTGTTGGTTGAAGTTTCAATAGTGTCTCCGTGTTTTTGTTTCCAAATGGTTGAAGTTGAGTTTGAAGATGAAGAATTGTTATGAAGGTGGTGTTTTTTGTGGTTTTGGTAGGTGGGGTTTTTGTGTTTTGGTTTTGTGTTGAATATGAAACCAAGTTTTGGTCTTGTACATGTTCCACAACCAAGGTTTATGGAGACAGTGTTTAAGGTTAGTTTTTTTCTGGAGGTAGACATGTTTTGTTTTTGTTAAGGTTTCAGTGTTCTGTTTGAAACAGAGGAGTGAAAAGGAAAAGAAATGTAATGAAGTTTGTTGTGAGTGTGTGTGGTTTTTGGGAAAGAGGGTTTTGGTTGGGATGAGAGAGTGAGATGAACGGGTGTGTGTGACTGAGATAATGTTTAAAATTAGCAATTTATTTATAAGAGATAGACATCCTTAATTTATACATTCTGAAAAATTTAAATTAATCAAATATAATCTGTGTAACCGTATTTATTTAGTTGTATAAACACTATTTATTTGGTTAACTGAGTATAAAAAATGGTCACATAACTGAAAAAAAATATGGTCACACAGACCAAATATTTTGTTAACTTAAATTTTTTAGAGTGGTATAAATGGTTGTACATGTTAAAAATGTCTACCTATTTTTATTTTTTATTTATTTGGGTCTCGTTAACGAGTATTTAGATACTCTTTAAAGTTTCCATATTTTAAAAATTATTCTTTTAAGAAGTTAAATATTACAAATTTCAATACATTTAATAATTTATCCTTCAAAACAAATACATTTAATATTTTAATACTATACAAATTTACATTAAAAATCTTTAAAAAGCGCTCCGAAAATACTTTTTAGCATTTCTCTAATTATTATTATTTTTTGCATGTTGAGGTTATGACTAATGAGGGACCTTGTTTGTTGAACTTTATGTGTGACAGAGTGATCTGGACCGCAAATTTTTTATTGGGAATGGGATGTATAAATAAATGTTTGTTAAGGTATTAACATGATGGCCATTGGATCACGTGTACATCAAGAATAATCAGACTTTTGAGAGAGATTGGATTTTAATGTGTTAGGATATTTTCTTACTCCAGAGTCATACACAAATTAATTTCGGGTTTCTCAATGAATTTTGGGGTCTAAATTATAGACGATTTTCGAAGATTTATTTCAGAATTTCATTTCGAGGTGCGAACAATGTGTTCATTGTACTAATTCCAAAGATTGAGAGTCCGGTTAAATTGAATGATTTCTCCTCAATCACTTTACAGCATACACAACGGTAGTTTTTTAATACAAACTCTTTAAATGGACTTCACGTTACACATCACTTATTTATAATATTTTCATAAAAGTACTTATTAAGAATTCAATGACTCCAATGAAAATACACTAATAAGAACTCAAATATGAAAAGTACTTCTGTCCCACTAACTTTACATCATTAAACAAAAATAATTTATTTATTAAATTATAAGTTATCTCATAATATTTAATTATAACCCCTAAAAAAATTAAATTTTAAAACATTTATTTTTTTCGTATAACTTAAATTTCTGCCACATTTACTAATAATTTGAAAATGAAAAAATTAACATTACAAATTTTACATTCCTTCGTTAAATAATAATAATAATAATAATTTGCATGAATTACATTTTATTTAAAATGATGACAAATAGATAATATAATATTTAAAACAATTATTAATTATTAAAATATTACTTCTTTTGTAAGTGGGGCCACATAGTATATATTATTTTATATAGTTACATGTTCCTTAATGGGGACTCATTTTTTCTTCCTTCAATGGGGGGTCCTTAATCGGGAGTGGTCCTTGTTAAGCAAGGACCTCCCATTGGAGATGCTCTTACATGGTTGTAATGTACAAGGTGTTATCTAAAGAGTTCTGATAAGTTGACACACTTATGTGTGCAACCACTCTTCTACCATCGATACTTGGCAAATTTAATTAATAAAAAACTATGTCTTTTCCATATCAACTAATAAAAAATAATAATGAAAATGTTTCTTCTCTCTTTCATCTCATTCTGTCCCGATTCTCTCTCTCCCTCAATAGTGAGAAGGGTTGATCACTGTCGCCGGCAACAATCACACGTTCCGGCCAACGCCACCACTAACAACCACACAATCGATCTCCTTCCACTATATATGTTACTTCATTGTCGCTGGACATCAGAGATTGGTGACATATCTGGTCTCCTCCCTCGTCTAACCTCACCTTGTAGTCGGCCGACGGTGTTGATGGTGAAATCTTACGGTGGTAGTGGCTGTTAGGCGTTGGTGGTGTTGATATTTGATATCTTGTAGTTGTGCAAAACCACCTTGTCGAGGTCGACCCTCCACAGTGACCAAAGAAAGTGTGATGACGGGAGGGGAAGAAAACGATGGGAGGATGTGGATCGGAGAAGACGAACGCTGGACGCCGGTGGCGATTGCATAGAGGAGAAGAGGGAGTGAACAGGGAAGAAGGAGAAATAAAGAAGAATAAAGAAATCAAAAAAAGAAGATGAGGAATGACAAAAATGTCCCTTGTGTGAAATGGAAACTACCAAATCACTTGTCAGTTAAGCGGTGGTCAATTGAGTGTACACACTGTTGGTGTGTCAACATATAATTAGTGTATCTAAAATCCTTGAAAATAGATTAAAGGAGGTGATCCAAAAAGTAATATGTCGTCAACTTGTGGATGGTATATTAAAAGAAATGATATTTATATAATCATTTTTTAACAACTTTGTAATATCTTTCTCTCTCATATTCACATTATATTTTTATTTTTTCACTCTATTGCTTTGGTTTTTGTGTCAATATCTCATTTTGTTTGTAAATCAATGGTTGTTTAATAAGTTGTCATTAAAATGATTGTTCAAACAACACGACTCTATATTAATTGCAAATGAACTAGTTGATGAGACCAAAAGGAGGAAAAAAGAAGCTCCGTTGTTCAAAGTCAATTTTGAAAGGGCATAAGATTTAATAGACTGCAAAATATCTTGATTACGTGATGGAGAAAATGGGGTTCAATGTCAAATGGAGAAGTTGGATATAGGAATTTCATCAATCAAGTCTCATGTCATTTCTAGTGAATGGTAGTCCTACAAATGAATTCGACGTAGGGAGGGGTTTGAGGCAAGGTGATCCTTTGTCGCCTTTCTTATTCTTATTGGCAACCGAAGGTTTCAATGTCATGGTGTCTAAAGCAGTGCAGTTAAACCTATTTGAGGGGTATAAGTTTGTATATGAAGGAATCAAAGTGTCATATCTTCAATATGCAGACGACACTCTAATTACGGGTAAGAAGAGTTGGAAAAATGTATCGGTTATTAAGTTAATTTTGCATTTTTTGAATTGTTGTCTAGTTTGAAGGTAAACTTTCACAAAAGCTTTTTAATTGGAGTTAACATTCAACAATCTTGGATGGAGGAAGCGGCTCGAGTTTTATATTGTAAAGTTGATGTTTTACCCTTCGAATACTTGGGCTTTCCCATTGGAGGTTATCATCGTTGAGACAGGTTGTGGAAACCAGTTATCGATACAGTGATGAATCGGCTATCCAAATGGAATAATAGACACTTATCCATTGGTGGTAGAATTGTCCTCTTAAAGTCTGTCTTGTATGCTTTACCTGTCTATTTTCTCTTTTTCCTTTAAGGCTCCCTCAAGTATAATATCTAAACTTGATTCTCTTCTTAAAAATAAAATTTGTGGGGTGGGAGAGCGGAATCTAGGAAAATTAATCGAGTCCACCAGGACAAAGTGTGTAGATAAAAGGAGGGGGTTAGGAATTAAGAATTTGAAGGCATTCAAATTAGCTTTATTAGGTAAGTGGGAGTGGAGAAAGTCCTAATGAAAAAAAATAGTTTGTGGGTTAAAGTTTTGTCTAGTAAATAAAGAGAAATAAATGGCAGAGTAAATAGGGATGTGAGACATGGTTGACATGGTGGATAGATTTACAAATTATTGAGAGAGGGATGTGGGGATTCAAAGCAGGCTGGTTTGTTGAAAAGTTATCTAGAAAATTAGGTATGGACAAGAAAATATTTTTGACAATTGCTTTTTTGACATTCAGAAGTTCCTAATAACACAAGTAAATTAATAAAATACCTTCCGCGGTAGTTAACTACCATTGAATTATAACTACAAAACCAGCAGCAGTTAACTGCCGCTGGATTTTTTGATCTTTTACTTTTGTTGCTAAGACATATCAAATGTCAGAACAGCAATCCTCAATATTTTTTGAGTAGATCCTTAGCTTGAGGGTAAACCAATGGAGAATATGTATCCATGTATCTTTTTGTTGGCCAGCAACAATGATATCACAATGAAGTGTTTGATACAAGGGAATAGGGAGAGTGGTCAAGATGTATTTAGATGGGGGATGAGTTTTACTAAAGAGGGAAAAAGACTAGAGCTAAAGAGTACTCCCTCCGTCCCATAATAACTGAGTCATTTATATAAAAAAAAATGTCCCAAAATAACTGAGCTATTTCATTTTTCAATACAATATTAATTATTTTTTTCCTTTTATAACTCTAATTAATATTACTTTCATGACTCTCAATTCAATATATTCCACTTTGTATTTATGATAGTGGAAAATCCATCAATGTTTAACAAAAGCACTTAAAACCATTTTTCTCTCCTTTATTTATATAATTTTCTTAATATATGTGAAATGAGTCAATGACTCAGTTAATTCGGGACAGACGGAGTAATAGATAAGGTTCAACAGATGCAGCTTAACGAATATGTGAAAGACAAGTGGAATTGGTCTAGAAATGGTTATTCGATAAAAGTACGTAGCTTATGCATCGATTGTAAGAGAATTTGCAGCAAATGATTCAAGGGATCTTGCATCAGTTTGAAATGGTTTAATTTCTTTAAAAGTTTTAGTTTTCATGTGGAGAATATTACGAAATAGGATATCGTCGACGTCGAGGGACAACTTAGTTAAAAGAGGTGTCTTGAACAAATCTTAAAAGTTTTGTCTGTTTGATTGTGGAAAGGAGGAAAATGTTTCACACTTATTTTTTGAATGCATATTAGTTTCAGAGGTTTGGCAACATATTATAAATTGGCTGAAGTTATCTATTGTTTCACACAACTGAGTGAGGCAAACCTTCATTCAGTTTAAGAGGTTGATTGATAACGAAAGGGTGTTGACAAAACGGTCCAGCACCATCTGATTTGCTTGCATTTGGGTAATATGCAAAGGTCGTAATGAGAAAATATTTAGAGACAATAATGGATCGGTGAAAACATGGCTAGAAGATATAAAATTGCTATCATGAAGATGGTTAAATATCATATTACATGGTTCATATATACTTTCAATTAATGGTTATTAAATCCAATGGAATCACTTCTTTGTACTTTAAAGATCTTAATAGCTTTTGAGTCAAATCAAAGATAGGCATGTGATGTTCAGTACTTTATCTAGATTGTCTTGATATTTGAATATATCAATCACCCTCAAGTTCAGATTATGGCTTGAATGACTTGGCACAAATGATGTATTTGTTGACAATGTTTTGATTGAAGGATTTTCTTGCTTGCTAAAATCTTGATCAACTTGTCTTTTTTTTTTTATGACTACTTGTCGTTTCCTCAATGATACTTGTACATCTTTCTTTGTTTAGACATTCAATTGTTGTATTCTAATTAGAGGTGTTTAAAACCGACCAACTCAATAGAAAAACCGCAAATCAAACCAAACTGAAATTGCAAAAAAACTGCATTTTGTTGGGATGTATTCAAATCATTTTCTTACTCAACCGCACAGTTTGGTTTGGTTTGCGGTTTTTATTTTATCAATTGAAATAAACAAAACCGCAACATAAGAAAAAAAAATTAATTAAATATATGTGTCCTAGTCCAATATACATAAAAACTCAATGGGAACTTTTATAAAATGACTTATTTTGTTAAGTTTCTTCTTTGTTTTTTATTTCTAAAATGTATTTATGTGGTACTTGAACTTTTAGAAAATGATAGGCTTAATAGCAGTTTTCGCTCCCTAACTTTCACGAAGTTGCGATTTTGGCCCCCTAAGAAAAAAACTACAAAACCGCCCCCTAAATTTTGCAACTGTAGCAGTTTTGGCCCCCCAAGGCAAAAAAAATAAATAATAACACGTGGCACCTCACTTAGGGTGCCACGTCAGCGTAGGCCGAGTCAAAATTGGTCTTGGGGCCAAAATTGCCACAAGTGCAAAACTTAGGGGCCGGTTTTGTAGTTTTTTTTAGGGGGCCAAAATCACAACTTTGGGGAAGTTAGGGGGCTAAAACTGCTATTAAGCCAAAATGATATAATATTAGTCTATTGCATTTCTTACAAAATATGATTACTTTTTGTCCACTTTTTAATTTAGTCTATGTTGTTTAGAACATTGTTGGATGAAATGTAATTGTAATGTTGGATGAAATTTAAAACATTGGCGGAAATATGTTTTGTTTTAACTTTTTAACTTGATTTTAATGTTGAAAACAAAAACTTACATCTCTAAAAAAAACCACACCAACCGAACCAATCCAAACTGCATTAATTTGGTTTAATTTTCATTTTAAACACCACGAACATCTTATAGTTTGGATGACTTTTAACTTCCAAACCGCACTACCCAACATCCTTACAAACTAGAAGTTGATTGTATCCTTTCACTCTCTTAGACACAATTAAATGTCTCTTTACAATGATCTTCATACATAAATGAGATATATTTGAAAATTGGGTTAAATATTTGTTTAGCCCCTATAAAATCATGTGCTTTAAAGTTTAGTTCCTGTTAAATTTTAATGTTATTTTTAGTCCTTTATAATATTTTGTAGTTTGTCAGAATAATCTATATTTTAAAAACTTTTTGGAAAAAATGGAGATTTTTAGTCCCAAAAACAGCCCTATAGCATGTAAATAGAGACTAAAAATGATTATTTGAGGAATTAAACTTCAAAGCTCGTAATTTTGTAAGAACTAAAAATATATTTATCACTCTAAAAAACAGTTTTAACCCTTTAAAATTTACAATATATAATTACTACTCTATTATAATAGGCATATACTTTTCAATAATGAAAAGTTCCACTATTTGATCGTAATGATTTTTTCTTTAGAATAAACAGGATACTTTTCAAGCAATGGTTTTTCTTTATCAATTACTATATAGTCAAGTCTGAATTTTTCCAAATATATTATATACCTTAATTGGGGATGTGGTTTTTTCTATATTTTTTACTTGAACGGATAGCTTTTTCTATGAATACTTGCTACTTCAACCGAATATACTTCATTTTTAGTCAAAAAGAAAAACCCGAATACACTTCATTTGGACTCAAATATCAGGGAAAATAATTGATGATATTAGTCAACCTTATTTAATATTATTCCTATATTAAAAAAAATTCTTTTTCTTTTAATTTAATTTTTCATGAAAATTTATTGAGGTAGTCCTAACTATTAAAAGTGTCTTGGACATTAAATGTGAATATTTCTAGAAGCTTGAATTTGGATATACAAAATATTGTATAAGCTTTATCCATGATCATACTAATAGTTTAACCAGGTCAAAAAATGAATCTAATTGACGATTTCTAATTATCAAAAGACATGTATATCAATTTGTATTGTATCGATGTACTCTATCAATTTGAATAAATGAATATCGTTTATTTTTGTCAAAAAAATCACACGATTATGTTACTTTCAAATTGACCGCAAACATACCAATCAAAACGAATGAAGACATTCATTTATCTATTTTCTATGTGATACCAAATCTATAAATTGCATTGCATGACAAAAACTTTTGTTTATTAACTTACAACTTATACCTAACCAAAATAGTTTCAAACATATGTTAAATATGAAGAATAAAAATATTGTATGTTTGAGTCACGCCCTACATATATCAAATCCTAGTCGCATATATACATAATAATACATAACAAACTCTTTAATATTTCACTAACCCAATTATGAGGTTGTTGACCTCTCCATCATCATTATAATTAGATCATTATATCATATATATCATATCTATAATTAAGCTTTACCCAGCCAAACTGCCACAATCACAACGTGCTCTTCCACTAAATTTGTTCCCTTGTTAACCAAATTAAGTTAAATTAATTTTTTTTTGACAAAGATTAAGTTAAATTAAATAAATATTTAAATTAATCAAACAACCAAACACTTATCCACGTCCTATAAAATCCATAAATAAAAAATCTTAAAATGACCAAATTACCCTAGTAGCATTTCATGTCCAACGACCAAACCGTGAATCCATCCGTTTTCAAAGAAAAGCTACCCACAAATTCACAAACCAACACATACGGTTACATTCTAAATTTAAAGAGAATCACCCACACCCCTTCATTGTTTTTCTCTCTCTTCTAATTTTCCATTTTCCTATTATTATAAATTAAAATTTTCATTCCAATATTGTTACATTGTTGAGCATATTTTTTGTTGCCTCTGATTAAAGGCTTCTTTCTCATTTTGTTTCAAGAGAAAGAGAGAATCAGAGGCCATTCTTCCAAAAGAATAAACTTCTTTACCTTCTAAAGAATATAAAAAAATAACTTGAGTCTTTGATTTTCATTTGAAGTTTTGTTTGGGGCACCCTAATTACCAGACTATAGGTTTGATAATATTTGGGTGCCTCTTTTTCAATTGTGGGACTCAGAATCTAATTCTAAAACGACAGGTGATGTTATACACATGCAACTTTTTTCTCAACTTCTTGTTTTTTTTTTTTTTTGTAGAAAATGACATTTATTTTTACAATAACATGCAACACGACAAATTGTTATTTTTGTGACATTATTTTGTTTTTGTTTTAACATATTTTATTCAGAATCTGATGGGTTAATTTTTTGGTTTGATTTTCAGGTTTCCACAATTTGTATTTGTGTATATTATAGCGGTTGAGAATGTTGGGGGATTTCATTAATCGATGCCTCATGTATGTTCATTTAATTTTGAGAAAAATAATGGATGAACATTTTCCTATTTATTTTTGAGTCATTGTGATGTTATGTCACATTCTTATAATTCATTTGAATTGCAGTCTTCTCCTAGGGTATGCATACCCTGGATTTGAATGCTATAAAACAGTGGAGAAAAATAGGGTTGATATTGAGGAACTTCGCTTTTGGTGCAAATATTGGTATATAATAATCTATAATCTCATTTATTTATTTTTCGCAATCAAATTCTTCTGAAATGGATATGATGATGTTGAAGTATGATGACAAGGTCAGACATAATTTTAACCCAGTTATTATGCACTTGAACTATGATTCAAATAGAAAATGAATCCTTTCATTTTTTTAGGAAAGTAATCTTCCTTGAAATATCCAATTATGAAATGTGTTGAATTTTTATTTTTATAGACATAACATTGCATGAAATGGTACATATAAGCTTTGTTGCATTTGAATCATGTCTTGGTGTAATTTGTGTCTCATCTATTTGTAGGACTATTGTGGCACTCTTCACGGTATTGGAAAAGTTTTTGGATATATTTATTTCATGGTAAGCCTGGAACATTTTAACAATAATCCTATATATATATATATATATATATATATATATATATATATATATATATATATATATATATTTATTTTTAAAATATATATGT
>Ga0315915_1005715_pt1 | contig 15419 bp, 9 predicted proteins | sample MpolbnodulesMG_FD_207738 | JGI IMG/M metagenome (GOLD analysis project Ga0315915, IMG submission 207738) | Medicago polymorpha root nodule microbial communities from Los Angeles, California, United States - branched nodules | ecosystem: Host-associated > Plants > Roots > Nodule | place: USA... | reverse complement strand
GTTCTAATCCTATTATTGGACACAGTGATTAACTAAGATATGATAGTATACTTAATACACAATCTAAATTTCATATATGGTAGCTAACAAGTCACAATCTCACACCAGAAAAAAAGGACAAAATCAATTTGGAACCATTTGTATAAAGTCATCTATGGTTGAATGATGACGTTCATTCTTCTTAATAGAATTGACATCCAACAAAAGCTTTAACTGCATGGATTATAATATATCGCCAGAACATAATTGAAAATAATTAATTTCATATGCATATCGACCCAAAAACAGTTACATTCACGTTTGCGTGCTAATATATGTCATCAGTATCTTCAAAATTCATATGATGCAACCATAGCTAGAGGGTGACCCTATCGTTTGATACAAGACAACGGGTGTTTTCATCAACCGAAAGAATAGAAAAAGATAGAAGAAAGAAAGGAGACGTTGTGACAAGAAAGAAACATCTCACATCTTTGAATTAATTATGATCAAATAGGTGTTAATCAAACAGATTATTAATTTAAATAATATATCTTAAAATTAAATAATAATAATCATGTTTAGTAATATTTTCCTTGAAAGAAAGTTTAGTGGCTTTTTATTCTAAAATAATATTATATGCCATGTCTTACCGTGTCCACAAATTCTATTTCAAATGAAAAAAATATCAAAATTGTTAGGTCGAACGTCGTGAACGAAGTTCAAACTCCGATTTTTTCACTTGTTTGTGTGAGTTTTCAATACTATTACAATTTCGTCTATCTAAAAAAATTATACATTTTACAATAAAATTAGAAAATACTATGAAGCTCCAATATTTCAAAATTGATGGAGTACCGGTACCCAATATGTAGCACTGTAATGTGTCTGATACGTACCGAGAGAGTATCCGATGATTAAATTTTATTTTTAAAGAAAATAATTGTCTAATACATTTCAAATACTTTTGAAATATGGCGGTGGGAACCATACACGCGAGATTTATGATTTTTCTATTATTTTGTTTTCAATTTTTTTCTTTAAAGAAAAAAAAAGGAAACATGATTTTTCTATTTTTTATAAAAGAAATGAAAAAACATTATAATATATATTAGGTAATGATGTTCTTTTTGGGATATAGTTTAACATTAATGATGTTTTCTTTTTTTGGATATACTCCCTCTTGAATAAAATATAAAGAAAAGTAGTAGTTGAAAAGTCAATGAATGTGGTTAAAAACTTAGCTCACGTACATCAACTTTTCATCTATCTTTTTCTTTATCAAGGGGAAAACAAGAAAGAAAAAAAAACTAAGCAATTCGCTCTCTAAATACCCCAAGAGATATCCGCCAACAAAGAGGAGGAGGAGATATTCACATCTTTAAGGAATCAACAATTTTAGCACCAAACTTGGTCAACCAGTCACACATTCATTGCCTTCTCTCAAAGTATGATTAATGGAGACCACCCCGAGAAAGAGAAGAGAGCTTGCTAATGAGATAATGTTGTCTTTTTTGGATTAAGCAATTGACTAATAATCTTTTTTTTTTATTATCAAAATTACTTATATTTATATATTGTGCATTTAGATATTTAATTTTTCATTAAAGTATCTCGGACGTATCGGATCTTAAATTTTAAAATTTTTCCGTATCGTCACATTGATGTAGTATCGTATCAAGTATACGAACTTCATTGAAAAATACTTTCTTTTAGAAAGAAATAAAATAACAAATAATAATTCACAAGTACTTTCCTTAAAAAAAAATAATTCACAGGTACTTTTTTGTCTCAAACTTACTTTGGTTTTTGGTTCGACCACAAAATAAAAACGTATTTTCGATTTAAGCGTTATCTTTTTTGGTGAAACAAATTAAAAATAGGTTGATCCGCTTAAATAAAAAACCAATCTAAAAAAGCGGATAAAAACTCAATTATATGTTTTTTTTAGGAAAAAAAAATCAATTGTATTAAATGATTGAAATTCAAATTTAATTAATTTAGAACACTACACATAATTGGGTTGATGGTGACATCCGCAGAATCACGATAAGCAATTGTAATTTTATCAAGGAATACATTCTAGAGCTTCAAATAATTACAATATCGTTGTAGTTTTGTTGAACTCATCGAAAATCCAAATAAAATGAGAAACCATATATGTTAAAAACAAAAAAAAAATAATAAATGTACAACGCTCGCGTTTAATTTAATTTACGCATTTTAACATTATGCATGTTTCAATTGATGATGGCATTGGCGGAATCACGGTTAGCCACCAAAATGTTGATAGAAGATACACTTAAAGTTAAATATATTATGATTATGATGATATGATATCATGACAACGTAGTTTTGCTAAATTCACATGTAACCCAATTATAATGGAAAAATCTATTCAAACCAAAATAACATCATACATGCGCAACGCTCACTTTTTTTATATAATTTTCACACATTTTGTAAGCTTAACTCATTTGATAAGGATATCGTGGTGAATTCTGCTCTTTACCCAACATAAATTGCTCACTCCCAACTGAAAAGACCAAAATGTCTCTGTGTGAGTTAACTCACGTTGGGATTCAATGTGAACTTTCAACGTGACTTAAGTCACGTAGGGGTATTTTGGTCTTTTCAGTTGGAAGTGAGCAATTTATGTTGGGTAAAGAGCATAATTCATCGTGGTATATAGGGTTAAAATTTGAACTATAGATTCTTCACTTATTTACTTTAAAAAGTGAATTTGTATGAATTATATGCCGCCAAAGAAGGAACAACATCAAATATCTCAACTTTAAGAGTCAAGACCCATCGAAGTATCATATGCGGCCAACAACTTAACCACAAAGCTGGTTTCTCTAAAATGCCAAGACCTTAGGCCAAGCTATGGCACCATAACAAGGATTCAAGGAGGAGAACCCCTAAAGAAATTTTAATGCAAGTTGAGAGTCAAACTCCACTACAATACTTTTTGTTTTATAGCCTCTCCAATAACTAGATCAATAGTTTAAAAGCCTCACATGATATCTAGATTTAGGACTTATTAGTGTATGTTTGCATAAGATATTTCTATAAAATAAAAAAATAAAAAAGTCAAATTGTTTTCATATAAAATAAGTTATTTCTATAATCTATCTTGAAGTGTTAATGAAAAAAACTAAACAATTTTTAAACATTTGTTCTCAAGTTCTCTAAAAAAAACGTCAAGCTTCACCACTACACCAAGAGTGTCGGGTTAAGTGTGTGTTTGAATTCTCAGAGATTAACAGAATTATTGAGAACACTGTGATTTGAACAAGATGGTAACAATCAATTATTAGATCTGTTTTCTGCAAGGCATTGCTGAGAGTTTAAAATCATCGAGAGAAACAAAGGGATGAACTGAACAACATATATAGAAATAAAATCAATAGTCATGTTAAGATCTAAAGAACTATGAGGTTCTTCGTCAAGCTTATGACCACACTGTTCTTCCTTCTCAAATTCACCCTCTTGAATTGTAGGAAAAGATCCCACTAGAGTATGATTTTGTTGTGAGTGGGAAGATTAATGAAATGAAATTATTGTGGGTATAAACATCTAAATCTGGTGATGTTAGTTGTTATTATGATCAAACACAGTAACAATGCGGTGGTATCATAGTAGAGGGAAAGAAAATGGAGAGAGAGAAACAATGGGATGAACTAAACAACAAAATTGGAAAAATATGGTATTGAACATCCATGATAATTAATATGAACCTTCACGATCTAATGGTTCTAAACATTTATAAACCTCTCAAAAAAAAAAAACACTCGTGCACGGTAGGAGACCTATCAAGTCTCCCACCCTAGACAGCACCTCCAAACATACACTTAATTGTCCAGCAAATTCCAGTGTTTGAGAGAGAGCAAATTATAGTGTTGTGACAACTTTTAAAACTAGCAATCACAAATCTAAAGCTAATTTCTATTCTTTTTTTGTTTTTGAAACCAAGCTAATTTCTATTCTTAGAAAAATTAAAACTGAAAACAAACAAAATAAAGCCAAAATTTGTGCTGTTTGTCTGATAATGACCTGAATTTCAACAGGAGTAAATAAGCCTCTTCCTCGGCGCAGTGTCATTATTGGAGCTGGAGCTAAAAGTTACTTTGTCATACCTGATAATAAATGCTATGCACAATAGTTTTATTATGTTCTATGGTATGGGTCTATATTACAGTGGTCCCTGACAATTACACTCAAGTTCAGATGAACCTATAATAATTATTCTTTACCCTATAGTTTGCATTAATGCAATGTCGAACTTTCACTCTACTTTTGTCTATTGTGTATGCTCAAGCTTGGGTTTTCTTAGTAAATGCTAGTACTATATTCCATTTTTATGAGTGGTGTTTAATATTGCAAAGCATTGATAGAGGAATATACATACGAAATTTAATGCAGTGCATATGTATTCAATATCAGACTACAACTCTACAAATAAACAAAAATGTCAAATCAAAATATAGTACTGTTGAAAAGCCAAACATTACTAAGAATTTCAAAACTAGGCACTTTGAACCGAACTCATTGATCAAATTGGGACATTGCAATAGCATTTAAAATGGCCACAGGAGTGGCATAAGAATAGTAAATTAGTTTTAACAAACAGGAATTATTAACCTTTGACTGCACATTAGATCATATTTACACGCATTTATTTATCTACATCAAATATCTATCAACATTTAACGGTTTTATACTAAAAAATACGTCACAATCAACACTTGATTTAGGAACAAAGGAGAAAACAAACAGCCCAAGAATTTATATTCTTCAATAAGAAAAGAACTTATATTCTTGGAATCAGTCTTCTTTTTGCTGAAAAGAATGTAGGAAACTGTCCGGTGGCGCAGAGTATGAGCAGAGAGATGCCATCATTTCTTAACCTGAAAAATTCGATACTAGCTAACTATAACATCAAGAAGACTGAGGTAATGTAAATATAAGGCATGGAAAACCTTGACAGCAAATATCGAATATATTTTCATTCCTAAAATGATGATATTTACTAGTTTCACACAACAAATTCTACTGCAAGCCGTCACTGAAAAGGATGTAAAGAAACACAACATAGAATGTATCATCATTCTGAATGATTTCAAAATCTTACATTGTTCTCCAAATCTGACTCTGTATGTGGAATAGGCTTCTGGGCACTAGACTCTTGAACAAGTTTCCTGCAAGAGACAGACACCGTAAAATAAGACATACAGAGAAGAGTGAGAAGACAAGCCAAGCAAAGTTTGAGTCTAACAATATTGACCAAAAAGGTTAGTGCATGTTTGGATGAACAGGGAGATATGAAATTTGATTTTAATTTGATGTTTGACAAGCATGATTTTGATATGTTTGACTACTTTATATGAGAACTGATTTTACTTCATTTGACTAAAATTGATATAAAAGTAGTTTTCGCATTGAAAAAACATATTCATATTTACATCAAACTTACCTTTAGAATGAAAACAGTCAAAACATAAATCAATGTACTTCAAACTCAACTTTAACTAAGAGCGTGTTTTGAATCGAAATGAAGCTCTAGCTTCCGGGGTGGAGAGCCTTAGGACGCGGCGGTACCACCACAATTATAAATCAAATTTACAAAACTATGTTCAAATATGCCCTTGATCACATCAGAGGTATGATGATATAAGTTAAAAGCACTACCTTTCAGTTAAGATAATTGGTTGATGAGACAAAGCTGAGCTCAAATCAGGAGCAGCAGACTCAGAAACTTCCGATCCTATGGGTTCAGCTTCAGCCATTCGCTGCAAAAAAAAAAATTGCCTCAATTCCATTGCTCATGCGACTTTAGTTATTAAAACACAAAATTCTTCAAGAGTACAAACTCACAGCAGAAGTATCTTTCATCCATCCCGGAACTTTATCTGAAAGAAGGCTGATATATCGCTCCATAGCAACCTCTGGACTCATGTTCCCCAGCTTTTGCCAAGCATTCCTTGCACAACGGAATCAGTACTGTCGATCATTCATAAAAAGCAGCTCTCAACCCCGTTATTATTAACTAGCAGTCAAGCTATACCGTGTACTAGTACAGCACGTCGGTATGTGTTGCTGACATTTAGTATGTGTTGCTGACATTTACTCATCAAGTTTGAGCATTTGACACCCTTTTTTGTAGGAATAAGTTTTAGGCGAGTTGGGTCCCGGGATCTCCCCAGGCTCAGGGAAAGCCTCAAGGCTCAGAGTGATCATAGAGGTACTTACATGTTGCCCCCACTGAGGTCCTTACATCGGCAACGAGATTCAAAACTCAGTTCCTTATGAGAACGGAGTTGAATCCTTACCAATTGGACCAACCTACATCGTGTCATTTGACACCTTTTTTCTTTCATGAATAATACTTGTGTTTTCATTTTATAGATTGGCCCATTATCAGTCTATATTTTGTGTATATTACTTCTCGAGGAATACCAATCACATACATGAGAACGACCGAGGGACTACTACTCTTTTTTATACAAATGTTAGTTTCCGATATCGAATATGGGACCTCCTTCTTAAATCTCCTTCAACGTCCCTTAGCTCACCAACCGAGCTACCTAGCGGGACAAAAATGAGCTTTACAATGGTCCTGGGGACTACTCTTGATAACATTATAGCCTAACTACTATTTATGGACTAGTTTATCCTATTCGGTTTTATTCTATGTACTTGCTTGTGATTCAAGCTTATCCTCTAAACCTTAATAACAAATGACAAATTTTCATCTTACTGTACCTAAACAAATTTGGTAGTGATTAGATTGTAAGAATTTCCAGCTTTCCCCAAGTACTATGACTTAGAAAGGGATCCTATAACCAATCATATGGTGGGTCCCTGATATGCCCAATTTCTTACTTTATTTCAAAGGAAAACTCTATTGTGTATGAAATTTGGTAAAAGTTGCACGAATGAACATGAATAAAGGGGGTGTTTGGAAGAATTCATTTGAGCTTCTCTTATGTCATAAATACTGTATGGAGAAACTTATAAAGTTGCCTTATGATATATTTCTAAACTGTTTGCCTTTTTGGGGGTCGTTCAGCGAGTTTCAGCTAAGGGTTGAAGGATCAAGGTTCAAACCATGGTGAAGGAGAAAATACTAACCCGACGACTAATCACTAACAATTTGCCTATCCAAAAAAATAAATAGCTTTGGCTTATTTTTATACTTTCCCCCAAATAACTTATCATAAGCTGTTTTGAACTTAAGCAGAACCTACTTTCAGTTCCAACTCGAATCTCGAAACACCCTATACACAGTTTTCACACAAAAAGGCTCAATCAAGCTAATATATCCAACCTCATTTCTAATTCGATTATGGAAACAACTTATACATAAATTTTCATATCAGAGTGCTCAATCAAGCTGCATATCCAAACATACCACAATCAGAAACAATGCAAGCAGGGTAATGCGAGTTACTTTTACAATGACATCTAACATACATTTCACTTCACCGTATTATTAATAATCCTCTTCTCAGAAATCGTGGTTGGGTCTAACACAACCCCACAAAACCGGCTTGTGAGGTGAGGATTGCCCCCACTTATAAACACATTGTCAGGTCATCTCTTATCTAATGTGGGACTCTTAACACCTCTCTTATCATCCTACTCACGTGACAATACTTAAGTACTACTAAATTTATATAGCATTATTATATTCAAAGCAACATAGTCCAAAACAACAACATTCACCCAAAAACAAGGTAAAATGCAAGTTAGTTAAGCAATTAAACAAAGCATAAAACAAGACACAAATTCCTAACATAGAAAAATGTTGATAAATTGATACCATTTCGCACGTGCGGCGAGTTTAAGAGCCATTGGTTGAGATTCACGACAAGGTCCTTCCATAGCAACCTTATGAAGTCCATACAACTCCATCTCCAAATCATCATCACAATTACCAATATACCCTTTATCACCAACATACTCAGTAGCCGCCATAAACAACTTCTCCACCTCACTTCTCTCTATTCCTTCCCATTCCCATTCTTCATCACTCTTCTCTTCAACTTCCTTCACAGAAACCAACTTCTCCGTTAAGCTTTCTTCGACGATTTCTTCCACACACTCATCGTTCCTCTGTTCCACAGAATCATCATTTTTTGCAACGGTTTCCTCAACAAAATTGGAACCATATTCAAACTCAGCATCTGCTACGTCAGAGTTTGTCGGTGGCGAGTCGGCGGCGACGTTGGAACCGGAAACAACCGCAGCATCGGTTGTGTTATGTTCTGTTTCTATATTTGTTGTTGTAACGTGAACCGGTTTAATAAAACCAACTCGGCTTTCGGTTTGAGGTGTCTGAACAGTGAATTGTTGAAGAACCGGACCGACAGGTTGGTGGTGGACATGATGTTTGGTAGTTGTTTGAGTGTCGGTGGTTGCTAAGGAAACAAGTTTTGCAACGATGTAAGAAACAAGAAGTGTTATAATTGCAGTGAGGTAAAGATCCATAGCGGTTTTAAGCTCCATAACACTTTGAAATGAAATGTAAAGTGAGAAGGAAGAGTTAAAAGGTGGAGGGAGAATTTAGGAAGGAAATGATTAGAAGGAAGGAACAGAAGAAAAAAGAGGAAGGGATAAACTTTTTGCAGAACAGAGTAAAGCATATTCTGAGGGGGTTTTTGCTTTATGCTTTGTAATAGTTACGCACATTTTGTTTTTAGTAAAAAAAAAATAGTATTTATATGATCAAATTGATTGAATGACCGTTGAATTCAACATTCAATCATGGAATGTACCTACAAAAAATGGAAAATATTAAAACCATGCAAATAACGCCACATAAAAACCATGAAATCACATATAGAAAACATTATATTAAAAACATTTATTTTTTGGAATATATTTTGAATTTTCTTAATATGTGTTATTAGGAAACTAGTTTTTTTTTACAAGATATTAGGAAACTAGTTATTAGGATCTTTTTGGTGTTAGTTAAATATTTTATGCGTTGAATTGTAAGACGAATATTTTGATTTGAATAAATATGTTAAGAAACCAAAAATAAAAATATTCTCTCAAATTTTTTACATTTTATTTATTACAAATTTAAAAATTAAATTCATAAAATAATAGAAATCGTAGTATTTAGTCAAATTAATAAACATCCAAAATATTCCTCGAAAATTAAAATAAAAACATTCAAAATACATATAAAAAAGTGCATGCTAAACATAAAATTGATTTAAATCATAAATTTGTAGCTCGTGAGCTTATGAAGACAAGAATGAAACGATTACCGTAATAGTTTTTAGGTTTAGGTTTATACTTAAATACCTAAATAAATTAAATAAACTGTACACCAAAAATTAATACTCTCTCCGTTTTAAAATGAGTGTCGCTTTAGCCAATTGTAGACAGATTAAGAAATGAAATGAAATGAAATAATCATTTGATATAACACTTTTACTAAACTGCCCTTAAATTATAAGAAAAAGACAAACTTAAAGTTGCATTGAAAATTATGTGAGAGAAAAGTTTGAGTATTTATCGAGGGTAAAGTTGGAAGGAAAAAATTAAAGTTGTATTTGAAATGTAAAGTAACATTCATTTTGAAACAATTTTTTTTGGCTAAAGTGACACTCATTTTGAAACGGAGGGAGTAGAACATTTATTATATTATATAAATATGTATATGCGGGTTGCAGAACTGAGTAGTATAGTGCCCTTACCAGCACCCATACCCATCTAAATTTGCGGTAATTACCCGGACCCAAGCTCATATCCATAAAAGCAGAGTTTTACCATATCCATTATGAGTATTTTTTACGGGTGTCCATCGAGTCTGAGTCTAATTGTCATCCCTACATCTAACACAAATGTATTCTTATAAGATGAATTTTTTTTTGGTACTCTTACGAGATGAATTCAAACATATTACCATCTGTTAAACTTTAAGTTGAAATTTTGATTTCTTTATTTTTTTCGTCAAGTAATCTAGTAGATAGATCTTACATATTCTAAATGTTAAAAAGTAAGGTGTTCATAATTCAAACTCTGATTTATATACATAAAATACAATATCTCTATCAATTGAACTAAACTTACCGACATAAATTTCTTGATTTATTTATATTATATGAAGCCATTATAAAAAAGTATATAAAAGTTGTTGCGACTTTATCTTTGGATAACCTTCTAGTTTTAGGTAGGGTCATTGTATAAGATACGGATGAATGAGTCACCGACGTGCCGTAACGGAAAAGCGCATAAAAGAGGTCCCTAATGCCGGCGTTCCGTGAGATCTGTGGCTATACAATAGTATACGTTATTGGATATTGAAATGAAAACATAAGAAAAAGTGAAAAACAAGACGCACACACCGGTCCACAAACAGAAGAATGGAGAATTTTGAATGTCTTTTAATGTCACTCCAACATTGTATATCTTTTACAACCACATTAGTGATCAAGAATGATTTGTAGAACTTGAACGACGTTTCGTTGAGGTGGATATCGGAGATGATATTCCTTACTATTATTCATGTTATGATATTCCTTACTATTATTTATGCAATTTATCAATGTTTTGTGACTTTATTTTAATAAAGCCCTCTGTTTTTAACAAAAAAGAAACAAAATATTATTTATGTACTTCTAAATAAGAATGATGATTAATTTCAAGACATGTAATTTGTAGGACAGTAGCAGTGGAGCATCGGACAATAGCTATTACAAAATCAATCATCTATGTGGATAGTGCAGAAGACATTAAAAAATTTAAGGTTTTGAGAAGAGGATAAATTGAAGTGAGAGATTAAGATCTTTTACATTGACAGAAAGAGTAGTAAAAAAGATCTTTCATATTGTGTCACTGTCAAATTTGCTTTACCATTTTGACATGGAACTTCCAATTGTAGAAACCATGACGAGTTAGTTTTATAAACTATTTGTAATTGTGTTTAATGGAATCAAGAAAGAGCTTTCTATGTTGTATGTAACTTGCTATGTATTTCTTAAGCGTGAATTTTTATTTTAAGGTCTTAATGACACATCGTATCTTCTAACTTTTCTTTATGGATTTTAAATGTTACCGATATTGTAGTTAACGATGGGTTACCAAAGCATGGGTATGCAAATTGTAGTTTAGTTCATATGTTGTAGGCATTACAAATGTGGCGGACACGAAGTTTTGTCAAGATAGTATCTTACATTATTAGGTGGTTTTTATTGCTTGAGTTTCGTGGTTGTAATTGTATGTTCAATGTGCTCTAATCTGTGATGTATTTAAGATTTGGAAAGGCTGAGAGGGATGATGAGTGATATACTTGAAAAAAATCTTGGCCATTAATCCAAATTTTATAGTTATCAATTTAATTTTTTTTTATGACATATTATTACTCTTCTCTATATTTGCTACTAATTTTCAACTCTTTATATCCTATATTTTGTGAATTGCATTGTATCTTTGCCTTTTCTTTTATATACTTTGAGATATTCATTTATATTTTTTTGGCTTTAAAAGCTTTATTGACTTTCTCTAAATATTAGAGATTATTTAGTGAAATTAATGGACTGCATTGTAACAAAAAAAAATGGACTGCATTTTATTATCTTACTGTTTCATATTTATCATAACTGTAATTTTAGTTGAACCCGGTTGTAGATGATCATTCTATACAGTTTTTGTCATTATGCCACACAAGTTTTGGTTATATTAATTTTGCTTTTAAAATATATATTCACGACACTAATACCTTATCAACAAACCTCTAAAACCACCCCTGTTTCTTATCCCAACTTTTCCACTATGAATTGAAATTAATAATCCAATAGTTATTCCAAGCTCATAAGACCCGTGCGGCGCACGGGTTAGCAATCTAGTATTTCATAGTTCAGGTAGGGGGAGGCTGTTGAAATCATATACAATCAGAATTTTTCAAGACACATCCGGTCCTTGCATTTGATTATGAGTAGCATCTCATTTTCCAAAGTATGCATATGACATATTAAATAGAGATCGAAATTCCCTAAAAAAAAAATAGATATCGAAATAGAGACCGATTTTTAATATTTTATGTTTTAGAGACCTATCGGTCAATAAACATATCAGCGATCGAATTTTATTTGATGAATAAGTGGGGTGTTCAGGGTTCAAACTCTGACCCCTGTATATATTATGTATTATCTCTTACCAAGTGAGCTAAGCTCACGGGGACCGAATTTAATATTAAGGACTGAAATTTCGGTCACTAAAAACGAAATGTTTTGTAGTGTCAATTTTCTTTCTAATTCTGGTGCGGCTATAACCACACCATGCTTTATGTAGATCTGCCCCCAAGTACAAGCGAATACTCTAATGCTCAAGTTGGGAAAAATCAAAATGTGACCGAGAGATTTTAGGTTAAAAGAATGAGTACCTTATTTTGTTGTGAAAGATTATATTAACAGACAACGAAGATGAGCCATTGGAGATTCATGGAGTAGCCGTTACAAATGACGCCAATCAATGCTTGGATTAGAAAACTATTGGGAGGCATTACTAGCCAGACTACAAGTTGGAGATAACTCGAGGTAAGGAAAGAGTTTTGTCAGATTTGGCCTTGAGATAATGAAGGATTTGGGCCTTGTGCCATATACGTTTGCAGGATGGTAAGGACAAATGAAAATTGGAGATTTTAATTTTGTGAAAATTGCTTTTCTGACATTGAAAACTTCACAATGACACAAGAAAATTACCCAAATGCCCCCAACGGTAGTTAACTACCGTTGGGCTAACCGGCAGCAGTTAACTGTCGCTGGTGCCAGTAGTAGTTAACTGTCGTTGTGTTCGTAACGTAAGAACATAACATACATAGGAGTTTCCAAAACTCCATTGTTATTAGGCGGGTTTAAATGAAGGTATTGAAGTGTCAAGGAATGGACCTCATTCTTTTGACTAATAAGAATTTAATCTTTTGAATGGAACAGTAGAAATGTCGGTCGAATGTTGGAGTCCTGCTCCTTAGCAAGTTTGAATTTACCCCATTCAGGGGTCAGACAATTGTTGTAGTTGGAAGCTACATTCCCGAATGTAATGTAATGTAATGACTCGTCTATATAAGTTAGGAACATGTATTATTGAGAATCAGCTATATAAGTTATGATATTGAATTCCTTCGTATAAGATTTAATCAGTCTTTATTAGAATACGCAATTTTTATTCGAATTCACGTTAGATTTAATCATTCTTTATTCGAATACGCAATTTTTAATCGAAATTATTCAAAACTCGATTTTTATTCAAAATACCATAATGTCAAGCAAAATGTAGCAAAATGTGTGCGACATATAAAAAAAACCATAAAAAAAAGATCCAAATACAATTAGACATTAGAAGTCATTACATTCATTCATCTTCCTCGTCACACAAGTCAATCGGGTTGCCCGCTACAGTCCCTGGGGTACCTGCTTTTGGTTGAGGACCAAAATAGCATGTCCTCTTGCTCCTTATCAACCTCGACTGATTGTACACCAGCACCTTCAAATCCTTCTTTTTTACGGAACCATCACATGTGATTCCGTGCCAAGTCATAGGCGACTTTCCTTCTTCTTGTCATCACCTTCCTTTTTGTTCAACTCAACGTTTCCCTGATTCTGAGACATATCTACATAAACAAATTGACGATCAAAACCTAAACTAATTGTAACGATTCTACAATAATTCATCAATAATTAAACTAATCCTAAAGCTTATACCATAACTAATCGTAACAAGTCTATCACTGTAATACCCATACTAAACGTATCTAGAAAGTCTAGCATGTGCATTATCTTTAGTACTGGATACATTAAAATATACAACATAAATTCTACGAATGAATATTTTATACAGTAACATGTGTTCGTACAATCAACAATACAACATAAACTCATCCGGCTATAACATCCTGCAGCGGGTACGAACGAGCACTTGCTGAAATATCCATCCGGCTACAAGCTTGCTAACTCCTGCTAAACCAACCTGCTGATCTGAAACAAATAAGGATTGGGATGAGACATAATGTCTCAGTGAGTTCTACCTAATCCTAGGCTATAGGTAACCGCGGGGAAATCTAGGTTTACCACGTGTCTACAATACAACCTGACGGTTGATTATACGTGTGTGGGCTTGCCGGCCTAGACGGTCGTGCAAACTAGAGTCCGTCATAGGGTTCAACTTCACTTGTCGTATAGGTCTTGACTTATATTATACGTGTCATGGCGGTTAAAGGGAACCTAAGACCACTATGCCAAGATAAACTAAACGTATCGAGGCCTAATCATAACATACTCATGACACGATCCTAAACCGGACAATCGGGGGGATGCTAAGATCGTCATCGGCATAACTTCATGGATTTCTCTACGTGCATGAACCTGCATAAACTTGTACATGTCTAACATTATACTATAATCATATTCATATTCATTATGTTAGAGGTTAACGTTGAACAAACATAATTATCTGGGTTCATTTTACGGAGTGTATCGGGTGGAGTAACCCCGAGTACAATCCCATAACTGACCGATGGAAACCTATCTGAGGTACATCGGACTCCCTCAGTGACGTGCGGCCCCCTCTTGCGGAGCTTATCCCGTTCCCATAGTAAGAACCCCTTGAGATCCCAACCCTGCGTGGATCACAAGAGACACGGCACCTACGTCTTACTTACTCAGTGATGTGCAGGCCCCCCTTGCGGAGCTTATCCCATTCCCATGGCGAGAACCTCTTGAGATCCCAACCTTGCGTGGATCACAAGAGACACGACACCTACATCTTGCTTAAAGTCTCGTTCATACATACATAAAGGGTTTAACCTATACGTGCTTGCTCATTACTACGGGTTCATGATCTACCCGATTAGTAGTACACTACTTACTTGGTCATACATAACTTATACCTAATGTGTTTAGGTTACATGATATATACTTAGTATTCTTTCTAGCATTCTAGTTCTCGACAATCTAGTCGAGGTTCTATGTTTATTCCCTCTCTTAGGATGAACTTTTACCCGGACGTATTACATATCATAACACTCTTGTGTACCATTCGTTATCGCACAATGTTAATGATTGCCATGTCTTTATTTTGGTTAAAACCTTGTTTAGGAATGTACTTTAGACACTTAGAATTGAGGGGTTCATAATTCAATAAAAGATTGCAAGAAACGGGCCTCGAACGGCATTTCTGGACCATAAGGAATTTCTCAAAAATGTTGTGCTGAGGCTGTAGGCTTAAGCGAACGCGTGAGCGAACGGGTAAGCGAACAAGATTTTCCTCTCAACGTTTTGTACGCTTAAGCGGCCAGTTCACGCTTAAGCGAACATTCATCAGTCCAGAAGTGCAGAAATCGTATTTTTGGTATAAAAACCTCAATTCCAAGCATCCTAAGGTACCCATTACATCCAGAAACATATATAAACAGTATAGATCCATTG
>Ga0315915_1005714_pt1 | contig 15421 bp, 6 predicted proteins | sample MpolbnodulesMG_FD_207738 | JGI IMG/M metagenome (GOLD analysis project Ga0315915, IMG submission 207738) | Medicago polymorpha root nodule microbial communities from Los Angeles, California, United States - branched nodules | ecosystem: Host-associated > Plants > Roots > Nodule | place: USA... | reverse complement strand
CTCGAACCCTAATTTTATATAAATCTACTTTCTAATCTAATTTCACCGTTTTTATAATGAATTAACAAGTATCAAACTCATAAAGCGACAACGGAGGGTTAGTACTTGTTAATTCATCATCACAGATATTAAGCGATGGGTCGAATGATGAAGTTTTAATATTGGAACAAGTGAAATTAGACAAGGATTGCGAAACATGAGAATAGTCCAGCAAACCTTAAAACAAATAAAGTTTCGTTCTTCAAGGATTCCAATAGCAATCAACCATGAGAATAGGCGTGGTTGCTAGAGGAACACACTCACTGAGACCAAAAGGAGATTTAATTGGATTAAGATAAACTTGTCTTTAGAAAGTGGGTCCAATATAAAGTTCTGGTTTAGGGTTTGATTTGTGAAGGATTTGTTACCATGACGAACCAATAATCGCAAGGCACCTTTTTATTATTGTTATTTCCCTTTTAAAAACAAAATCCAAACTTTTAATCTCAAACTCTCATCTAATCATTATTTAAAGTTAATTGAATTCATAACTCCCTGTCGGAACGACACTCTTTTTACTACTTCGGTAAATCGTGCACTTGCAGATTTATCTCATCATGGAGGTAGTGGTTGTATTATTGTACTATGTCCTTTTTCCTGCACTCTTCAGTGGATAAGCATCCAATGCCATCTAATTCCTCTGAAATAGTTGTTGCTACAGGCTTCCATTCCTTCTGCAATCATATGCATTAGAATAACAACATTTAACTAACTTTAGCTTCCAATCTTCAGCTTCTGATGATCTTCAGACTCTGATGATGTCAACTTCTGTTAGACAGATAGCTTCTAATGATCTTTAGACACTCTTTTCTTCAGACACTATCTTGCAACACAAGCTTCCTTTTTGTAAATTCCATTGCTCTCATTTGTTCTTCCAGAACCTATGCTTGATTTACAGACATTTAAATTTTTGTCTATGGTCCTGCACACTTGAAAGAATATTAGCATATCCAATTGACATTTTTAATACCTTGTTATCATCAAAACTCAAAGTGGTATTGTGAAACACATTTTGTTCCAATAATCTACCCCTTTTTGATGATGACAAACACTAGCATTCAAATGCTCAATTGTTGTTAATCTAATTAACAATTTGACTTTTAGGGTCTGAGGTTTGTAAGCTCCCCCTTAGTCTGATAGTTCTTTAAGGTGTAAGCTCCCCCTGACTTCTATCCATGTTAATTAAATTCATTTTAAAAACATCACTCAGAACTAATCTCACAAGAAATTAAAGACTAAGAGATGAGAAACAGGTTCTCCTAATTCAATTTTAAGTTAAATTAGTGGGGCTCAGAACCTAAATGCATACTATATCTACTCCCTCTTTTGTCATCAATAAAATGTAAAAATAAAGATAAAAAAGAGAAGTAAGAAAAACACGAGATATTTCTAAGAACATAATATAGTATAATAATCAAAATTAGACTAATCAGAAGCAATTTAACATTGTATCAGAGCAGCTAAATAAAGGAACATATATCAGGAGCTTAAAATATAAGACATGAATGAAGAACAAGTTAAAGTGTGTGCAATCTATGGTTGGGCTTGTTTCTTCATCATGTCCATCATATCCTTCACAATAGCTTCTAAAGCATCATATCTTTTAGCTTGGACTTCTTCTCTTGCTCTGAATTCTTCTTTCTGTTCAGCCATATTCCTCTTCAGATTCTCAACTAGCATTTTCTGTTCAAACAGTTCTCTTTCCAGCTTCTTGATCTTCTTCTCTTGTTCAGAATCATGTTGCAGTTTCTCAAGACTTGGAACATCAGCTTTCACCTTCACTTTAGTTACCCAAGATAAGTCAAGGTTCTCTTCAACACTAGAAGTGATGATTGATGAAATATCTAGAAAGAATGGAGAGTCTGAGATGTACAATCTGTTCTGAGCTTCAATTGATAGCTTCTGAAGTTCACACATGACTGTGTCTACTCTTTCTCTTAGAGCAGTCCACTTATCTTCATAGCTTTGTGTGTGAATGGGAGTATTTCTAGCTTTCACCAGCTTGTGCAGATCCTCAAATATGTTCTCACATACCTCTTGTAATATAATAGAATCTAGTAAAAGGGTAGGAGGAGGTGAGACATTTGTGGTTTGAGGTGCAAGTATAGAAGATTGATCTTGGTTAGGCTGAATTGTGGATAAGGAAGGTATATAAATTGTTTTTTGAGATGAGATGTTAGGGTTACTGTCAGCATTAACATCAGGCATTTCATCATCATAGTCCATTGAACTATCTAAAGTCCAATCTTTTAATATAGATGTTCCTGATTCAACACATTCATGACTGACAAAGGTTGAGAAATTTGTAGGTTGGGTTTCAATAATAGGTTCAACAATAATATCAATTGTAGCTTCTAATGTGTTTTTAGGTTTTGCTACTTTGATTAGTTGAACAACAAGGGCTATGTCATCTGATACTGATATGGATGTATCAGAGACTGATTGGTCTTTGATTGATGAAGACTCTGGCTTGAGTTCAGGTTCAAAAGGTTGAGTGGTTTATGGTTCTTGTTGATTTTATAAAATAGTAACATCAGGAGATGTTTCACAGGCTTTATCTGAGTTAGGGTTATAACCATGTAACTCACCTTTGTAATGATTAGATTAATCATCAAGCACAAATGAATCACTAGTTGGTTGTTGGTTGTTGGTTGTTGTTGAGATGATGTTGATTCAAGGATATCAGAAGCTGCCTGAGTTGATTCACCTCCAAACTTCTCACCAGGAAGTACAGTTTGAAGTGGCCTCACAAAAGATGGTTGAAGCCAGTGATTAACAGGAAGATTCTTACAAGAATCAATCCTTCTTTGCACCAAAGAACCAATCCTTTCATCGATGGATAATGATTCAAATGCATCAACATCATCAGGAATTTTCTGAGTTTGGTTAGACGGTGATGGGGTAAAGGCTTTATCTAGAGTTTTATAGACTTGATTCAAAGGAATATCATCTATGTTGGTTGAGGGTGAGGATGAGTCTAGATCTATTACATTGTCAAAGATATTGTGAGTAGAACTGTTACCTTTTATTCCGGCAGCTTCTGAAATACCAGCTTTTGAACAAGCTTTTTCCCTCTTGATCTCCATGGTGGCCTTCAGAAACTTACCAGTCTTCTCAGAAGCTAATCCTTGAACAGCTTCTGCAAACTCTACTACTTTCTTAGCATCTTCCATTGCAGTCTCTTTCATCAAAGTTACAGTAGGTATCTCCAATTGACTTGCAACTCCTATAGCTTTCTCTATAATAAATGCTTCATGCTCATCTGGTTTTGGTTCTGATGATTCAGCAGCAACTTTCTTTCTCCTTTCCATTCTAGTTACAAGATCAGTAGCAACTTCTACTTCAACATCTTCTTGCTCATCATAAGTAGATACCTTCAATTTCCTTACATTTCTTTTCTTCTTCTGAATTTTAGGTTTTGGTTGAAAAGTAGCAGCTTCTGAAGATCCTCCCCTAGTTCTCTTGTCCAGAATCTTAACAGGTCCTAGATCAGCAACCTCTTCTTTAATGGTTGGAAGAGTTGGTTCAACAACAATAAGCTGAGGAGCTTTCTTGGCTTGCTTCTGCTTCTTAGGCTTTGGTTCAACAACAACCTCTATAATAGCCTTCTTTGATTTTCGCTTTCTTGGGGTTGAATTGTTTTTGCTTTTTCTCTTTTTAAAACTAAGTCCAATTACACAGAAATATGTAAGAGACAAACGCAAGAGGTTTCCTGTGCTCAAGCACAAACGCAAGAGGTTTCCTATGCTCAAGCACAAAAGCAAGAGACTTCTAATCAAACAGAATTACACAGAAATATGTTTGAGGTTGAACACTTGATATACAATCAGTGGTGTTCACAAATACAAATCAGATAAGACTCTAGAATTTCTAAGATATGAAAGTTGTTAAGAAATTCAAAGTGAACTTTGATGTGGAACAATTTCAGCAGAGTTTTTTCACTTGTAAAATTGTTGTGAATCTCTTACAATCTTCAAGTCTTCACTCCTTTATATAGAGGTGTGAAAGAGACATTGTAGATTGCTAACACATCGAAAGGGTCGTTGTTGAAGCTTGATAATCACCAATGATCTGTTGTCTGATTTGGTTATTGTCCTATGAAGGAACAATTTTAAATCCATTCCCTGAAAAGAGAGTCACCATCATAGTTACAACTGTTGTCTTGTACTACTGCAGACAAGAGGAGTGGAGTAGTGGAGGTAGTGGTTGTACAGTTGTACTATGTCTTTTTTCTTGCGCTCTTCAGTGGGTAAGCATCCAATGCCTTCTAATTCCTCTGAAATAGCTGTTGCTCTAGGCTTCCATTCCTTCTGCAATGATATGCATTAGAATAACAACATTTAACTAACTTCAGCTTCCAGTCTTCAACTTCTGATGATCTTCATACTCTGATGACGTCAACTTCTAGTAGACAGCTTCTGATGATCTTCAGATGCTATCTTGCAACACAAGCTTTCTTTTTGTAAATTCCATTGGTCTCATTTGTTCTTCCAGAACCTATGTTTGATTTAAAGACATTTAAATTTTTGTCTATGGTCCTGTACACTTGAACAAATATTAGCATATCCAATTGACATTTTTAATACCTTGTTATCACCAAAACTCAAAGTGGTATTGTTAAACACATTTTGTTCTAATAAAACTCACTTCATCAACTTTTTCTAACGTCAAAGTACATAGAGAAAGGAAAGGATTTTTTTTTTTGTTTTTAGCAAGAGGACATAGAAAATTTGTACGATGCATGAGAGAGACACAAACTATTTCATCGATTTTCACAGATGGTCTGAAGTCAACAACCTGCATGCTCATAGATGCATTAGTCGGAGGTACCATGAAGAACATAACAGCTACATAAATCAGAGAGCTCATTGATATCATGTCTTTGAATGAGTATCGCCCCCAAAGCGAGAATATGATTGGTATTAAGACTTAGGAAGTTCTAAGTTTGGAAACACATGACGCCTTGCTAGCAAGCATCTAAATTCTTAGCGATAAGATCGAAGCACTAGCTAATAATTTCGAAGCGCAAGAAGTAGTAAAGTTGCCAATCAATGGTGAAAGTTGTAACTTTTGTGAGCAAGCTCATGAAAGTGGTGCATGCCTTCTATAAAGTTTGGGGTTATCCGAGGAGCAAGTAAAATACATGAGTGCTTTTACTGGGCAACTACTCCAACAATTTCAATTTCGACTGGCCAAACCGTCTAAATTTTTTTATGGGAAGGAAACAACAACTTCCAACCAGCATAGGCAACCAACGAACAACAACCAAATAAATATATATTAAAGATCTACTCGTTAAAAACTTTTGACATTAGTATAATACTTTACATTCGTATAATAAATATTTTAAGAATTTTTGACATTTGACTTAATTACAGTTTTGGTCCCCTTATTTTACCTTACTCACATAATTGGTCCTCCTATTTTAAAATCAATCAGATTTAGTCCCTCTCACTTTTTTACTCAAATTTGATGATGTGTCGTCTTTTAATGAGGTGGCACAATCCATGTGTATTCATGAATTTACATATCATTATCAATTACATAATAATAAATAACTAACCAAATAAACAAACAAATTACAAAATAACAGATAAAAAGAAGAAATACAAAAGAAAAATAAAAAATAGAAACAATTTATAAGAACCCTAATTCCCAAATTGAAAACCCAAATTCATTTCTTCTTAATTTGTTGTTGGTGGTAGAATATGAAAGCTACTGAAAAATTCCTTCTACTTATGAATTGTAGCTGCCAACGTGCATATGAAATACATTAAACCGTTGATTCAACCCTCTAGTTATTTTCCCCTGCGTGTTTGGATTTGGTGAGCATGTAATAGAAAGATCCATTGGAAAATGTGGGAAGGGCCACAAAATGGGCGATTGAAGAAGAAGCAGAAGTAGGACGAAGAAGAAGAAAAATAGCACACCAGATCCTCTTTTGTTTTTATTTTGCATCCATGAATTTGGATTTGCAACTACTAAATATGGGTTTAAAATAATTTAGGACTCTAATTTATGATTTTTGTTCAATTATAATTTTAGAATTTTCAATTTAGTTTAATATAATTGATTCCATTTTTTATTAATTTGTAAATTGTTTTTTTTAACTTCGCATCATATATTAATGACGTGTTAATTCATGAATACACATGGATTTTGCCGCACCATCATATTATGCGCCACCTCATTAAAAATAGGCACATTATCAAATTTGAGTCAATTTTTTTTAGAGGGACTAAAACTGATTGATTTTGAAATATGCGGACCAATTCTATAAACAAAGTAAAATAGGGGAACCAAAACTATAATTACGGCAAATGTTTTAGTTTAGAACCTTTTGACAATTTTTTAAATCCATACTAAATCATCTTGTATGAAACACATCATATGGTAAAAGAGTCCTAACTATGTCCCATCCCCCGTCTCACCATCAACCATCAATCATTTGCAACATTAAAAAATAGTACAACTTTGGGGGTGACTAGGCAAAATAGCCAATAGAATATAGTGGGATACAATACAACTACCTCGTTCTAAATCTTAAATAAAAAATGAGATAAACACATGTGATGTAAACCAGAAAAACATACAAACCCTAACAGACAAAAACATTAAGAAAAATGATATCCATTAATTGCATTTATTTATTTAAATGTTTATTATAATTATCTTGATTATGTTAAGAAGGCTATATGCAGTGACATTGTTATATATGGAGTTGTTGTTTGCGATATCTTGAATATGTGAAGAAAGCAATAATGCATGCATACTATACTTAATTATTACTCTTTATTTATTAAAATTATTTTTCTTAGAGGTACATACTTATTTTTAAACTTAATTGCATTTATTTATAGCAAATGTACTAATCACGTTTCACCAACAGAACAATCTTCGTCAGTAGTGCAGCGGGCGCCAACTATATCATCAAATAAGAAAAAAAATGTTTTTCAAAGATGATAAAATATAGCGTGTAATATAAATAAGATATGATATGTAAATGTTGTGAAAATGACATATGTATACTTGCTTGAACCAGAAATAAAGAAAGAAAGATGATCAAAACATGACAAACATAAAAAATTTAGCCATATTATTATTGTTTGAATGTAATAAAAATATCGTTTTAGTAATTTATATGTAAAAATGTTATGCTTCGTTAACATCAATTAAATAGTTTTTAGAACTTTATAGTTGCGAGAGGCCATTTATAAAATTATAACTAATGTTAAATATAAAGAAGTATATATATAACTATTTGACCATTTGAATTTTGCAAAAAATTCACGTACTAATTTTGATAATCATCAAAGTTCATTATATTTTCGGTCTTATTAAACTTCATTGAATTTTTTATATATAAGGGCCAAACTCCAAAAGAGTAACATAAGTAATCAATGGTTTAAAAAATCTATCTTATATAAATAATTCATCAAAGAGGTGCAGTATTTATATATATTTTTTATATATTGAAAGTACCATATAAATATTTAGACAACATTTCATATTAAAGGTAATATGTATTAAAAAAAGAAACTGTATGAGTTGATAAATGTCAATTTCTGATGCACAAGGAGATAAAGGGATTTAATTAATTATTGATGGAATGTAGTATTGTCAATGTATCGATATAAATGAAAAAAAAGGGCTTGAATAAAAAGAAAAATGTTTTAAAATAAGATAAAAGAACAAGATCAAAGATGAAGAAGATGAAAGCTTTACGTATTATTCTCTTCACAAGTGCGTCTTTACACTAAGATATGAGTCATATTTTCATATTTATAGGACACAAATAAGCAAGTGAATCATCAAAGCAATTAAGCATCACTAACCATCCATTCATTAATTGGGGTTATAGGAAGGTAGAAGATCAAAGATGGATATCCACTAAGATTATTATTCATAAAACTCCCTTTTGGATGTCCATCAGGATATGCCTCATTAAAACATTACTAGAAAAAAACCCAATGAAAATAAAATTCCAGTAAAGAAAAAAGAGTACAATTTCCCTTTAGATAATATATTTATTTATCTATCCCCCCAACAATACAACCATCTCTGAGACGACGATCGATGAAGATAAATCTTTTGTATCAGTTGTTCAAAAACTCTATTTAGGAGTGACTTTAGGATAATGTCTGCAAGATTATCACAAGAACGAATTTGTTAATGTTTATATCATCATTCTTCGGAAGATCATGAGTGAAAAATAATTTAGGAGGGATATGTTTTGTTCGATCTCCTTTAATGTAACCCTCTTTCAACTGAGCAATGCATGCAATATTATCTTCATAAATAATTGTTGAATTAGAGACCTCAACCTAACACATTCTCGACTTGTCTCATGCAGTGCTACAAGTTGAACATGATTTGATTATGTTGTTGTTATGGTATGCTTCAGAGATCTCCATGAAATGGTTGTACCTTCACATGTAAACATGTAATCTGTTTGTGATCTACCATTCCGAGGATCTAACAAATAACCTGCATATGCATAAACCGGTTCTAATTTTGGTACTTTTGAATAAAACAAACCCATGTCCATTGTATCTCTAAGGTAACAAAGTATGTGCTTGACTCTGTTCCAATGTCTGGGTGTAGGTGTTAGCTGGTAATTTTACCAGCCTCATTTAATGTGGTCAACATTAGTTGACATTTATCTTTGCATGAATCGAAGTCTTTTCCTTCAAACTTGAGGAGTTCGACGAGATGTGGATTTTGCTTGAAAATGCCTAAAAGCCTTAGCATTCGACAAGACATGAGTCAAGGATGCAGTACCGTCGAAGCCAAACAATTCCTGTTAAGGTGGGAAGATTTTGAATTTCAGAGAGAAGCGATTTCCTCAATGGAAACGTGGGAGACAAGCAGTTGTCTACATTGAAGAAGTGCTGATCGTGAGATTATGTTTTTTAAAGTTATTTTTCTATGTATAAATAGTACTTTTCCATAGAAAAACGGGTCGCAAATCACCTATACAGAACTCTAAAACACTCGAAGTATCGGTGCGAGTGAAAAGAGTCATACAAAATGTATGTAAATGATTTGTCGAACCACCTTTATTTTTAATGCAATGCAATTTATCTTTCCTTTAAGTTTCTGCAATTTTAACTTTTAACACCTTTATCTTGCATTTACTGCATTTTAAAACCTTTTCAATGTCGAAAGACGACATACGGTCTCGTCCTGTTCATTAAGTAACCTATGAACTTGATGAACGTGAACAACCTTTTTAAAAAACAAATGCACAACATGTCATAGGATTTCTGGTTTGATCCTAGTTGTAATAATAAAAATCAGCCCGTATTATTTACCAAAAACACTGGTAAGCAATTTGGCATGCCCAATGAGACTCTGTTTGTGCATTATTTTCAAAAACTTTTTTCAAAACCTTTGGAAGAAAATTCCATTGTGCATTTTAAAAAAAAAACCTTCGGAAGAAATTGGCATAATCTTCCAATACTTTTTCAAACTTTTTTCTAAAAAAAAAACTTTTCTTATGGAAATTGTTTTCTGAAAATTAGCAACTTTTTTTAGTAAACTTTTTGTAAAGAAAATTCGCGTTTTTGTGCATGCATTTAAGAAGTGTTAATGCTTTGAAGATAATGACTAAATCCGCCAATACTGGTGCTTCTATGCCATCACAATCCTCTTCACAAGCACAATCTACACGGGCATCCGCCCCCTTCAGTGGGTGCTAGTGTATCAACGGTCGTAGGGGAAACCATGGCCATGCCGGTTTCGACAGAAATGGGAGTAACCGCTTTCACAACCACTCCGACTATAACCACTGCAATGACACAACCAAAAATAGGGACCTTTGTGCCATCAATCACGGCTGGTGTACCTATGTCTACAAGTATCCCTGTCTCTCCTAACCCTCAATTTGAAGGTGAGAAAAACACAAGAAGGAGGAGGGGTTGAATTGTGTTATCTTTTTCTTACTTAGTTATAAACATAAAAATAAAAAATTATTCTGCAGGCTGTGGGGTTTGAACCCACGCGCACTCGGGCAAGCCTGCTTGAGTTGTTTTAGTCATGTGTAGTTCATTATTTAAAGCCATTTGTAGTTAACTATACGACATATTTTTTGTTTAAGTAATTGACTACACATTTTCTTTTTACTCAAAATAGATTTAGATTAAGTATACAATTTTTATACTTTTTTGTACGTGTTTAAAATTTTGTTGTCTTTTTATTTGAAATATGAAAATATTTATTAAATTAATTAAAAATGATTGATATAACATTTATCTTTTAATAAACAAAATTATTATATCATTTATACAATATACCAGGTGAAAATTATAAGTTTTCGTAAAAGAAAGGTAACTTAAATACCACTTTAATATCTTACGTTATTTTAAAAGTCCAGTTTAGTTCCATTATTTTAAAATTTGTCAATTTCGTTCCTTAATTTATAGTAATAGTTCAATTTGATCCTTGACTTTAAAACTGGTCAATTTGACCCCTTTTTTGAGTTACAAAGGAAAAGGAGACAACAAGAAAACAAACAAGAACAAAAAAGAAAAGGACAAAGCCTAACATAAGCTAATTTTCCCTATCAGAAGTTAACTATTTTGTGCACACTAAAGCAAATTGTTTATACCTTGAGCCTTTGAAGCCCACCTGTTGTTCTTGAATTATCCTTTTTCTTAGGCCAAGTTGAGCCTATAGGTTAGGCCCCTTGTTTCGGTGACGAACCATATTACAAACCTAGAGACCTTAGAAATGTTAACCCAAATTTATTTTGGAGTTAGACTTTGTGTATGTGTTTGAATATGTAAAGTGTTCAAGTTTGAGGTTGCTTTTGGAACTTTTTTTTTGTTACGGGACAAAGTTATAATTTTGATCATAGTCATGTAAATTCAGTTCTCTAATACCTTAAACTCATTATAGGTTGTGAGAATCTTCTTGTTTAGACGAGTAGGATATGCCTAACTCCATGGTGTTTCTTTTAAACCTAATTTCTAGATTATCATACCTTTAATCTAAGCCCTGTTAAAACCCAAAAAAGTCCTTAAAAGTGTACACTGTGATATTGACTTTGATTGATGCTTAGAGACTTTTAATTTCAAGTTTTGGTAATATAGTAGTTTTGCATGTTGTGTGTGTGAACCTTTCAAATACACAATTATGTTGTGAGAAGTAATGGAATGATTGTGTTACCAAGCAAATTAGCTCATCAGTTGCTACCTAAGGAGATGAACTTTTGACATGACCATTGGTGAAGTAAATGTTATTTTACCGTTACTTTTCATTTTTAAGTTTGTTCCTTGAGAACAAGTAACGATGCAAGTTTGAGGTTGTGATGGCACAAAGTCATATATGAGTTTAGTGGTTATTTTCATGTATTTTTAGTATAGTAAAGATGAATTTGCATGGTCCTAAATTTGGAAAAAGAGAGAAAAAGAGGAAACAATGATTTGGAAATCGTGCCAAGATTTTGTATCATCGGGGCATAATTGTGCTGCCAAATCCAAGAGTTTCATTCGACAAAGTTGTGCCACGATTTGCTATAATCAGGAAAAGATTTTGGAGGAGCACCAATTTGAAATTTGAATTCTGTGTGAAATCGAGCCACAATTTTATGACTCAGAACACAGTTTTAGCATACATGATTAAAACCTATAAAAGTCATGCGTGTTTCTGAGGCAAGGGTTCAAAGTTTTGGAGAGAAAAAGGCATTTTTGGAGTTGAAGATATGGAGAACCGGTGGGAGACCATCAAAACTCATAGTCAATCATCCAATTAATGAAATGAATCCTTCTTTGTTACAGGTTGTTTATGTTTTAGCCATGAGTAACTAAATCCATTGTGATTAGGTCATAGAAGACTCTGTTCTAGCTTGTTGGCTATGTAATATGTAACTTAATTTATATCAATATGATTGCAATTCTAGTTTATTCAGTAAATTTTTTGCCTAAGCTTTTATGATTCTGACCCAATATAAATTGAACTTAGAGATTATATGAGTCCTGACACCAGTTTATAACTTATATCTATTTATGTTGTTCAACTTAATGGACAATCTAGTGATAGAAAATTGTTAAGTTGTGATTATGAAATTAACAGACATTAAAACTTTTGATGATTATAGGTTCACCTAAGGGATTAGGGAATTATAACTAGAAAAAATGCTCTAAGTCAATGGATTGACCTGAACTATTTGGTTCATTATTAAATATGCTCCAAAAACTGCCTTAGTGCACTCCATTTAAATACATCTTAAATATTAATGAAATTGCTACGACGAGATTAAAATATTCCATATAGATTCGAATTAAATTATTATTTTGATATAAATTAATACACTTGCTAAAATTGCATCATTAATTCTGAAAGGAAGATAATGCAGTGGTATGAATAAGTTTAAATATTTTCATCCTGTTATTTTTTTATTATTTCATTTCTACCTTGTCAAGTTGTCATAAAATACATGAATTTAATATCGTACTTAAACTTTTCTGAGCTACTACCTCCGTCCCTAATTATAAGATCCTTTTTGAAATTTTTTTTGTCCCTTTTTATAAGACCCCTTTGTAATTTCCAACTACATTAATTATTTCTTTACCTACATGCCCCTATTTATTATACATCTTTTTCTTCAATCATCAATAAATAACATGTTGAAAACATAAACTAATCTTCTCTCTCAGTGGCGGATCTCTTTGGGGGCTGGCAGGTGCCATGGCATCCCCCAAATTCTCCTTATATATTATATTAGGTGTATTATAACATCTAGAATTTAGCTGCTGTAGTGGAAAGGGGTACCATAAATTGCTCTAGGTTGCTGGTTCAACACTTGCATATCTTCTTTTTACATATTTAATCTTTTATTATTGCATATTGTATTTTAAAAAAATGTTTTTGAGGGGATTCAAACCCACATCCATACCACTTGGCCTGTTGTTAATTGCAGATAAAACTTAAAACCATTCAATATATATTCCATAAAAGTTTGGCACTCCCAACAAATTAACTCAAGATCCGCCACTGCTCTCTCTTAAAGTATAAAATTGTAAAAACAATAATGATTATAAACAACTTTAAAACAAATATCAATTATCTTAATTCCCGTGATTTTGACAAAAGAGTCTTATATATAAGGACAGAGGAGGTAGTATTAGATCACCATGTGTGTCTTTTTTTTATCGGTCAAGACCATGTGTGCCTTTTACTAATACCATAAGTTACTAAGTTTTTTTGATTAATTAATGTGCTACAACTTAATAAATAATTTCATCAATTCATAAAATGATAAGTGTAAATTTAAAGTCTGTGTCTTGTATATTGCCTATCCTAGTTCATTGGGTTGGATGCAGAGATCTTCTCCATTTCTTAAAAAACGACATGGTCATCTCTATTATTATAGTTTTTTTTTTTTACTTTTTTATATCAATGTCAAATTAATACCCGTTATTTTCAAAATGTAGGCATTTATATCCTATATTCACTCTCAAAATATAGTAACATGCCTCAGTAGTAACATGCCTCAGTAGTAACATGGCAACTAAGACAAAACTCAAAAGTATAACAATAAGATGCAAATGTCTCGTTAAAAACCTTACCTAAAGATCTAAAAATGGAATAAAACGAAGTCGGTGATAGAAAAAATAGTGCAGCAACAAAATAGTTGTAACAACAAACATGATAATCATTAATTACATTTATTTATTGAAGTATTTTATCATTGTTATGCATAGACATTGTCGTTTGTAATATCTTGAATAGGTAACGAAGGTAATAATACTTTTTTTTTTAAGGAAAGAGGTAATAATACTTTTTTTTGACAATAATACTTGTATACTATGCTAATGCACTTTTGACACTGTCATAAATTTATACGCTTAGGTACATAATTATTTTAAAATTTTATTATTTCTTGAACACACAAAAATCATTAATGCACTTTCCAAGATAAGGACAATCTTCACTAGTCTTGCAGCCGATTTTATCTGTATTGTCAAATGATAAAAAAAAAGGATGTTACTTAAAGGCGATATATAATATTGTGTATAATATAAATTAGAAAATTAGAAAATGTAGTGAAAAGTAACATACGTGTACTTGTTTCAACAAGAAATAGAGAAAGAAAGATGATTAAAACATAAGCAAACATGAAAATTTGAGACATGTTTCCCCCCTTAACGTGTAGTAAAGAAAATTGTTTTGAAAACTTTATAGCTGAAAATTCCATGCCTTGTTAAGTTCAATTAAGTAGTTTTTGGAACTTAGGACTTGGAAGAGGCCATTTAAAAAATTGTAATTAATGTTAAATGTCTATAATCGATACGTCTTGTGTATCCCTTTAGATCACCAAATCGATCAATTAAGTTTTGTAAAGGTCGCACATAAAATTCTTCATGATCATCAAAATGATTTTTATTTATATTTTAGACTTTCAAAATGGATAAGGGCCAAATCCAAAACGAAAAACAGAAGTAATAATGCATCAAAGAGGTGAAAACATTTTTTTTATTATAAATTAAAGGTACCATAGGAATTTTTCAGACAACATTTCATATCAAAGTAATAAATTTTAACTATAGAAATAGTATGAGTTGATCAAATGTTTATTTATCATGCACAGGGAAATAAAGATAATTAACTAGTTATGGGATGTAGTATTTTTATTGTATCGACATAAATGAAAAAAGTTAAATTTAGGCCACTTTTTGTCTAAAACTAATTTTGAGAAAGTAACAGATTTCATAAAATATGTTCAACAACTATGAATCAATAGCGGAAGCAAACAAAACATTGAACATGAATATAAACGGATCTACGACATGTTTGATTTATCAAGGATATTAAGAATTAGGTATAAGGAATACCTGGATGAAGCTTTGATGACAGTCCTCTCAACAACAACGAGGAGAAATCGTGATCTGAAATACACACCATAGGTTAGCGGCGGCTGATTTGGTTCTTCCTCAACCAGTACCTTGATGCCTCAAGTTCTCTTCAGATGGGGAGAAGAGAGAGTTTTGCCGTGTCCGGTGTATTGGGGACCATAGCCTCTTTTATATTGGATGACCATTAGGGTTTCCCATTATTCCGTTAATGGGTCATCCAGACATCCACTCATTGAGTCCATATCAACTAATTAAATATTTAATTAATTATCCAATTAGAAATCTAATAGCCTTATTACTTAATTTGATCACTAATAAATTAAGACTCACAATTGATAAATAGCTAATATAATTATTATTATGATATTTGCCCACATAATGATATTGGAATATAATCAAATAATAAAATATTCCAACAATCTCCCACTTGGGCTACATATCTTAATAATTATACCAGAATTCTTTAGGCGCGCGTCTGAATGCTATTTATCTTTAGATTTCAACTTTACAATCTGGTCCACCTC
>Ga0315915_1005708_pt1 | contig 15431 bp, 6 predicted proteins | sample MpolbnodulesMG_FD_207738 | JGI IMG/M metagenome (GOLD analysis project Ga0315915, IMG submission 207738) | Medicago polymorpha root nodule microbial communities from Los Angeles, California, United States - branched nodules | ecosystem: Host-associated > Plants > Roots > Nodule | place: USA... | reverse complement strand
TTAACAGTCAATTATAAGTATTTGGAATCATTACTGTGTTGGCGGTTGGATTCACTTACCGTAAAGATCTATATCTAATGTTTATATGTCTACACGCCTCTATTTTTTTATGCAATTTAGTTTCGCATCTGAACCCGGATGCGTTGGATTGTGCTAGTAGTGTGTGATTGATTGCTTCATATTATGATTTGTGGTTCTATGCCTATTGGTTGTTTTACTTCAAACATTCGAGATATTTTTCTTTCTTTTGTTTACATGGGTCAGGTTTTATTCCCCAATCTCATGTACTATTCCTATTTTATTTTAATCTATTTAAGGTGTTGCATACACCCCCATTTGCTAAAAAAAAAGGTACTTGGATGTAACTCCTTTGTTTATCTTTAAGTGGTCAACTTGCAGTATGCATCAATAAATTATGTGTCAAACAAGCAATGTCAACTGCTAAAAACAGAAATAAGTGGCGTATGTTGTATGCTTTATATGGAATTTGACTTAGAATATTTATGAGAGGATGATATAGATTTGGAGGAGGAAGTAAAACCCTATAGATAGTGGCGTATGTATTTGAGTTGAGAACATATAGTGCATGTCCCTTTGGCGGTGCCGTAGGGTGGGGGACTAAGGTCACTCATTTACGCCACATGCTTAGTGGGAATTGGGAAGTACCTGTTGGCTGTGTTTGAAATATTTTGGGCCATAATAAAATGCTCTTTAGATATTTTTCTCTATATACAATATATAGATCAATATGAATCGCTATTTTTTATTCAAAATTGTAGAGAATGATCATTAAATTTCTTAAAATCATAAATTAGTTTTTTTTGTCTTATTCCGGGTCTTTAGGGAAGAAAACCCAAGTAATTTTTTAAAGAGCATTGCTATATGTCACGATAGTAAATTTCACGATTTTTTCACGAACGGGTTCTAACTTGCTTTGCCTGCTGCCTAAACAAAAACCAATCAATATATCCATGCACTCAACTTTTCTCCATGTCCTGCCATTAAATCTAAAATGAAGGTGACAAATACACCTCAAAGGATTTGGCTGTGGATATTATAGATTTATAGTCAATGGCCAACTGGGTCAAATTCAGATACATATAGTGCAACCGATGGAACCAAGTGTCTATGACGACGGTCGATCAGAGGTTCTGTGGTAGAACCCACTCCACAACAAAGTGATGATGAGAGGTTTTGTGATGAAACAACGATGATGAACAGCGAACAAGGCAAAGGAATGGCGACGACGAACGACAACGAACGATGACAGCAAAGGAAGCAAGTCGAAGAGACTGAGGTGGTGAGTTGGAGAATCAACAACCATGATTTGTTTTGGACGAGTGATACACACATGGAACCGGGGAAGGTGAAGCAGTTGTGGTATGAGGAAGAAGAAAACAAACCAGAGAGAGAAACGGGATAATAACACAAACGAGTCAAAGAAAACAAAATTAAAATAGGCAATTTGAAGGTTACACGTAATTCGGGATACTATCGGGATGTTTTTTGTCGGGAGATGTAGCATTTTCCTTTTTTAAACAATTAAAAATGAAATATATTAACACTAACAAAGTAGTTTCCTTAGCACAAGATATACCAAGAAAACCCCTAATAATTATAGGTTGTCAACAAATATTACACAAAATGGTTGGCCAATATCCGAACACATGAACGGGTTCGACCACCACCTCTCAAAACTATAAACAAAATTGGCCATATTTCCTTTAAGCCACAAAAAAGAATAATATTTTACTTTATCCAATAACTGAGGTATGAAATTTTCTATATTTTTGAATAATCTACTATTGCGTTCATTCCATATATCCAAACACAAACATAGCAAACGAGCTGTAAAAAGGAGCGCCGGACTTTCAAACCACTGAATGAACAAATAAACTGAATAAGATGGTCTGGAATACTCTGAGGATACGCTCTTGAAAAACCAATTCAAGATCGCACTGATTGTCTGAACCGTACATGCTGCAAGACAAAAATAAATATTATGCAGTAGATTTTGACCGCTAACTAAGTAAAGTTTTATCAATAACTATTTTACTTAGAACTTGAACTCAAAATGATCTTTCAAACGGTTCATCATTAATTTGAACTTATTGTTGATCCTTCGTTTGTTAATTAAGTACTACCGTTGACTTTTACTTGTTAAACTTTTTTTTTTCATTTTTCAAGATAAATTGTAGTTGTATTAATAAAAAAATATTTAGAAATGTTAACACGAATAAACATTAATTAATTTAAACACGAATTTTTTTATTGGATGTTTTATAAGGGATTTTAATGGATGTTTATAATTAGGGAAATGTTAACAAATGTCTTTGGGGCACTTGCTTAAAAGTCAAAAGAAGATTTTTTTCTTCAGATATTGTGTATTCAACACATTGAAACTTAAAAAAAAAATCTATATAAAATTTATAAATCATTTACTTTTTTAAATCCTTAACAAGGATCCTTAGCTTAACCTTTATAATTAAACACGAAGAGAGTATTTCACTATAGTTTTGTGATGATGTAATTCAATTTGGAATGAAAAATGGTGCTTAGAGAAGATTCTCTAATATTGAAATAAAGCTGGATATGGTAAGAAAAGGAATTAAAAAGGCTATACTAAAATGAAATGGAGTCCAAAGTGTTTTATATTTTTGAAGGTTTGCCTTACCTTTAGCAAACCAATTGAAGGGTAATGAAGGATATATTTGTTGCATTGTCGGAAAATGAATAGGCATAGCCCATCTTACATTGATCATGGTGCCTCTAAAGAAATCAAACTCGTGCATTCCTTCTCCTTTCTTCTTTCACTTATTTTAACTTTGTTTGTTCTACAATGATAGGCTGCTAGTTACTTCTATTATTGTGGAGTATTCTTTTATTCACACTTTTTTGCACATGGCAAAGAAAATTGAATCTTAAAAGGCAAAAATGAGTTAGCCTTTACGGTATTGGGATGCCCAACAAGGAATTTTTTATGATGCAATTGGTTTGGGGGCATGTTCTACATATGGTCCAATATTATAAATCATTACTTCAAAATCATCTAAAACTCTAACAAGATTAAGTAGTGTTCTGAATTTGAAATTCAAAGTCCTTCTTATGTCACTTGATAAAAATTAAAGAAAATATACATGGTTGTCTCAAATGTGAATACAGCATAGTAGATTAGTAGTACTACTCATCGATTTTGTATGTATTAGGAAGGTTTTTTAGGATAACCCACAACCAGATGCACATGGATTTGCTGTAGAAATTAAATATACCAGTAGATCGCAAAAAGAATTTTGGAGACAGAAACCTGCCATTGTTTTTGTATCTACTGACTGCAAGCTGGAATGTGAGTACATATGTCATTAGGGGTGTTCAAAACCGAACCAATTCAATAGAAAAACTGCAAACTGAACTAATTCAAACTGAAACCGCAAAAAACCGCATTTGTTCGGATGTATTCGGATCAATTTTTTACTCAACCGCATGGTTTGGTTCGGTTTGCGGTTTAGATTTTACTAACCAAACCAAACCAAACCGCAATATAAGAAAAACACTAATTAAATATATATCACTTAGACCAATATTCATAGAAACTCAATGAAAACTTTAATAAAATGACATATTTTTTCTTTTGTTAAGTTTCTTCTTTGTTTTTTCTTTCAAAAATAGGATTACTTGTACTCTTAAGGAATGATAAAAAATTAGTCTTTTGTACTTCTTACGAAATAGGATTACTTTTTGTCCATGTTTAAATTTGGTCTACGTAGTTAAGAACATTGTTGGATTAAAATTAAATTGTAATGTTGGATGAAATTTAAAACATTCATGAAAATCTGTTGTGTTTTAGCTTTTTAATTTGATTTTAATGTTGAAAACAAAAAAAAATTATTGTCTAAAAAACCCGCACCAACTGATCCAATCCAAACCGCATTGGATTGGTTCGATTTTTATTTTTAAAGTCAACCGAAACAAACCAAACCGCATAGTTAATTATCTTGCGGTTCAGATGACTTTTAGCCTCAAAACCGAACCAAACCGCACTGCGAACACCCCTATATGTCACTCACGGGAAAGCTATTTATTTAACTCTATCCAATAAATCCCAAATTGAATTATTTGGTATTGATGAGAAAAATCATTTTTAATTAACTAATTTTAGTTAGAAGTTAATTAATTAAACATAAGAGATCCTTTTAAAAAAAAATTAAACATAAGAGATTTATGTTTTACATACTTTTATAAAGTTAGTTAAATTCCTTCAAAATAAAAAAAGAAAGTTAGTTAAATAAAAATTTGAGGTTAAAATTTATTTTAGATAAGCTTCAAATTTGAGGTGCCAAGCAATTTCTTTATTGTCAATGTAACCTATACTTAGATATCTCATGCATTTGTTATATGATGGTATGGTCGTCCTTATCCAATAACTTGCGGGGAGCTAATCTCAGGTGGCCGCCTAGATTTCTTATACGGTTCACAACCCTCAAGCATGAGGCCTGTAAGGACACAATGTTTAAGTAACTCGTTTTTCTTATGACGGTTCATATCTCTTACTATTTATTACTATATTTTTTTAACTCTCTCTCTTTCTCTCATACCACTAATGAAGAATAATTCTATAAATTAAGTCGTTATTTATATATATATTTTTCATACAGAATTAACTATATTATTTAATTCGAGTGTCAAATAATGTTTAAGTGACATACTCTGGATAGCTAGAGTATCATATTATCTTCTCATTAAAAATGGAGTATCAGATTATCTACCACTCTCACCAAGTACGTACTCAAGTACAATGCATCTTTAACATATTTTTGACGACAAACGTTAATTGGACACACTCGCATATTTATCTATATAAAATTAATGGCATTTCAGCAATAAGCATCAAATCTCACGAAAAGTAAAAGAGAACCCAAAGAAATCTCACCATGAAGTGGTTGTGCTAAAAATGAAATTGGATGCTGGTTTTTATTAATCACTTGTACTATTTTTATAAGTGAATGTCTAAAATTGCATCCACCTTAGCAATTAGTGGAAGTTTCTGTATTCATTATGTTTATCTTTAATGTTTTCCTATTAAGAAGCACATATACCAAACCAAAATTTTCTTTGCACTAATTAACCATGCGACCATGCACACAAAGGGTACAAATTGATAATGACATAAAATAAAAGGGGTGTAATTAGTAATGTATGTTGCACCATGCTACTATGAGCATGCATGCTTACTATCTTGCACGCTGGCGTGACACGAATACAACCAAATACTCGACCAAAAAAGGATGGGGGCAAAGTGTCTTTTTTTTGGAGGGGAAGGAATAAGGATGATGGTGGTGGTCAAAACCAGCTACAATGAGTTCATTATATCTCTATCTCTATATATGAAATGCAAAGCATGTATACCAATAATGAGGAATTATAACTTAATTTGCTATCATACTTGTTAGTGGGTGATCATGCATGATGTCATATATGGAACATCTAGATTCCCTTGATTACTCTTATTCAAAATAGATGATATAAGTAGGGCAGGGAAATCAGTGTAATTTTGATGAAAAAGTTTTACACAAACAAAGTGCATCTATATCATGTGTGGAAACCGTTGAAACATAAGGATTGTTTGTTTGGGGCATGAGGTGGGTTTCTATAGATGGATAAAGTGGACATGTTTCTAGGCAATTCTTTCACACTTTCGGCTCTATAGAGGAAATCTCATTGATGGGTGTGTCTCTTCCATGCTGTAGAACAAACTTAGTAGTTTTTTAATTAATATTATCATTGTATTGGGGGCTATAGTTATTGATTACTTCATTGCTAAATTTTCAGGCGGGATTATTTTATAAAATCCAAATTTATAGGTCAACAATCAATAATTAAGAAAAACATTAAGAATCAAAAGGATATCATGGGAATGGTTCTACTAAAGAAATAGTGACAATTCATCTTATTTGTATTCAAATTGGGATAATAACCCCCTAATGTGTATGTAAAGGCCCTGAACATTTTCTGCATTTGGGTTTGGAGAATCCCTTGCTCTCCTTTAATTCATCTGTTTATGTATAAAAAAACCTTAAACTCACACAGGTTAACCCAATATATTTAGAGATTTAAAGCAAAATTTTAGATTTTTTTTTTAAAAAGTATTGATAATTTTTTACTGAAAGTATTATATTTTATATTTTTAAATGCATAATTATTATACTTAATTATGTAAAAAAAATTGCTTGTCAACAATAGTGGAGATTGTCCAATTTCTTTAAGGAGTCAAAACAATTAAGAATTACTCATATTAAAGTTAGAGATAATTTTGTAAAAGAAAAGTTAGACATAATTTAGCTAGTTAAAAATAATTATAATTAGTCTTATAGTATAACAAATCATTTATGACAAAACAAAATTATGAAATATTATGTTCGCGGGCAAAATGTAGGATTTGAATCATTTGATCCCATGTTCCAACTTTTACTTAGAAATGTATCACAATTGCGTAATTTTTGGTTGATTTATACTTTTTTTTTTACAGAACATTTTTTTTTTTGTGTTTAAAATAGTATAGTGGTAAAACTCACGTTAGGAAAATGATGAGTTTGATTAAACTTACGCTCCAACAAATTAAATGTTTTTGCAAGACCATATATGTAACCAAAAAATTCCTTTAAAAAAATGTAACCAAAAAATAAGACTACAACCATATAAGATATAATTAACAGTTAAATTGTCTTTTTTAAGCTTCTAAGAACCTAGTGCTTTTGGAAATTTAAGGTTCAAAATGAGCAAAGAGGTATATGCTACCTTATATCATGTGATCATTAAAAAATTGACCTCTCTTTTGACTTGTATTTATAAAATTAAAACCGAAGGTTAATGGAGGGTGCATTCTGGCCATGATGAGAAACCAAGGAAGCATATGTAATGGATTAATTATGGCCACCCATTCATCAGAATTTAAGGAGTTCACCTCTGTTCCACTTTGAGTGGACATAAACATCTCACACTTCTTTAATTTAATAAAATGGTCCCAAAGTAATAAAGATTAATGAGCAAAATTGAAGAATGAAGAAGACAATAGGCTAGACGATGCTATTACCTTCTAATTGAAAATATATTCTCTTCATTTTTCGTTCTCTCAATATTTTCTTTTATAGTTGGATTCGAAACCAAGACATTATTAAGATGGAAAAGATCATTTATTATCACATCGAAGTGTTATTGGGTTCTCAATATTTTCTCTAATTCTATAATTTTAAAAGCATAAACATCATATTACATTAATGAATAGTAAAAAATTAATGGAGATGATGCACATTGTCCTTCAACTCCCAACCTGTCTATATGTGAACTCTTATTCCACATCTTTTGTCTCCAACCGATATAAACCAATGAGCACGTGTGTCATGATCATTGCACTTCGTGGTAGACCAAATTATTCAATCTCACAACTACGTGCATGAACCAAACTTAGTTATCTGCTTAGCCATATATGGGGCTTGTAATCGGGGTTATTACTCGTTTAAGTTAGAAATTTGCTGTTTAGGCAGCCTTATTGGCACCCCGAAATCACATTTATCTCGAATAATAGTTAATTGCCGCCTGTTAATTTTTTAGGTCAATTAACTGTCGTTGCGTTCTGCCTTTATATTAGAACATCAACATCAATTTCCACATTGTCAAAAAGCATATAAACACAAACTTACCTCTATCCAAACTCCAACAAATCAACCTCCATCAAATTTCTTCAAAGTTAAGCAACTAATCAATCAAATAACAAATAAGTGTTCAAAATCCCTTACCACACTCATTCTTAGTTTTATATATTTTGTTAAAAAAAATTGCTCATATGTTAGTGTTTAGGGTTGATGAATTATTGATTTTTTTGGGTTGTTTGTGAACAAATATTTGCACGTTTTGACCGAGCATGTTGTTTAGACTAAATTTAAATGTAATGTGGTAGTTTGAAACCGGAAGCGCGCACATAAAGAGAGCAGTGCAGAACCTCCTCCTAAACGCGGACGGGGGACATATAATGCATGGAAACAAGATGAAACTTACGGGTATCAAAGGCTTGTTGATAGTTGAAGCATAACTCAAATCATGCTTTTATATTAAACGTGCATTCATTAGGATCGGTAGACTCTAACATGCAATGCAAAGATTAGACTCTAACAAATCACCATTCGATAAGTTCGTCTCACCAGATTGGATATACCCTTCATACCAAATTACTCCCCGTCTCCATCATATATGGGAGCGTAGCCTAGTGTATGAATGAGGTAGCCATACTTTTAGTCCCTTTCAATAAGTTGCATAATTATTATTTTTTTAGGGGAAGTTGGTATAATTTTATAATAAATAAACTATCATAAAATATTTAGCCGCTTTGTTTTGTTTCCTTTAAATATATTAGCGAAAAAACGGGCACTCACGTGTCCGTCTTTCCACTCTTTTTATTGCGTTAACGTTTGAAAATTATGAACGGTGTTTTTTATGAAATTTTTAATTTTGATTAAAAACAAAAAAATAATTTCTTTTTCTTTCAAACTATAACAAATCAAACTAATCATGATTATCTATTTCAATGAAACCAAAAATATAACAAAAATATATAATCTAAAAGATAAAATTGGGTCCCACTTATGTTGTATTTTGAAAGAGACATATCTAAAGGGTATTAAAAACAAAAATATATAATCCAAAAATCAGGAAATGAGAAATAAAAATAAATGTTTAAACATCAAATTTACAATTTTATCCTTTAGATATGTCTCTTTCAAAATACAACATTACAGTATTTTTTTTGTCTAAAATAAAAGGTGCACCTTGATAAAATAGACCTTCATAAAAATGACTGAGTCTATTGTAGAAAACCTCTTAAATTTATTCTTATCTATTTGTTACATGTGTTATTTGTATTGAAAATTGAGAGCATTTTTGGAAAGAGAAAAAGTCAGTCCAAAAGAACTGAAAGATGTTGTTTCTTTATATATAATATATACATATATAGTTAGTCGCTCCAAACAAATCTTCTTGATTTTGAGCTCACTTCTTGGTCTTTGTGTTTGGAAATCAAGTGTGAGTGATTAAGTCTCACATCAACCAGGAATGAAGGGAACGTTGAATATATAAGAGAGGATACCCATATATTTGATGTCTTAAGGTTTTAGATGGAGATGTGGTGTCTAAATCTCTTAGGGGTCATGGACGTTTAGTCCATTACCGCTCTCGGCGCTCCCTGAACTCCCCAATAACTGGTATCAGAGCCCTTGGTTAGGCTCAGTGAGGGAGCAAGAGTGGGATCCTAGTGCGGATCAGCCTAATGATGTGGGTGACTCACATTTGAGGGGAAGATTGTTGGGAAATTAAGTGTGATTGATTATGTCCCACATCGACTAGGAATGGATGAAACGTTGGATATATAATAGAGAGAACCCATATATCTGATGCCTTAAGGTTTTAGGTGGAGATGTGGTGTCTAAGTCTCTTAGGAGTCCTGGACGTTTAGTTCATTATCGCTCTCGGCGCTTTCCGAACTCCTAACAACTGGTATCAGAGCCCTTAGTTAGGCTTGGTGAGGGAGCGAGAGTGGGATTCTAGTGTGGATCAGCCTAGTGATGTGGGTGACTCAAATTTAAGGGGAAGATTGTTGGAAAATTAAGTGTGATTGATTATGTCCCACATCGACTTGGAATGGATGAAACGTTGGATATATAATAGAGGGAACCCATATACCTGATGTCTTAAGGTTTTGGGTGGAGATATGGCGTCCAAGTCTCTTATTGGTCCTTAGTGACGGAGCCAAAAAAAATAGTTTGGATGGGCCACTAAAAGTTTAACTAAAAAGCTCGAGTAATTTTAAAAAATATATTACATAGTTTGCTACCGCTATAAATTACGAATCTTTTTTTATAATACAACTGTAAATTAGAGGTATTTTCTGTTGACAATACAATATAAAGGAGATTTGAAACCCCAAAAAATTAGAAAATATGTAAACCTCCGCTACGCAACCAAGTATAAGTATGACAAAATTCACATATGTCACTTTTAGAACCGCAAAAAACTCAAACCGTTGAAAAACTGTTTAAAAACTTGTAAAATAGACCTATGATTTTTTATTTTTTTATTTTTTAGGTGGACCACTATACCAATTAGTGGAAATTTAGATCTGTCGAACACTAAAACCGCAACAAAATTGTTTAAAATCTCGTAAAATAGACATACAATTGTTAATTTTTTCATTTTTCTGGGTGGGTCGTGGCCCACCCCAACCCATGAAGGGCTCCACCCCTATTGGTCCTTGACGTTTAGCCTGTTGCCGCTCTCGGCACTCCCTGAACTCCCCAACATTTTGCTGTAGTGTTAAACCCTCAAAATTAAATTATTTATTATTTTTCTAGGGTGAAATGGGATGAGTTTGAATTTTAACAGGTTGATCAAAACAATTCATTGACTCATTTACAAACCACTAATTTGGAGGGCTACTTAGCATGGGTTAGAGGTTTAATTTTAATCGAAGGAATTTTGCTTTGAGTGATCCCATATTTTCTGAACATTTATTTATGCAATATGAGTTGCTAACTAAAATATAAATAAAGAGCTTCAATATTTATTTGAAGTGATAGTTATTCTTTCATTGCTTGATGGAGAATTTTTATTTAAAATAATAGCTTTTATTTCTTTTATTATAAAACCAATTGTTCTGTTATGTCATTTTTGTTTCTAAAGTTGGAATAGAGTTTTTATTATGTTACCCCAAAAGCTTTTAATGTGACCATACGTGTGAGCTGCATTCTTAGTGCGCTGTCTATGATGACTAATAGTTTTAGTTTTGTTGAACGTTGACAGATTAGCAATTTGAACGCACACAGTTTGGATGGACTTTGGGCTGAAGAGAACATACAAAATAGTGTGTATAAATTATTTGTTGAAAATCATGGTATGAGATGGCCAAAGATCATACACATCAGAAAGATAGAGAGCATATGAATACTTTTGAGATTCACTAAGAATTTGATTGAAAAAATATGATAAAATGAGTACATTTTAGTCCTATTTATAGAGCTCAATTGACTAACCAATTGTTTAACCAACTTCTAACTTCTCTAACTAACTGACAACTGTGTAACTAACTAATAACTAATCCTAATTAACCAACAAATCCTAAGTCTTAACAGTATTTGATTAAACATGATGGTAATGTTATTTGACTTATGGATGATATTGGATTGGTCTTTGATTAAGGAAATGATTGTGGTTGTCTTTGATTAAGGATGTGTTTCATTTTACTTGTGTCATCCTCATCCTTAGTGTTGTTCTAATTGTCTCTTTACCCAACACATTTTACTTGCGTCCAACTGAAATACTAAAAATACTCCTGCGTAAGTGAATTAACTCACGCAGGTTATAATCCAACGTGACTTAAGTCACGCCAAAAAACAACATGAGTTAGCTTCTGAAGTGCACCGTATAATATCGGATTTTCCAATCTGAACATATTCTTTCTCTACACGTCTCAATTTCTAGCATTTTATCAACCGAAGATCACTGTGTAATATTGGAAAATCCTTCAACCGAAGATCCCATGAAATTTGCAATTGACCAAGTCCAAGGGGAAAAGAAAAGGAAAGAGCTATAATTTGTTTCGTAGTGCTGTACAAGATCAAAGGGAAAAGAATAAACATTTTTTACCTGCTAGCAATCATCTTTAAGCGAGAGATAAAAAGGCAAAATAGTGCAATCGTAGATTGAAAATTAGCTTCATGAGTTTCAGAAGCTAACTCTGTTTTACAGGCAGGAATATAACGTGCGTGAGTTAACTCACACGTTGATTTAACACATGTGTAAGTTAACTCACGCAAGGGTATTTTCGATATTTCAATTGGGCGCGAGCAAAATGTATTGGGTAAAGAACATAATTCTTAACTTTCGCGTGAATAAATTTAAGAAGTTGGAAAATTCAAGCATTTGAGTTGGTAATTTGATTTCTCGGCAAAGTAATTTCAGTTGTAAGTTGTAACTTGCAAGTTTGGAGGCCCTTTGACCTGTTTCACACTAAGCAAGGCAAGGTTTGCTAAAAAAAATCGTTTATATTGCGACCACTATTCCTATCTTGTACCGAGAATTTAAATATTTGGCACTATTTTGCTTTGTTTTATAGTGCAATGGTGTTTCGACATAAGGAGTTGGTCAAACCTTTGTCGAACCTCATCGCTGATACCATTATTGGGTTATGATTGGGAGATCATCACATTGGACTTGGATCAATTATAAGTGAGTTAGAAACCACACTTTTACCTAAAACCTTAAGACATTATGTTTATGAATCACTTCATTTATAAAATATTCAACGTCCAGTTTTCCATCTAATGTAGGACATTTTACTCACACTTGATATATTAATACCTCTTACTATTGGTCCTTCTCTATTTGGTTGCTCTCTATGTTGATTCCTATGTGTGATTGTATGATTTGGTCATATTCTTTTGTTTGGTCTCTCTATTATGATTGATTGATATGATTATTATTTCTCTTTTGGTTATTCCCTCTTTGGATTCTTTAGTTTTATTAACCCCCTTTCTATTGATTGTTTTGTTTGATTGTCTCATTTTCCTATATTAGTTCTTCTGTTTAATTGTTTTTCTCCCCACCGATTCTTCTATGTGGAATTGGTTCTTCCCTACAATGATTTTTCTCTTTGAATGTTGCTCCGTTCTATTGTGGTTACTCACTTTAGTTGCTCCTCTCCATTGAGCTGCGTTATTAATTGATTTGATTTATTTTTCATAATTAATTTCCTAACAAACTTAAAGCTTAGTAAGCTTTAACTCAAGGGAATAGTTTGAATGAAGGATGTTATTATTGAGTATATTTTTCGTTTTTGTTTGACAAACTCTTAATATTTTATATTAATGCATAATTTAAGGAGAGATGTTGAATAATATGTAATAGCACTTTATTATAATTGGGCTAAGTAGTTTAGTCTATTTATATTTGCTTATACGTTCTTAAAGTAACATTTGTATTCTAAACTATAATTCATTCTACCGAAACCCTTTGTTATTTTCTCTAATTCTTCATACATTGATAACAACTGTATAGAATGATATAACCCATTTGGATTGACCAACCATGTGGTGCTGATTTAGGATTTTGGAGTGTGTTTCTCCTTAATGATATAACACACAATTTAATTATGGAGAAGTGAGGGTGTCCGGGGTTCGAACCCCGGCCCCTGCATATAATATATAATATCTCTGTCAGCTGAGCTAAGCTTACAGGGATATTTGAACATTATTTTATCGATTGCATATAACACCCAAAATAAAAAATATAACCTCCAACGCATAGTAGTTTTCTTTTTTTGACCAACGCATAGTAGTTTTCTTAATTCACATATAACCTCCAAAATCAAAAATTGATCCGGGATGATGATAATTTACTCATATAGACTTTAGTGTCCAAGGTTTTTTTTTTTTTTTTTTACTTTTTATATTAGATATTTTGAGTCTATAACAGAGGTGGAAATTTTATCAATTTTGAGTAAAGAAAAGTCAAACCGACAAAACTCCCTTGAGTCGAGGCAAACTAATTCGATGATAGATTGTTTGTTTCGATTTAGTTGATCGGTTTATCTAAAAATACAGTTAACAAAAAATTTATTTTCTTTAAATAGCTGTATTTATTTAAATAGTATAAGTAAAATATATGAAGTTCGAGTAAACGTCATATGAATATCTAATTGAGTACACACAATGAATCGGTTAGTAGTTTAAAGAATTAAATCTCAATCATAAAGAATTAACTTCTCATTTGTTATTTTTAGTTATTTCTTTCTACTCATTTAAGTTTTTTTTTCTTACAAAAGAAAACTAATGTATTTCATTAAAAATCAAAGGTAAGCATCAAAGGGACTCAATCTAAAATAGCTGCATTTCATTTCATTCAAGAATTTTTACGGGATTTGTTTAAGGGACAAGTATGAGATTTGTTTAAGGTCCGAACTGAGATTTGTTTAAGGGACAAGTATGAGATGTTTACGGGAGCAAAGACTTTGTGGTTGCAACCTATTTTTAAGTTTAAGGAGGGTGAGATTTTAGGCTTATTAACACCTATCAAGTGGATGTAACAATTAGAGTTCAAGAGTGTTATTTTTAATTTGGATTCGAAGAGTATATTGGACTATTAACTTGCTAGTCAATGATGGAACCAAGGTAGGTTTCATTTTAAGTAGATGTCGTAGTACTTTATCATCATTTTGTAACAACTCTTAACATGGTTGCTCATAATCTTTTTAAGGTGGTCATATACAACTCTTGTTTTCATCTTTACCGTGTTGCTGAGAAAAATACATGTTGATATTGCGCTTAATGAACCCGTGCAGAGGTCGCTACCACGTATGACTGCTATGAACATGCAGTTGTAGACGAGCAGCCTGTCCATTTTCTTGTTGCACCACCCTACACTCTCTAAGTAAAACATTATCACAATAAATTAGTACAGTTTCACCCTCAAGCACATTGAATATGAGTTGTAGTTTATCTTTCTTTTTCGATATATTTCTTTTATTTTGGATGATTATGATCTTAGTAACGTAAGTAAACCTATCAATTTCATTCATTATTTTATTGAATTTCAAAATTGAAATCCAAGAATCGAACCTATTTAGTTAGGTTTCTTTCGGTTCGACTTTTGATTTGGATGAGAAAATATGCGAAATTTTTTGGTTTGATTTTTCAGCTTCCGATTTTGCCTAAACAACTTATACCTCTATTTAAAGTGTTTGAGTTCAGTCGCGCTTGACAAAAAAAATCAACGTAATTTTTTGTCTCATCTTAATTTTGAGGTTCATATTGATCCCTTAACAAAAAAAGTTGTTATTCGTCCTTTAATTTGATTAAATTATGTTAGGTTAGTCTTCTCCATATATTTTGTTAGTAAAAGTAAATATTCTTGACACTGGCGTGGAGATTCAAACATAAAATAATATTATATCTCAACATTTTTTTAAAATATAATTAGATTAAATAATATATATATATATATATATATATATATATATATTATTTTCTTTCTCTCCTCCTTCCTCATCTTCGTCATCAAACACATCTAAACTTAAAAAAGCACAAAAAATTAATTCAACATGAAATCAAATAATAGCACCATTACCTCTTCTCCCTTCTACCCCTAACAACTCCAGGTTCAAGATCTATGATTCCTCTCAATCTATCTCTCTGTAGTGACGTGGTCTCTCCGTTGTGACTAGATTTTAAAAAAAAAATTCATGTTCATTTTTCACTAAGAGAGAGGTGATGAGTCAATAAATTAGTATTTTTAATATGTTATTTAAGTCTATTTTATTTAGATTTGATTTAGTTTTATTTAAATATTATTTCCTTTTAGAATTATTTTACTTCAATTGCAAATTATTATATTAC
>Ga0315915_1005705_pt1 | contig 15433 bp, 7 predicted proteins | sample MpolbnodulesMG_FD_207738 | JGI IMG/M metagenome (GOLD analysis project Ga0315915, IMG submission 207738) | Medicago polymorpha root nodule microbial communities from Los Angeles, California, United States - branched nodules | ecosystem: Host-associated > Plants > Roots > Nodule | place: USA... | reverse complement strand
GTAATCATGAGGGCAATATCGACATTGACATCCTTTGAATTCAAAGAGAATACACGCTAAAAATATCTATAATCACTCTATAAGTAATTTTGGGGAATAGTTAATACGAAGATAAAGAAAATGAATCTTGTAGAACGACTTCCCTGATAGATATGTTCTAAAAGGAAGAGTCGATGGAGAAGGAAGTTGGTGAATGAATGAAGATTGATGATGATATGAGGATTTTTTTATAGCAAATGTTAGTAATTAGTTATTAGATTAGTTTTTCTCTTTCGTACAAGTTGAACCCGATGATATGTGGATTGGTACTAGAAAACTTGATGATAAACTAGTAGGGTGGCTTTCTGTTGAGGGTGGGCTAATGAAACTGATAAAAGAACTTAAAACTAGCGGGTTTAATGGTGAAGAGAGGAGTTTGTCTATTTGATAAAAACTTAAAGAGGTTAGTTAAGTTTTAAAACTAGAGATTGTAAGTGTCATTTCAATATATCTTAGTGGAAGACTGTACTTTTTCTTGGCAAAACTTTTTCTTTTTGTATGTTTTTATTCCTTTACTAATCCACTATGCACGAAAAAGAAAAAATAAAAAATATATTAAGATGATGTCATCTGAATGGAAACCATCTGAATGATGGTTGTGTCATCTCAAAAAGCGCTGTGAAGGGAGAAAATACAAAGTAGGGTATATTAGACAATTATTTTAAGGGTCTTGCTAACCAGTGCCTTTAGCACAATGGTTAAGGAATCTACAAATATAAATTTTGTCTTGAAAATATAAGATGTTACTTTTGATAAAGTAATGATTACACAACTTTTTCATAAAAACCTACTTATTTTGAATTCTTAACTATTGTCCTTGGGGCACCGATTATCATTCTCCCTATTTTAAATGTAACGTAGAATTGTTATTTTTTTTACAAGTAGGTCAATTTGAAAAAAATGGCACTTGTTGGCATGTTCTTAAAAAAACAAAATCATTATAATAATAATAAAAATAAATAAAACATTTAGTCTGCTATTAAAAATAGAGGTAGAAGTATTCCATAATAGTGTCATATCAAAAGTGATGATCTTAAAGCTCCCTATTTAGTAATCCTCTCTCCCAAGGTAGATCTCAATCCCCAAGTCTTTCTTTCCTTTTCCCTGTTTCCAATGTTTGGGGTTTGATTACTTTGGTTATTATTACGTGTCTCTTTTGATTTCTTGCTCCTGAATAAAAACGTTGGCTTGCCTTACGCCCTTACCTATATGTTAAAAGAGACCCAGGTCCAAGTGGCTGTCTTATGTAAATACTGTTCATCATTACTTTTTTAAATCAATCCGTACCTTCTATCATAATTCATATGGAAAATGATAACTAGTATTTTCGGTGCATTCTTCAAGGACGGTAAGTGAAAAATATTTATAAAAATATGAGTATTCAATGTATTGAAAATTAAAATATTTAGCTTTTATAAAGATTGTTAAAGAGTCTCACATCAGATAAAAGATGGTCTGACAATGTGTTTGTAAGTGAGACAATCTTCACCTCACAAGCCAGTTATGTAGGGTTGTGTTATGTCAAACGACGATTTCTAAGATGATATCAAAATCTCTGTTAAGATTTATTAGGCTATCTGCTATTAGGTTTCCGGTATCAGGCCACCCTGTTAAGATTCATTGGACCACCTGCTATCAGATAGTTATCGAACCACCCACTATTTATGACCACGAACCAAACCCAACAGTGATGGTCATGAGAGAGTGTGTTAAAGAGTTCCATATTGGATAAGAGATGACATGACAATGCGTTTATAGGTGGGGACAATCCTCACTTCACAAACCGGTTTTGTCGGGTTGTGTTTGACCCAACCACGATTTCTTAAAAAATAAAATCAGACTATTTCTTTTTCCACCCTATCTACTTCTCGCGTGCCTTGTTTTTTTACCAAAATGTCCATGGGATTTCAAATTTTATAATCTGAGCACAACTCAAATCTATTCGGATTATAGAATCTAAAATAATCAAGAATAATTATTTACTGAAATAGTCATTTATGCAACAAATCAATTTCTTGCATGATGGGATTTTGAACCATGAATATTGGCATTTTGCCTATGACTATTCCTAGGTCTTATGTACTTTCTTCTACCAATGTTGTGGGTCTCAGGCCCCTTATGAAAAGTAACAATGCATGCAAAGAATGTCACTCGGGAGCTTATATATTGTCTCATCTTTTTTACTCAGATTGTCTCATTTTCTTGAAAATATATGAAGATACTACTTGTAAGAGAGACCAATTCTATAGTAGTACATAAAGGAGATATTTCACGCATCATACATACATTGTTCATATTTAGTGATTTAGAGTGTCTCAAATATTATTACCACAAATGTTGAGTCCAAATTGCTCTATTTATCTATCATTTATTTATTGTTTATCTACGAGATAGACACATGTGATATATAAGTGGGGCCATTTGTAAGATCCAATTTTTTTTGGTACAATAGGTGAAAAGAAACAAAAAGAGAACATAAAAAGTCATCTAGAAAAAGAAATCCTACTAGCATTAGCTAGCAGGAGTAGGCTAGTTATGGCTGGAGGAACTGTAATAGAACGATAGGTCTCATAGCTATCAACTCCAAGCTTAGCAAGATAGTCGGCGCAATCATTTCCCTCCCAAAGAGTGTGATGCATGTGAATGTGTTAGTCCCTAGAAAGGAGCTCCTTTATCTTATAAATAATTGATTTGATGCATAGTGATGTCAAGCATTGACGGGTTCAAATATCAACTTGATTGCGGTGTTTGAGTCAGAATAGCACCACAACTCTGAAATACTAAACTCTGAGGCGATACGTAACCCATGGTAAACTGCCAATAACTCCGCATGGAGGATGTTAGAGAAGCCTATATTTCAAGCAAATCCATGGATCCAAGCACCATCATCATTCCTAAGCAAACCCCCAAAACCGAAGACACCGGGTTAGAGCTCACACAATTAAATTGTGGAGAAGTGGAGTGTCTGGGGTTTGAACCTCGATCCCTGCATATAACATGCAATATCCCTACCAACTGAGCTAAGTTCACAGGGATAAAATAATGTTATTACCACCCTTATATATGACAGAAAATGGAACTTGATAAGTAGAAAAGAATATCCGGACACAAATTAAGGAAAGCTATACATTTTTTTTGAGGGAAAAGGAGAGCTATACATGAGAACCCAAAAAAAAAAAAACTCCAATTTTTTTTGGGACAAAACTCCGTTTCTTTTAAAAATAAGGAGGGTGTTGACCCCAAAGTAGGGAACATGCTTATTCTTAAGGGAAAGGAAACCCATAATAGAGTTGTTAATTAAGGCTAGGATTTTAAATTGCAATGAAGGTTGTACTTACATTATGATTTTTTTATGTTATACAAATTTGAGTTAAAAGAAACTATACGTTTAGAGTGTAAACAAAATTTATACAAATACCCAATGTTCCTTCTCAAATGAGGGGTTAAACCCAAAACCCAAAAAGGCACTCAAATGTCAAAGTTAAGAAACATGCAAGCAGGTAGAAAGTGAGTTATGAGTGATGTATTGAATGACCATATTGTTGGGGTAAGTTACAATTGACAATTTATATATTAATTGGATTTGCTTTTCTATCACGACCTTACTGTGTGTGGATATATATAAACATACAAGACACTCTTTTATTATGTCTGTTTTAAAGTAATTAAATTCTTAAAATAGTTAGATCTGAGGAATATTAAGTGTGATTTAATCATCAGACTCGTGAGACATAATAATACTATTTTTAAAGTATATGTAGTCAACCTTTATAATGATACAGAATAGTAGTATTGCATAAAGTATATTTTGTGAGATGACATGTGAGAACGTATCATAGATCATGGATATTAGATATCAAATCTTCATATAAATATTAAATGATATGAGAAGACTTGCAAAATTATGTAAAATTCATACTTTCGCATAAGATTTTGCAAAAAAGTTTATGATATTATAATAATTTGTCCAAATTTTTGTTTTTTAACTTTTTAACAAAACATGAATTAAATATGAAGAATTCTAATTTTTTTTGAAGAGATTTTTACAGTATTTTACACAATTTTGTTACAAAGTACAAATAAAACACATGAATTGACTGAAAAATAGGAACAAAAAATGGTGATTGAAAATTTTAAATGGACTAAAAGTTAAAGGAAATCTTTAAAGAAAATAAAATAAAAAGTTGGTATATTTATAGTGTCAATACTCAATACCATATTTAACCTTGCTAAAAAAAACATATTTAACCATATATTATAGGCTAAATTAGACGAGAAGTCTTTTAAGTTTGAGATTTGTAATATATAAGTTCTTTAAGTTATTTTGGTCATACATAAATTCTTTTAAATGTATGATTTGACATGTTGATGGGTCAAACATGACGCTTGATATGGTTAATGTCATCTCCTTAACTATCGCATCATATAAAATCGTATATCACATCATCGTTTTTAAAACGTTTGGTTAACAGTATGACTAAATTGAAATCATATATAAAAACATTTATGTGTGACTAAAATATCATAATGTAATTTTTTTGACAAGATAACATAAAGTAATTGTTACAAATTTCAAATTAAAAAGCACGATGTAATTAAACCTATAATATTATATTATTACAGTATTACAGTTTTATCTTTTCTTTTCGTCGTTGGCTTCGCTATGGATAAACTGAATTTAACTTCTGCTAAAAAATCTCCAATCTCTTCCAAACTCAATTTCAGTTTTCGCTTATTCTCTTTCCCCTCGTAAGTAAGTCTTCACAATTCTCTTTCCATTTTATTTTCATTACTTATGTGTCCGGTGTTCGTGTCAGTGCATCATAGCTTTCAATCAAAATTGACATGTCTCGTAGTAGTTAGACTAAAACTCTATCATTGTCATTTCAACAAACATATTGTGAGCTATTATTTTTTTAATGATTACTTACAACTGCAATGTTTTTAGGTTCTAATAATGATTATAAAAGGATTGTTTAGAAGATACGAAAGATGGAACCCTGTTCATCCAACTTATGGAGCATTTTATGGAATGGGTTTTGGCGTTGGTTGTGGCGTTGGATGGGGTCCTGGATTTGGTCCTGAAGTTGTTGGTTATGTTGGAGCTGGTTGCGGCGTTGGATTCAATGTTGGTATCACTCTTGTTGGTTTTGGAATTGGTCTTCCTGCTAATGTCATCTTTGCTGCTCCTTACAATGGTATACCTCTTTTTGTTGATTGTTACGCGAAATCATTCATATTGTGAATCAGAAGAACTATTTTCTGAATCGTGAATTGAATTTTAATATGAATCGTACCGGTAAAAATATGATACTTTTAGGTAATGATAAGTGACATAACTATGGTATAAGTTGATATATCATATATGAACCTGAAAATAATTTAAGAATATACGAAAACTATAAGAGAAACCCTGTAGATGGTTTGGGCATCTTGAGAGGAAACTTGTTGATTTTTTAGTAACGAGAGTTGATCAGATGAAGGATAGTTAGTACACTAGAGGCAGAGGTAGACTTAGAAAAACTATAAGAGAAATTATTAAGAAAGATATAGAGATTAATGAATTGGATTGGAATACGGTTTATGATAGAATATTATGGTGTGATTTGATTCATGTTGCCGACCCCACTTAGTGAGATAAGGCTTGGTTGTTGTTGTTGTCATAAGAAATTGACTGAGTATACATAGTTGACAAACAAATGGCTCACTACACTAAGTTTACGTAATGATTCTTTGGAATGAATTAGAATTCATCATTGTGAAACCGGATTCAACATTATGAATAAGAATTCAAAATGAGATTCATGTCTACAATAGATACACACTAGAGATTCATTTCGATTGAGTTCAATTTAGTATCAAATTGGGATACAACTCACATGTAGTAAGATACTGATAAGTATGCTCAAATTGATGCAAATATTATGTGTGGTTAGAATCTACGATTCTTAGTCTGAAACTTATTCACATTATCTGTGACTTATTTTAATCCAGCTCTTTTGGCAACAAAAAGCTCTGCATTGAAGTTAGCACGTTCTTGTGGTCATCTTTCTGGTCCACAAGCCTCAGGGGATGTTTGGATTAGAAGTGTACCTTCCGTGTCTGACTTTCAAAGAGAAGCTGGTGAAAAATTCTCTTGTTTTCGGCAAAAGTATTTATCAATCGACGGAACTGATTTCTTTGACATGAAGAACAGCTTGCCTTTGGTTACTGCTTCTGCCTGTAAAAGTATACAATCATTTCATAGCCAGTTGTTCAGCCCTCGTAAAGGTATGATTTTGTTTTAGAATATCAGATTCATCTCTACTCTATTACCTAGTATTTGTCTTGTATAAATTGTTTGCTTGTTCGCTTTCCTTTTTCACAATTTATCTATCTTGTTGAGCTTGTTGCATTTATGTCTTTTAGCTTCTTTATTTCATAGTTCATTTTTTCTCTACTTTGGCTGTTAGCTCATTCTTCTACCAATTTATCCAACACTCTATTCACTATTTTTCCTCCTAAACCTAGAAAGATTAATCTGGTGCTATAAAGTTCCCATTGTGATAGGATCTAGGGAATGGTTGGACTTGCTGTGGATCCATCGTAGGCAGCCTTACCTTTCATTTCTGCTAGAGGATGATTCCGCAACTTGAATCTGTGACCTAATCACTCGGCCTTAGAACCCTATAATAATTTTAACAGTTGCCAATGAGAATCTCTCAAACAGTCAAATCCCAAAAGCAGCAAAATCCCTTTGAAATCGTACGGAATCGTGAAATGCAGCAAAATCGTGTGACTCTGGTGGTTTCTACCGATTCTGGCCATTTTGTTTGGATTATTTTTGACCCGGTTCACCTTGGAATTGTTTTTTTGGTCCAGGTAAGATTTGACCCGGTTGTGACCTTTTAAGATTTGAGACTTTGAGTCGTTTATGTTAAAAACTTGAGACATGGTAGTTTATATTTGTTTTAAGATTTCAAACTGAGTAGTTTATGCTCTTTATAACATATATTTAGTATTATTTGAGTAGAATCCTTTGATTTTAGTTGCGATTTTCGATTTTGGGATATTGCTATTCCCTTTTGATTCTACAAAATTAATTTAGTAGAGTCCTTCGGTTTTGGTTGCGATTTTAGTTTTCGCGATCTTGCTATCCTCTTTCGATTATAATCAAAATCTCGATTCTGAAAACCTTTGTCATCATACAAAATGTCTTTTATCGAATAACTTTCTTATTTATTGAGCTTAAATGCCAAGCTAGAAACAAGACCAAACTTAGAATGTAGAAACATGCCCTGACTTTCTTACTAACAGTTTCTTTTTCTATGATTGTAAATGGTTATACCTACGCCAGAATATATGTTGACAGATTTCCATTGACAGTAGCTAATAGCTATAGGTTTTCCATGGTTTGCAATTCTTTGCAGTCATGCTTTCATGCGTTTTCTGCAGTCGTAGGTTGTCTGATCAAAACCTGATGCCTCATATTTCAATGTGTATTTTAAGTCAAATCACAGTTAAAATGCGAGCCTTCCAATTTTGATTGAACGGCCTGCGATCCGCTACTGCAACAAAAGCATGAAAACGCGACTGTGTTAGATCCAAATCTGTTTTCCATCCCTGAAGTTATGACTTGAAAAGCTGAAGATTGTTTAATTTTTTTGAACTAATCCTGCATTCAGTTCCAATTGATGTATTTTATTTTTTCCCGCTTTCTGGTCCCATAAATTCCCTGCCTTTAAATAAAAAAGATTTTTATCCCACTGGACTTGAATTAACGCTTTTGGGACTGCCATGTGAAAGTTTTGATTTCTTTATGATGCATTCTTCCTGTGAGTATGCATGTAATTGATGGTCTCTTGAAAGCATCAAGCTTGAGTGAGAGAAAGTGTTCTCCGGACGAAACTTGCACTATTCTTCCTCTACATTTATCTCATTACCTGCTGATGTTGAGGAAAGTAGCTTGACATTTGCATCTCTTATTTTGCAGGAAAAGATTGATCCTTCCACTCACAACTATTGGCTTTGTGGTTACTTTTTGACGGACCTCTTAGTTTCTCATTTTTGACTGGAGGTCCTATTTTTACGGTTAATGATAAACCATATTGCTCTGCTCTCATTTTTCCCTGCCTTGATGTAGCTCTTACCAGCAATACTGAGAAATTTCCTCCTGTAGATTTACCTAGACTTTGGTTCCAGGATAGAGAGAACACATCAATGACATGAAAAGCAAAAACAGCAGTCAACAATATATGGAAGAATATCAAGTCAGATATTGAGGCATCAGTTTTCTTTTGTTGAAAACATATTACTGATATCACAGTATATTAGGGAACTTAGGATAATTTTGTTTTGAAGCTCACATGTTCCAAACATCCCTTATCCTTTGATTAAATTGGTTTGCTGTAAGTGATGACTTGTTGATTGAAAAATCCTTTTATTAAAAAGAATATGTTGATTGTTATGAAACAATGAATGATGAAAGTTACAAACAAATTTGATCGGCTCATTTTACCACCGGATTTCCACCAAAGACATTAGTAAACCATGTTTTGCTTATTTAAAATAGGACATGTCTGCTTTCTTGCCATTCATATAAATAAAAGCCTGTTTGTAGTATTTAGGATCACTCTTGTTAAAATATGTGACATTAACTACTTTTGGGGTCTATAAGAGAGGAGACTTATTGAAAGCATACTTGTAGTTGCGGTAATCTTGAAGAGGTATAGAATACTTCTGAGATAAATAAGACGCAGACGAGATAAGAAGAAAATTAACCCAAGAAATATGTAAGGGCAATAACAGTTTTCGAGACTTATTGAAAATTAACCCAAGAAAATGTATGAGGTAAATTGTGTGTTGATATATTAATTTTCGTAATGATAATATATCAGTTTTCGTATATTATGGATGAAAATCATTATGATGAAGAATTATGTTTACAAACTTATTTAAGCATTATTACTATGATAGTTTTTATGAGTTATGGATGGAAACCATCCATATTATCATGTTTTCTATGTCGGTCCGTCCCATTAAGTACAATTACTCATTTCATCCCTGTAGTTAATTGTCTATTTTAATACTTCAAACAATTTGTCTAACCTTATATTTCTAGCCACTACCTTCGCCTCTAGGTCTTTCGGTCGTTACCTAATATTTTTTTAAAACTAAGGCAAGATTAGATTTTAAATTCCCTTAACAAAATAAAAGATGGGAGTTTAGAAAGTCCATCATAGGACTAATTTCCATGATCCCAATACAAAGAGAAAATGCACACCAATCATAGTGATTAGATACCTAATAAAAATAAAGAAAACAAGTAAATAATAACAAGAAACTTTAATGAAAACACATGCAAGATTACAAGAGTTCTATGGTAAAATATGGTGATAAATCAAAGATAGTCTTGTCCTATTTATAGCTGAAGTCTTTTAATTTTCGTGCACCATCAGAATTACAAGGCATTAAGGATGGTACTAACACAAAATCATCCAAGTTCTACAAACAAAAACCAACAAAATAAATTGCACAAGTTGTTACATCTGTAGCCTAGCATTACGCTGGTTGTAAGAGTAATGTTTGTGTTTCCACAATGAAGAACAAGGCAATGATTCCTCATTTCAGGAACTTATCAGTGGTTCCTGATTTTCCTGTAGTATTGTGATTATTAAAACTACTAATAGAAAAAGAATTAGCTGCATAGTTAACAACCAAAATATATCTTAGAGCTCTCTCATCACGAATGGGACTGTTGTCTAAAGTATGTCTGCACAAATGATAAGCATGATGCCTTCATTGATGAAGTGAGAAGTGTTGTGGTTGTTGCTGTGCTCCAAAGCATTGTGAGTAGTAGGATGAATCAATCCAAAAATTCTTGGTGGGGAATAGGATGATGATGAAGAAGAAGAAGAAGAAGAAGAAGAAGAAGAAGTAGAAGAAGAAGAAGAAGAGGAAGTAGAAGAAGAAGAAGCATGAGTATCATTATATTTTAAAGTACCATTGGATGTGGATAATGATGATGATCACCACCATCACTAGTAGCAGTCATGTTTGTGTTTCCATGACGATAAACATGGCGCTTATTCCTCAACTCAAGAGCTAATTGATCATTGGTTGATGATCGTCCTGCAATATTGTGATTATTAAAACCATGAACATAAGAAGAATTAGTTGCAGATTAACAAGCACCATATATCTTAGAGGTTTCACATCACAAATAAGGTTCTTGTCTTCATTCTACCAGTTACCCAAATGGTGTTGATGACCCATTTTTGCTTCTTACCTGCATGCATGCCATAACAACAACTATATATCAACATAAACATAAACATAGGATACTAGCGCCAACACTCACATGTAGACACCAATAATAATTTGATAAAAAAAAGTTATCAAATATAGATGATTGTCGTGTTGGTGAAGTGTAAACATAATTAAAAAGTTTGTAAGATATTATATGACATCTTTGTACAATATTCTTGTGCTTTCAATTTATGAAAGGTAAATAACGTTTTTTGCTTTAACCAATTCATGGATGCTTTCAATTTTTTAGAAAATATATTGTCTTGGAAATCACTTATATATATTTTAGCGATACTTTCAAAATTAAATTTGGGCAAAATGAATTTAACCTTTCCTTTGCTTTCCTTTAGTTTCCTTTATTTTTTTCCTTTCCTTTCTTTGTCTCTATTGTAATATGTTCAACGTCATTGTCATTGTTAATACCAAACTTAACCATGTAAGATTCATTACTTCTGCTTCTATACTCCAAGATTATTTTTGTGTTAATGTTCTATATGTTAGGAATGAGTAGGCCACGGGTTGCCAAAGAAATAGTTTTTTTCTTCAATATCTAAAATGATAATTCTGACTGAACTGCACATAAATTATCTTGGTTTCATGTACTTCACATTGCTCTACTACAGTTTACACCTTTGTTGCTGCTGCTGCATTTTATTCAATTTTGACCCTCATTTAGAGATTTGCATCTGAATTTGAAGATAGAACTACTCTCATGGCGACTGAAAGATGGACTTGATGATGAGAATTGGGAAGTATAAAGTGCAGCATTTGTAACACAATTTGTGCTTACACCTATATGGAGGATGTTTCAAATTGTTAAACGTAAATGCTTACTTTTTTTTGGAGAAATGGCTGTCAAAAACTCAATTGGTGTTTTGTTTGCACAATACTGAAACTCACATGAGAAGCGGCTTTTATTATTTTGGTTGTCATGGTGGTGTGTGATGCTGATGCACGGGTATACACATTAGTAAATATGAAATGATGGAGGCTGTGGCAAAATATTATTGTATATAAACAAAAATGAAGAAAAAAGTAATAATCCATGATACTCCCTCGTATTATTTAAATTTACATTGTAATTGTATACTACCAAATAAATAATTTACAAATCAACTTTGCATTTGACCTTCTAAAAACCACTTCATCACACAAGCATATAACTTGAAAACTCAAATATTACATTCACCAACAAAAAAAATGGAAACATAATATCACAGTCTACTTCAATCTTCATCTTATTATTAATTGGGAGCAAGTTCTTCGAAATTCCCATATCTTGAAGCTGCAAATCCAAAGGAAGCTATAGTTCCTACATGAACAGCAAGGACAGCAGAGAAGAGCTGAACATTAGCAAGCAGTTCACCACGAACCTCGCTCTCTTTCGAATGGCATGTGACAATATTGTCCTTCATGCTACAACCGGATGGTAGCATAGGGCCAAAGAGAACAAAAGCTGTCTGATAGAACCAGATTCCTTGCAGTGTTATGGCAATGCCCTTACATAAATCGACGGGGAAACATGTTGGTAAAACAGCTCCGGCAATTGAAGATAAAATACAAAGACCAATCAGGAAGGCGAGGAGGACATGATAATAGCCTTCTAGGCCTCTGTGAGTAGTTGAGTGAAAGTTAAAGAGAAGATACTCTGCAGTGAATGCTGTGGCAGCAATCCAACAAAGAGCACCTTCTGGCAAGGGAAGATATCTACAGAATAAGATCAAATTAGAGGAGGAAAATAAATAACCATAGCTTAAGGATAAAATAAAGTCAAACTGCTCACATATAATCTATAAGCTATTTTGATAAGCTATCCTGAAATGTTAATAGAAATAAGCTGAAAACAATTTATGAACATGTCATAAGTTGTTTCCATAAGCTCTTCCAAACAGTCTAACAAGTGCTTATGCCAATAGATAAACTCAAATAAGCTTATGCAAACGGGCCCTTAGAGATGGAAAATATATAACCAAGTTTAAGGACAAAAAATGGCAAACTCAGTTATTTTGACAGTAATTACTTAGCCATTACATAATGCATGTGTTTAAATTAGGTTTCATAACTAATGATAATCATAAACAGTCTGACATAAATATGTTATTCAGATAATGATTGAGGAAGTGAAAATGGAAAAGAAGGAAAGGATCACTGCTTGTTTGGTTTGAGAAATATTTTTCCACTTTTTATTGATAATTACAAAAATGTCACCTTGTGTTTACTCAAACTAAAAAACTAACCAATAAACTAAGAGTTAGTAGAGCATTGGTATGTGGAAGTTGCACACAATAAGGGGTATCGGACATTTTAGAACATAGAGAATAACATGGTTATCTAATATCTTCACAATTTTCCATAGCATCTATTTTCCCCAAATAACATGTAGAATAACAACATTAGTAGTAGGTTGTGTTTAAGGACCAGGAACATAACAACAACACCTAACCTTGTCTTTTCTGAGAGCAGGGAAACAACGCCGAAGATCAAAAACATCAGAAGCATTCCTGAGTGCTCAAAGTTATTCAAGTAAGTGGAATTCAAGACTCCACCAACAAAAAACTTCAGTTGTGTTGCAACTAAAAGCTCAACACACAAGTCAATGAAAGCACCAACTGAAATAACATAGAGTTCCAAGTACTTGAGCCTTCCTTCAAATCCCGGTACAGGGTTCCAAGCTCGAACTTGGAATGTCTTAGGACTTGATACATATCTCGCCACAGAGCACCATATATGCCATACTCCAACTAGAAGAAATAAGGTTCCAGGCAAAATATGACCTATGAAAGATCCCATTTTTCTGATTTACCTTTACCACACTCCAAATAAATATTCAAGTTCACTTAGTACTTATTTGGTTCCGCATCCAGTTTGTAAATCTCGCGTGCTAATGTTGTTTGCACCGCAATTAATGAAGCTAGAAATTCAAGCTTTAGTTTCACAGCACGGCTACATTCATTCCAACGTGAGAACAAACATGCACTTAATCAACTTGATCGTTAAATGATTCTTCAGATGATCATAGCAACTAAATAGTTTCCATCTTGTAAACACCAACTAATCCTGTTTTTTTTTTTTGAGTAAAAGCATAGTCAGTTCTCAAATTTCCAATGACAAGTTTTCAGACAAAAGTTCACTTCTATCTTCTTATAACATGTTGGAATCACAAAATTCAAACAACTGATGCATGCTTTACAGATTCAATATCAAAATTATGAGCTACTTAGTCAGCTATATGTACTGTGAAAGAAAAACAGAATTTCATCTTTTTGCTATACTTTATTTATAGCAATGATACAGACACGACAGTGATACTGACATGTAAGTAGACATAGGTAATATTGGCAATAATTTAAGAAACTAGACGTGATTGAATGTAATCACATGTGTGAGTGTCGGATGTCATCTAACACATGTCAAACTGGATACACCTTCGAATCGAAATATTGATGATATATATTATATTGTAAAAAGCTTCCCATCTTAAAATCAGAGTCAATGAGGCAACCTTCCAAAGATATCCTCCATAACCTTTAATTTTTCCCAGGAAACTAACAAATTAAGAGTTTACTAATCAAATAATCCCTAATTCAAGTTTGCATCTGGAAATTTCCTAGAAAAAGAGTGATCTTTAGGATCAATTCAAAAATTACATTTTTCGGAAAAACACACACCCAGTTTCTTAGTGTCAATTAACAAAGTATACAAGTCAAAATTTGTAATACAGAGACCTATGTAGATTAGATATAGGTTTTGTTTTACTTACACTGTACGATGAATTTGGATGCAGAATGTAGAATGAACCTTTTCAAATTCAACTCTCTGATTAATCTGCTCAAACATTCATAACAACTTCAGTGTTGTTGATGAGAAAAAGGAAGCCACTGTAAACTTCGCACACTTCGTTTAGGAGTAGTAGTTTTAACCCCTAACTTTTCTAAAGTTGTGATTTTGACCTCCTAAGAAAAAAACTACAAAACTACCCCTAAGTTTTGCAACTTTAGCAGTTTTGGCCCCCAAGACAAAAAAAAACACGTGGCACCTCACTTACGGTGCCACGTCAGCGTAGACCAAGTCAAAATTGACCTTGGAGGCCAAAACTGCCACATGTGCAAAACTTAGGGGACAATTTTGTAGTTTTTTTCTTAGGGGTCAAAATCGCAACTTTTGGAAAGTTAAGGGGCTAAAACTGCTATTAAGTCTATAATAAAGGATTAATATGTCTTTACCTCCTGTAATTTGGGCGAGTTCCGGTTTACCCCTTATAAAAAAAAAGTTTAGATTCCAACCCTGTAATTTAAGATTCTTTCGTTTTAGACCCTGAGGTCATCTGATTAGACAAAATGCTGACGTGGCATGCTAACGTGGCGCACTGACTGTGCATATCTAATTATGTGGCACGTTGACTGTATAATTAATTTTGTTTTTTATTTTTTTAAGGGCACACGTGGCATTTTGCCTATTTTTTAAAAATAAAAAATGAAATTATATTAATTTAAAACTAAAAAATAATTTAAAAAATCTAAACTCAGAAGAATCTTCAAATTACAGGGTTGGAATCTAAACTTTTGTTTTTACAGGGGCAAACTGGAATGCGCCCAAATTACAGGGGGTAAAGACATATTAACCCTATAATAAAATAGGCCATTGTAGACATATGTCACAACTAATTTAATCCTCAAATTCATTTAGATTTTTTTTTTTGTCAATAATTCATTTATAATTTAATTAATAAACTCTCCTTACAATCTACAATTATTTTAACCAGACATCAATAATTTCTTGTCATATCAATTAATGATTGTGAAAACATATGATTTATCATCTTCATTAATTGAATGCATATTTAAAATAAGGGAAAAGTTAATAAGTATCCTAACGACATTCTTTAAAAACTTTAAATAATAATTTTTTTATAGAAAATTGTGCATTAAATGCATCGAAAATTGAAGTGTTAAATTTTTTCGGAGAGTGTCAAAAACACCAATCTTTTGAGTGTATATCTGAATCCACCGGTCATCTGAGTCGAGTCCTGTAAAGGTAATAATTTCCAATCCCATTGGTGGAAAAATTACCCTGGCAATTTGCAACAGAGTTTCTGCAAAAAGTAAAT
>Ga0315915_1005704_pt1 | contig 15434 bp, 10 predicted proteins | sample MpolbnodulesMG_FD_207738 | JGI IMG/M metagenome (GOLD analysis project Ga0315915, IMG submission 207738) | Medicago polymorpha root nodule microbial communities from Los Angeles, California, United States - branched nodules | ecosystem: Host-associated > Plants > Roots > Nodule | place: USA... | reverse complement strand
TAGTGTGTTATTTATTTATTTTTTGAGAAAGATTGATTCTACCATTATTTACACTTGAATATGACGATGAAATTACACAACAAGGTAACTCAATCTTTCTGAAAACAGCAGATTTTTCAATTTAAACAAAGAAACATAAGGTTTGATCTTCAATTTAAAGGAAAGTGGAAAAATCTGTGTTTTCTAAAATAAGGATTCAGGTCTAATAATTTAATTCTAAATCTATCTCCACATCTACAACATAGTAAAACAATCACTTAACAGCAATAATGAACACAACCATCTCAAAAACATGACCAGAATTCGGATTGCAAGGGAGGGGGAAAATAGATTTTCAACATACTTATGTCTTTGTAAATTTTTGAAGCTTGAATAGAGAAATCAGTGGAGAAGAAAACTTACAATTTAAAGGAGGAGTAGCACACGATGACATGAGTACTCCGGCACGATGGTCTACGGCGGAGGAAGAAAAGGGTTGACGGAAAAGTTACTCCTTTCATGAAATTAATAGGACCAATGGAAAGCTCTCGTCGAGTAGATGAAGGAAATGGTCTTACTTTGTTTGATTGGTGAAAACGGTGGCCGGAACGGCGCAGGAAGTTTGAAGGCAGTGGTGGTGTTTTGCGGAGAGAAGAAGAAGAGATACACGTTTTGTTTTTGTTTTTGTTTCAGAGAGATAAAATATGTGTGGTGTGTGTTTACTCTTTTAAAAATATCAAAGGGAATTGAGAGTAAAGAAATAATAATAATAATAATAATGTCCCACCTTTTTTGAAGTCATTTTGCCAGGGGCATCCCTGGCATTGCTCCTGGTAAATTTGCCAGGAGTTCTTGCTCCTGGCATAGTTCCCTGGCTAATTGCACCTTTTCTTGTAGTGCATGCTTTAGAAATGGGAACATATCTCATGAATATTTTACCAAGCAAAACTATCAATTTTGAGTCACCTCTTAAAATGTTGTATCACAAAGATCCTTCTTACAATCACTTATGAGTGTTTGATTGTTTATGTTTTCCTCTCTTTCCTTCATCAAAAATACACAAACTTCAACCTCGTTCAACAAAATGTGTGTTTCTTGAGTATCTGTCAAACCATCGAGGCTATAAATGTTTAGATTTATCGTCAAATAAAATTATTATTTGTCATCATGTCTTGTTTGATGAAAATATTTTCCCATATGCAAAGCTGCACATTCCCCAACCTAATACATACACTTTCCTAGACAATGAGTTGTCCCCTTATATTATACAACATCTAATGGACCAAACCCAAACTGGCCTACCTGATCCTCAACCGGCTCATCAGCCAAACCAAATCACTTCTCCTTGTCCAAACTCACCAAATATCACCTCATCCTCAAATTCAACATTACCACATTCACCCCCTCACCTCCACAATCAAACCCCACTAGTCCCATCCAACAAAATTTTCCTCCCATTTTTCAACCAATTTTACAAGCTAACACAAAACCTATCACTAGGAGTCATGTTGCAAAATCAAACCCCTGATGTTAATGTTATGGCTTGCACACCCATGTTGCAAAATCCCCTCTACCTAGGAACCCTGTGTCTGCACTTAAAGACCCAAATTGGAAAATGACCATGGATGATGAATATAATGCTCTAATTAAAAATGAGACGTGGGACCTAGTACCTCGACCACCTGATGTTAATGTTATTCGGTCCATGTGGATTTTTAGACATAAAGAAAAATCTAACGGTACTTTTGAGAGGCATAAAGCCCGACTTGTAGGTGATGGTGCAGGTTAACAGGTTGGCATTGATTGTGGAGAAACTTTTAGCCCAGTTGTAAAACCAGCTACTATTCACACAGTTCTCAGCATTGCTACATCCAGATCTTGGCAAATTCATCAGTTGGATGTCAAGAATGCTTTTCTTCATGGTGAATTTAAAGAAACAGTGTACATGCACCAACCATTGGGATTTAAAGATCCTGAAAACCCCCATCATTTATGCCTTTTTCGCAAATCACTCTATGGGCTCAAACAAGCTCCTCGAACTTGGTATAAGCGATTTGCGGACTACGTGTCATCTATTGGTTTTTCTCAAAGCAAATGTGATCACTCTCTTTTCATATACAGGAAAAACACTCATATGACATATATTTTACTTTATGTTGATGATATTATTCTTGCCACGTCCTCAGATGATTTGGACAATCTATCATTTCACTACTTAAGTTACTTCTTGAGCATTGCAATCACTCGTCACCAACAAGGGTTGTTTCTCTCGCAAAAGAAGTATGCTGAAGAAATTCTTGCACGTGCTGGAATGTCATCTTGTAAGCCGTGTCTAACCCCAGTTGATACAAAATCGAAAATGAGTGCCACAACTAGTAATCCATGTAAGGATCCATCTCTCTATTGTAGTCTAGCAGGAGCTCTTCAATATCTCACCTTCACTTGTCCTGATATCTCCTATGTAGTACAACAGATATGCCTCTTTATGCATAATCTAATGGAAGACCATATGAATGCTCTTCGACGTATCTTGTGCTACATTCAGGGCACAAGCCAATATCGTTTGCATCTTTATCATTCATCCACTACTTCCTTAATTTCATATACGAATGTTGATTGGGGTGGGTGCCCCGACACCAGACGTTCTACCTCTGGCTACTGTGTCTTTCTTGAAGACAACCTGATATCTTGGTCATCTAAACGGAAACCCACCTTATCTCGATCTAGTGTCGAAGCCGAATACCGTGGAGTTGCCAATGTGGTCTCAAAATCATGTTGGCTACGCAATCTTCTCCTTGAGTTACATTGTCCCATTCACAAAGCAACCATGGTTTACTGTGACAATGTCAGTGCAATTTATCTCTCTGGTAACCCGGTCCAACATCAAAGAACAAAACATATTGAGCTGGATATTCATTTTGTTCGCGAAAAGGTGGCTCGTGGCCAAGTCCGAGTTCTGCACGTACCATCACAATATCAAATTGCAGATGTTTTCACAAAAGGTCTTCCCTTGATATTATTCCAAGATTTTCGTGATAGCCTCAGCATTCGTCCACCTCCCGCTTCGACTGCGGGGGAATATTAGAATCAATTGTGTTTATTGTATATTCATTAGGCATTTATTAGAATCAATTATGTTTATTGTATATTCATTAGGCATTACTATTTGACTTGTCAAATATGTAATTATATTGATTAGACATTATTGTATATTCATTAGGCATTATTAGTTTCTATATCAGAATCAGAAACAATTGTATATGTATCACAATTCTCATCAATAATAATCAGGGGATTACATTTCTATAATCCACTAAAGAGTTTCTCACTTTGGCAACCAGAATTGAACCCACAACACGCGTAAGTCAAATCCTTACCAACTAAGTCAACTTTCATCAAAATATGTTAATACAACAATATAGTATAGTTTTTTTTTATTAAAACTATACAATATTATAATTAACTTTATAATTATAATTCGTAATAAATTTACTTTAAAATTATTCTGACTTATATGTCAAATAACTTAAATATACACTACTTTTGTGTGAGAGTATTTTTTTCATTAAAATTTTATCGGTACATTAATTTCTTGTGCTTGGTACGGTATCATACTTGTTTGTTTAATATTAAAATATCTGAACTTTGAAGAGTGAGAAGTCTTCATTTGAATAACGCACGCATTGCAACTTAGGTCATAAAGAGACCATAACCCCTTCAAGTGGTATCACATTTTCAGTAACGAACTTCAATTATGGTGGATCATCCTTCTTCATGATTCAATACTCGTCCCAACTTCACACAATGATAAAGATAATTTTAAAATTAGATCTTCTTGAAGAGTGAGAAGTCTTCATTTGAATAACGCACGCACTGCAACTTAGGTCCTAAAGAGACCATAACCCCTTCAAGTGGTATCACATTTTCAGTAACGAACTTCAATTATAGTGGGTCCTCCTTCTTCATGATTCAATACTCGTCCCAACTTCACACAATGATAAAGATGATTTTAAAATTAGATCTTCTCAAGTTTAAAATCGGTATCAAATTTGACATTGGCCAGAAGAAACCACATGAAGATTGGGTTACTTTAATCGTGATGGAGCTTATAAGAAGTTGTTAGACCTTGTAGGTTGTGGGGGTCTTATTCGAGACTACAATAATCAGTGACTAACTCGTTATGTTAGGAAGATTGGTACTTGCGATGCTTTTTATGTTGAGATGTGGGACATGAACGAGGGATTAAAGATAGCTAGAAGACAAGGATTTCTACAACTCATTGTAGAAAGTGACTCCAAACTGCTAGTGGATATAGTCACAAGCAACTGCAAGCTTAGTGGAGTTAGCCCTATCCTGAGTCGTCATATCTGTGATCTCATTGATCTTCCTTGGCAGGTTCATGGGAATCACACCTGACGTGAGGGTAACAGAAGTGCAGATTGACTAGCTGCATTTAGTCGAACAAAAATTTCTTTTACGTCTATTATTTTACAAGCCTCTTTCAGAGCTTGCATGCTTAGGAATATTCTTTTAATTTTGTAATTTTATTTTTCTCTTTTGAGCTTTGCCTCTTTATTTAAAAAAAAAAATCAATATCAAAGACTTATATTGATCATCTTGCTAACAAATTTAATGGTGAAATCATTAATATTATCTCCTATTAAATGCTAACATTAGAACTTAGAAAATCCAAGTCTGATATACTCCTTCCGTCCCATTTTATCTAAGTCTTTTTTTCGTTTTACACATATTAAAAAAAATGTATAAGTGAAAGAGAGAGAAAAATAGTTTTGAGTGTCTTGTCAAGTATTGGTGCATTCTTTCTTATCATAAATACAAAGTAAAATATATTGAATTGAGAGTGATGAAAGTAGTATTAATTAGATGTTGTATTGAAAAGTGAAATGGGTCAATTTTTTAGAACAATATTTTTTTACAAATGGCTCAATTATTATGGGAACGAGGGAGTACATTGCAAAAGTAGAAGAAAGAAAATGTTATTCCAATATCAAAGCAACCTAATCAATGACATTTTTGAACTATGCTTCAATCAGAAGTTTTACTAACTCACGAAGTCAGCATATATATGGTGGTTGGATCAAATATCATAAAGACCATATTTCAATGAATATTTTTCTATGATTCTTTGAACTATAGTCAGAATTAGTGGATTGCTACAAGAGGATTGTCGGATCCTGCCCCCCACTAATCACCATCATTTACATATACTACTTTTCTTCACTTTTGAGTCTTCCATCGCACGAGCAACACTAAAATACTACTTCCATCGAAAAAGGTAAGCTATAAATAAAGAACAACACTAAGAGCAATTATTCTATTTCTCCTACATCCAAATATACATAATATATAATAAATGTGTTAATACAATACGTGACATTACATAAACTACCAAAATTCGAGATTGTTTGATTGGTATACAGTACAATGTTTGCTTCAACACACATTAGGTCCAAATCCTACAAAACCATTAGTTCCATCGATAGAAACTTGAATCCCTTCTTGCTGGATATTCCCTATAATGGAAAGCCCAGAAGGTGAAGGAGCAAATGCAAAACAGAAAGTTCCAACATCATCGGCCGGGATCAAAAAATTCCTGGCAGGAAAGGTTAAGATTTGACCACCTGAAAAATAAAACGACACAGTTGGAACTCGAACGGTCACAAAACCGTTCAAGTCATAACATGTGTCAAAAATAGAAACTCCGGGAGCACGTGGCAAATTTGTTGTCTGAGCAATAAATGCATCGCGAAAAGCATTGTAGGCAACAGTAGGTAACCTGGTAATGGCTGTGCCTGTGTCCATTACAACTCCTCCGGTTCCTATATCAGTTAACTGAAAAATTTGTTCGGATATGGGGACTCGAATGCCTCCAACTGCAAGACCCGAAAGTGAGACATAGTAGAAGCTAGGGTAGAATGGGTTATGAATTAGAGGAACCCACATTGCACCTACAGGCATTGCTTGGCGCCCGAATTCGAGTGAACCGGATGATCCAGTGCCTCGAGAGATGAGACAATATCCAAAGGCTCCTCCGGTTTGGGCTCCCAATTGGCCCACAAACGACATAGGTCCACCTCCGAGACCTAACAACCCAGCTGCTCCAACAAACATTCCCTCGTTCCAATGTCCGCACCCGATTGCAGTGTCCTGGATAACGGTCCGCCCGATGGTTATGGTTTCAAGGGCAAGCGTCCCTTTATCAACATTGGAAACAAATAATCAGTTTAAATAAAGACACCATGAATTTTATTCTACACTTTTAGATCACATTACAATCAAGCTTAATTAATATTGCACTGGTGAGATTGTCCAAAAAAATATTGCACTGGTGATATGCGTAAAATTAGAAAATTTTAAAATCAATTAGTATAATTAGCTTAATTCTATAAAATTGATTCTAACTAAAAAGATGTTGAAAATAAAATGATTTATGTTTGGATAAATTATGTCATGCTAACAAGTGTTTTAAGGACGTTGGTAGTCAAAGTCATAAACGCAGATTTTTCTATGCAAAATTTTTATATTTTGATTTCTTAAACAATGACATTAGCCAAAATCTAAAAATTTTAGCTTTCAATTAAAAAAATTAAGTTTGTAGATAAAATCAATTATACTCAAAAGCAACCAAACATATCAAAATCAATTTTACATCTTTAAAATTTGTATCATCCATAAATGAAACCAAACATACACTCATTGTGAATCAGAGTGATCAACTACATTTTGATTACTTTACTTGAGCAATTTAATTATCATTTACCATTGTTCGGGTATGTTTGGTCTTATCATAATAAAAATTGATTTTGAGTGTTCATTAAATTGATTCTAGCTAAAGTTGACTTGAAAGTAAAATGATCTATGTTTAACTACACTCACGTAAAAGTGAGTTAAACAATTAATTTAAGTGTTAAAATCAATTAATCAAAAGCTACAATTTTTATCCTCAAGTATAATCAATTCTTAGTCAAAATCAATTATACTCTACAAGAATCAAATATGTCAATTAAATTAAGCACTTTTAGAATCAATTTTGTAAACCTAATATACACATCATCTAAAAGTAAAATCAAAAAGTCTTTGAATTTTTCAAGAAAGTGAAGTCAAAAAAGCAAAAAACAAAGCAAGAAAAATGTGTGGTCATTATCAAGTGTTCACACATTACACAGTACACATACCTTTAGTATACGACCCATCACCATATGCAACTTGATATCCACACCTCCCTTTCCGGCAAGCAACATCATCATCAAGCTGATTACAAACATTAGAAGAACAAGCCACCCCAATAAACGAAGCAGAAGTAGCAGGGTTAAAAATAGGATCAGTTTGATTATAACATTGATCACAAGGTTCACATTGAATCCAAACAATATCACTTCCTGAATCTATCACCATATACTGATAAATAGCAGGACTACCAATTCCTATTCTAACAAAATATTCACCACTTCCTTCTTCAGTGCCTGAAACTACATCAGATCCAAAACTAGCTTCTGTTGCTGTTGTTGTTTGTTGTTCTTGTGTGTTTTTGTTGAGACGGTTAAGGAGGAATGTTACTCTTTTTATGTCTCGGTTGATACGTGAGATGAAACGTGTTTTGTGGGTGGTTTTTTTGGTGTTTTTAAGGTTTATGTTGTCTCTGTGAAACAGTTTTGTTTTCCATTGAGGTTGTTGGGTATTATGGTTTTGTTGTTTGAGTGGTTTTAGTTTAGTTTCTGAGATTGCGTTTTCTACATTTAGATGTTGGAAGTGAGAAAGTGGTGTTGGAAAGGAAATGGAAGTGGTTAGTGTTATTAGGATTAGGATTAGAAGAGGAAACTGAAGCAGCATTGTTGCTGCTCTCTTACTAAGTGTGTTTGGTGGTTGGTGAAGGGGTTTGAGTGAGGACTGAGGAATGATGGTTTATTTGTTTTTATTTTTTTAATATTTGTTTTTATTTTATTATTATTGTTGTTTTTTTTGGGTGTTTGCTTTGGATACAGGGATGTGGATGACAGATCATACTTCAGAGGGTAAACGGCTCTTTTCAGGGAAAAGTAATCTGGATAGGTGCTACGAGTGTGAGTAGGATATGATACGAGTATATAGATGAATGAAAATTATTAAATTTAGAATACGATACAATAAAAATATGTTAACAAAAATTCTATATTAAAACTTATATCGATGTAAAATACTTGAAGAAAATAAGCATTGATTACTCTTGATTATTATATTATTATAAAAGTCACTATAACAAAATGTATAATGTTCATATAAACTATATTATATTTCAATTTATATGTTGTGATATCAAGAGAAGTATCATTAAAAATATCTTTATGTATCTGCGCGGTATTCTATAAGTAGCTGATAAAATATTTTTTAAAAATTAAATTTTTTAATTCCGATACTTCATGGGTACATATCCACGAGTTTTCGTAAGATATTGGTATCCGATACATATTCCATATGGGTATGTCTCTGTTCGATATGTATATGTCTCTGTTTTGGAGTATTCATGCTTCATATTGAACAACTATTTGAAGACAACTTTTGCAATATGTTTTTTTCTTTCGTTTTATTGATAAGAAAAAGGCTAAATAACTCTTTTATTCCTTTAAGTTTGACAAATACGAGGTTAGTCCTCTAAGTTTGAAATAGGTCCTTTAATTTGTTAATTTATTGCACTTATTTGAAGATTTTTAAGTTTCAAGTAGGTCTTTAAAAAGATTTGGAATTGAAAAAATTAAAGAACTAATCTCATATTTTCGTCAAACTTAAACGACCAAATGTTATATTTGGCCTAAAAAGAATAGAGAGAGAAAAAAAAGAATAGATAGGATAAGAATATCAAATGGGTATGAGAAAGAAAATTGTCTAAAAATTGTCACAAAATTGTTGTAGAATATTATTCTTCTTTTGAGAATAAGGGAGACTAACATTTTTATAATAAAAGATATTTGTACAACTATTTTCTAACTTCTAAACAACTTTCCCACTTCACGTTCTACTTGGAAAAACATAAAGTTGTTACCAAATAATTATACAAATATAATTACTCTTTCTTGATTGAATTCTGCTCTTTACCCAATAGTTTTTGCTTGTTCTCAACTGAAAAGACTTTTTTACCCCTACGTGAGTTAACTCACGCTGCCATGCATGCAACGTGAGTTAATTCACGCACCTTTGGTCGGTGCTGTGAGTTAACTCACGCATGATGGCAATTTGTTATGAACACAAAGAATACATTTTTTGGACTGTGGTCAATGCATTTTAATGGTTTTTACACGTTTTTTTTAGTTGTTACACGTATTTTGACCTCATTGAGTCATACGCTACCTTAAACCACCTATAAGTACCCTCCTCCTCTTCACTATTTCTCACACCATTTCTCACATTGTCTCCTCACTCTCCTCCCTCCTCTTCCTTCTACAACAACAATGTTGTTTTTCCATCCTTGCCCTTTCATAGAAATAGGCATATTTGAAGATTTTAAAAGGTTGCTTTGAGTTTGAGATGATTGGTGAGCAACCTTCTTGGAGTAAAATGAAGTAGATGTAGTTTTACCGCAAGAAGGTTGGTTTTCTTGTGTCTTTTTTTCTTCCACAGATTTAATTTTACCCCATTGTAAATGCATCCATTATATTAATAAGATGAGATTTTATTATTTTTGTTTCATTATTTTTTTATCATTTATTTTATGATTGCGTTTTGAATAAATAAATTTGAATAAAGACTAAATAAACTCAGTGTGAATTCAAATAAAATTTGCGTATTGAATAAAGTAAATAAATAAAATCGAATAAAGACTAAATAAACTCAGTGTGAATTCGAATAAAAATCCTGTATTGAATAAATAATTTCCAATAAAGTGACACAATTACACAAAATCAATTAAAAAAATACACAATTTTATTTACTTTTAATTTTATCTCCGTTACATTACGTTCTTTCTAAATAGTGTCGTATACTTCGTTGAAAAGTCAAAAGAATGAAGATAACACAACACATGTATACTACAAAATCAACTATATATGTTATCACATCGAATTCCCTCATATAAGACGAGTCATTACACAAAAGAGGTGCATTCTGCGACACTCATCTTATATGAAGTAATTTGATAGCTGATTATGCAGAATACATGTTGTGTTCTCTTAATCTTTTGACTTTTCAAACCAACAAGAATTTAATTTAAATTCCAACAAAATAAAGACAATACCTAATTTTTGAAAGGAACAATAAAACTTTCGGGTGAATGCTTGAGAGCTGTTGTTTAACAGGTTTGACCTTATCCAATTTCAGAGGTAAGAAAATTGTTGCAGTTGGAAGGTGCATGCCCTGCCTAATCACGATCTTCTTGCGGAATCAAATTGTTGAGAATATCTCCAGGCGATCTCAATGACAAACATATCGATCCACGGGAACATGTTGTGCTGCCAAAAAATCGAGAACATGCTCCTCACGTCGTCGTTGTTATTTAATTCTAGACGACTGAACGTTATTCTCCCGTCATCCAACGTTGGACGTTCATACCAAATGTATTCCACCCTCTGTGTGTCTTTGGGGTTGAATCCTTGGTTGATTTCAACCAGTTGATCCTTGAGACCTTTTAACGTGACATTAATGTACCGAACCTTGAACATCTGAGGATTTTCACCGTTGAAGCGTATGCACACTGAACAAATCTGTCATTGTTTCAAACCTACCTACACCATAAAAAATTAAACAATTAATGAAAAACTCATTCAAACATTTCATCAAACACTTGGAGTGCAAATTATACATAAACCCTAAAACTCATAACTACAACATAAACATGCGAACATCTAAACAATTAAGCTATATAAGTCATTTACATGTAACATTGTATCATTTGTTGCAAAAAACAAAAAAAATCAAAATTTTAAAAAAATTCTAAAACTAAAAAAAATCTAATTCAAGAGAAAAAATCTAACATAAACATGCAAAGATCTAAACATTTAAACAATTAAACAATATAAGTCATTTACATGTAACATTGTATCATTTCTTACAAAAAAATTCAAAATTTAAACAAAACTCTAAAACTAAAAAAATCTAATTTAAGAGGAAAAATCGTACATATCAACATAAAAAGGTTAATGATGTTTGATTATGAAAACTTACTTGTTATTGGAGTGTTGTTTGATTTGAAGTTGAAGGAATTTTGGATTTGAGTGATTTGAGAGAGATTTTAGGATTTTAGATGAGAAATGAGGAAATGAGGTTCTGCCAGTTCTTAAAACAGCACGCAGCGTGAGTTAACCCACACAAATTTAACGCTAACATGAGTTAACTCACGCAGGGACATTTTAATCTTTTCAGTTGGAAGCGAGCAAAAATTGTTAGGTAATGAGCAGAATTCTTCTATATTATATAACAACTACTTAGAAAAACATTCTTTTCTACATCCATTATTCATTCTACATTGAGTGAGGTAGAAATAGAAATAGAGTTTTAACAGCTAGAATTCGTAATGGTATCTGCATTCCGGATTTCCAACAAACAATCATAGATGCTGGTTTCAACAATGTTATGGTTGTTCCGTTGGGTGGAGGTGGAGATAAGGTGTTCATGTACCATAATGGTATAGAGAAGGTGATGGTTGTCTTTAATGCAGCGACATATTTTTTCGTAGTTTTATTTAATGATGGTGTAGAAGTTTAAGTTTAGAACACTTATGATACTTAAGAGATTCTAAAATATAAAAGTTTAAGTTTAGATCACTTATGATACTTAAGAAATTCTAAGATATAAAAGTTTGTAAGAATTTTTCAAAGTGTTTGTACATTATTTACTTTGACAAAGTAAGGGCACTAGTTAATTGATAGAAGTCTTATATTTTTCTTCAACTATTCAGGTCCTTATCTTATATATGAGAGAATAAGAGAGTCGTTGTTGAAAAGTGTCACCGCATCAAATTAGTATTTCGCAAGCTTGATCAGAGATGTTGAGATGTTGCCTCAAATGGATAATTTTGTTGAGTAATAATTCAAAATTCTTTTGCTTTTAATATACTAATCTGTTACATTCTCTTTGTCCATGAATTTCTTTGTTTGTTTCTACAGGTGGTCAGAAGAAAATAAATTCTACTACTTTGAGTCTGATAGTGACATTCCTTCAGAAGATGACAAACTGGTTCAGAGTCTTCAGCTTCTGGCACCTTCAGAGGTTTCATCCTTCAGAGTCTTTAATACTTCAGATGCTTCATTCCTTCAGATGCTTTTGAAAATTCTTTTCTGATCATGATGTTGACTTTATGCTTGACCTTTCTTCAGATCTTGTTCTAAGTCTTATAAGTTTCTCTTCTGTTTCAGATGTTATCTTATTAAACTCTAGATTTATCCTTTCAATTGTATCAAATTGGTAATTTAGAAACTTTATAAGTTTACAACTTTTAGTTAAACTTATCCTTTTTTTTTTAGTTTTCTTATTATACCCCAAGAAGATTCTTTTTACCCACGGTAAAAAGCTTTTGGAATAAAAAGAAGCAAATTTAATTTTATCTCAAGGGTTGATCACTTCCCCAAGTCGGTTACTCACTATTGAAAAAAAGAAGAAGAGAAATAGAGGGAGAGAGTGAGGGGTGGGAGAGAAAGTGATATGGTGTGAGGAAATAGGGAAGTATGGAGGGGTATTTATAGGTGGGAATGGTAGTATAGGTTATAACCACCATAAATGTGGTAAAAAAAACATGTAAACTTGGTAAAAAAAACGTGTAGATTGAAGGTTGAAAACCTAACCACCATCCAAAAAATGTCTATTCATAAGCTCAGGCCACCGGCCAATGTGCGTGAGTTAACTCGCGCATAAGCCAGTGGTGCGTGACTTAAGTCACGTAGAGCTTATAAGGTGCGTGAGTTAAGTCACGCGTGACTAAACTCACGCGAGGGTAAAACTGAAAATTATGCTGGTGCGAGCACTACTAAAAAAACAAAAATTAGTGAGGGATATTTAGTGAGGGAAAATGTGAAATCCCTCTCTAATTCCGTCACTAAATTTTGCGACCAAGGAATTTGTGAGGAATTTGATTTTTTCCGTCACTAATTTCCCTCGCTAATTTTGCTTTTTCTAGTAGTGGAGCAAAAAGTGCTGGGAGAAGAGCAAAATTCCTAGTTTTTTAGGTCGGACTGACCCAAAATATGAGCTAATGGGCCTACCATTAGTCCGACCCATTTTTTATAGCTCTAATTACATTCGACTCAAGCAAAAGTTTATATATTATAAATTGGTTTCTTTTTACGTATATAAATAGGTTATTTTAGAAAAGTGTAAATTAAAATTAAAATTAAAGTTGAGTTAAATAATATTTTCGTCTCAAAGAATATAGCGAATTTTGATTTTAGTCTAATAAAACGGGATGTTTTCTTCCTCACAAAATTTTTTGTTTTGTTTTTGTTCTTTAATGGTAAATTTATTTTTATATTAATGTCAAGATTATATTATTTTATGTTCAAGAAGTCTTCATGTTATGTTCAACTTTTATATGTTCATATTATGTTAAACAAAAGTCAAAAACATTTCAAATTTATATCTATTAGGGACGAAAAAAACAAAACGATTAATTTTTTTTTTTTTTTTGTAAGAATGAAAACATCTTGTTTAATTTTTATGACCTAAAATCAAAATTCGCTATAATTTTAGAAACGAAAAACTAATTTAACTCTTTTAACTTATACCAATATTAAAAGTGTATTTTAAACTATAAATTTATAATTCCATGTTTGCGCATAAAATTTGATAATGCAAAGTTAAAATGATTTACAATACACACAAAAAGTTTTACAAATATGAAACAATGAAGTAGTATCGAAGCATATTTGGTAAAAACAACATTCTGGCTATATATATCAGACACTATATATGTAATATATTAAACCCTTTGAATATGATTAAGACATTACAAGCTGCTTGCAGACCTGCTCCATGGTAGGGCGGGAACGTGGGCTTTCAGTCAAGCAAGCAATTGCAATCCTTATCATCGATGCTACCTCTTGAACAATTGTATATGTTGGACGAGGGAGACGTTGATCCAACTTATCCATCAATGACATAGATTCAAGTTCCAGGTCCATGACACTTTTTGAAGGTTGTTGCCACAAAGAAGTTACAACATCTCCAGGGTGCTTTCCGAAAAGTATTTCCAAGGTTAAAACCCCAAAACTATACACATCACATTTCTCATTTACTTCCATTGTGTATGCAAGTTCTGTAAACAGTTAAAGAAGAGTTATCCTGTGAAAAATAGGTTCTGTAAAAAAACATGAAATGTAGACTAGACAATTTTGAAGTAATTACAATTAACAAGTAAATACTAAAGATAAACTGCAAAATATTATAAACTTAGATAATATAAACAAAAAAGGAATTGACCTGGAGCAGCATAACCAAAGGTGCCTGCAAAAGAAGTCATATTGGATGAATTGGGATTCAGAAACTTAGATGTTCCAAAATCTGAGACATGAGCTACATATTCCAAATCCAAAATAACATTCTTGCTAGATATATCGCGATGAACAATTGAAGGTGAGCAATCATGGTGCATATAGCATAAAGCATTAGCTATATCTTTAATGACATTTACCCTCTTATTCCAATCAAATTCTACAGCTTGTTCATTGTCCTTAAAAATATTGTCCATGCTTCCCTTCTCCAAAAATTCATAAACCAAAAATGAGTGTAGTCGATGTGAACAAAAACCATATAACTTCACAATGTTGCGATGTCGAATTTCTGTCAAAGCATGGATCTCATTTGTGAAAACTTTCAGATTAGACATTTCTTCATGTCGTAACGAATGAAGTTTTTTCACGGCTACAACTTGTCCAGTAGGCAACTCTGCTTTGTAAACACTTCCATGCCCTCCAACCCCAATGAGATGCTTGTTGTCAAAATCTTCTGTGGCTTCGATAATGTTCTCGTACACCATTTTTCCATCAAAACTCCATATTGCAAATTGATTTTCACTTTGAAATTCTTCTAGAGGCTTGTCTTCTTTAGTGATTGAAGTTTGACAAGAAAGGTATGTGATCCCATAAACAAATAATGCTAACAATAGAGGGCCTAGAGTGAGGGATAAAACTAGCACCAAAATTTTGTTAGTCTTATGACTATGAAAGTTGCCACCTGATGTTGAGCAAGGCTCTAGGCCAGAGACATTACCACACAAGCCTTTGTTATTTCTCAATGATTCAATTGGAGCTCTTTGGAAAGCTGTAATGTTTGGAATTGGACCCTCCAACCGGTTGTAAGATATATCAACAGTTGTCAAACTTAACATATCAAAAAAGCTTACGGGAATGCTACCAGAGAGATTATTATGTGAGAGATTCAATGTTTCTAAGCGATTTAACTGTCCAAGCATTGTTGGTATGGTTCCATTCAAAAAATTCCCGCTAAGATCAAGATCTTCAATAACATTCAATTGACCA
>Ga0315915_1005702_pt1 | contig 15438 bp, 4 predicted proteins | sample MpolbnodulesMG_FD_207738 | JGI IMG/M metagenome (GOLD analysis project Ga0315915, IMG submission 207738) | Medicago polymorpha root nodule microbial communities from Los Angeles, California, United States - branched nodules | ecosystem: Host-associated > Plants > Roots > Nodule | place: USA... | reverse complement strand
AAGATAGTGGGAGTTGACGTAGGAATAAAGAAGTCTGGTGTAGTTATAAGTGACCTATGGATATCTGAACGCACATACAAGTAAAAAATGATAGTTTGCTAATGAAAACCCACAAATGCGATAAAATAAGAACAAACGACGTATGGCTCGTTATAAATCTACTATCTCCTTCCTGCATCTAAGCATCTATTTGACTAAAATATTATGGAAACCTCTTTTCAAATTAATATAGGATAATTAATAGATGCATTTATTATTATTTTTCTTTAACATACCCTTCATTGATACTACTTTGGTTGAAATATGAAAAGTCACATTTTAATACTCGCTCCGTCTCGGATTAACCAAGTCATTTGTTCATTTTACGCTTATTATGAAAAATGTATAAATGAATGAGAGAGAAAAATAGTTTTAAGTGCTCTTGTTAAGCATTAGTAATGAACGAGTGAGAAAAATGGTTTTAAATGTCCTTTAATAACCGGTGGCTCTGGGGCACTGATTAAGTACACTAAAAAGGAAATTCTCCATGTTACAAATAATATTTTGTTATGTTTTTTTTTATATTAGTTCATTGGACTCGATGTATAGTATACTCTCCAAAACGTAGAAAATTTTATGGTGTATATTCAATGAACGACAATCTTTCAAATGTTTGAGAATTCCAAGGTTAAAGGACCTATTGGAAAATAAGTTTATCAACAACCTTATGCAGATATTGCATCTAACATCCAGAAGCAATAAATTCTCTTTATAAGATATAGCAAAATCATAATCACGCTGGACCCGGATTTTGATGGGACCCACATTAAATGATTAATATTGTACTTAATCCATATAAAATGGACTCACCTGCTAAAGAATAGGAGTGATTTTTTGTCAACTATTAACACTCTGATCATAAATGTTATTCTTATGGATGTTATAGTATATTAAAAGGTCTTAAGGGTCTAATTTAATAGATATATATTTTCCATGTTAACTGTGCTTACGGGTCAATTACAAACATTAAATCTTAATCTGAATTGAAGATTCTTTAACCCACATATTATTATTAATTAAAGATTTAGAAATATTGGGTAAATCTCTCTACAACAATTAAACTCGGATTTAAATCTCTCTACAACATTTATATATGAACAATATTTCACTGCTATCATGTTATTGATCAAATTATTTGTATAAAACTAACTAACTATCCTATTATTTAACGTAAAAAATATATATAACAAACTAGTTTAAGACAATAATACCATTTTTAAACAATAAATTATTTGATTATGCCAAACTATAATCTTGCATTTTAAACTTGTCGTTCAAAGGAAATTCATTGTATCAGTGTTAAAGTGTTTTGGACAACATAAATAAGGTCAGCCATCTAATATAAAAGAAATGTAAAAAAAAAAAAAGTTTATTCGTAAGAACAATTGAATGAGAATGTTATTAAACTAAATAATCTATATTAAGGTTGAATCTTCTTTATTAACATTGTATTTATGTTTGATTATTTATATCTATTAAACAATTGTTTGTGTTTTTAGGTATTGATGTTATCATTTTCTAAAAATAGGATTGTTATAAAGTCTAAAAACAATTTTTTTTAGAGGTAGTGTTCTTATAATTTTTCCTTCTAGTTTCTCTTATATTCTAATCTTAAAAACAATTTTTTATAATTAGTTTATAGAACAACTTTGAAGAAAAAAAAATTTGTTTCAAACAAGCCTTAAAAAACATCTCTATCCAATAACATAATAATAAAAAATTATTTCAAAAAAAAAAAACCTTCACAATATGCCAATATGATTAAAGTGGTGACCATATTTTATGTATAACGTAAATAACCAATCCTTTAATGTGAGTTTTCATCATGACGTTGTATATCTATTTGTTATGATTAATACATATGTATTTACATACAATTGTTTAATAAGTCATGTTAAACTTAAAAATCTCCATAAGATCGTTGACTAATTTATTCTCTACCAAATCTTTAACTTTGGTTTTTACATTTGAATGATTGATGTACTAAAAAAAATTCACCATACCAAATTTAAGAGTTTTGAAGAATATAGAAAGCCAACGATCTAACATAAAAAAAAAAAACATGATTTTTTTTGTTACAATGATTTGAATAAAAATGTTATGAGGCCAAATAATAATAATAAAAATATATGTGTTTAAATATAACAAAAATATTGGTTTTCTCTTTCATAAGCAATGACTACATTTTGTCTATAAGATACTTAAAACAACTATTTGTGTGTCATATTACCGAGGATTTGGTCCGTGTTGCAAAACACTAACTTATTCAATAAATTAACTATCATGATTCATTGTATATTCAACAATATGTCTGTTAAGATTGAATTTGCATAACAAAATTAACTAACTTTATTGATGTTAATCTATATATAGAGCTGTGATTGCAAAGACTTAAAACATAAAACTGAAAAACTATTTGTCAGAGTAACTAGTTGTCAAAGTAACTAACTGTCACTTCTAAAACAAGTAAAGTCGAAAATATAAATCTTTTATATACAACATTCCCTCCTTTAAACTAATTGTGGATGAAAGGAATACACAGTCAATTTATTTTTTGGCATTTCCATAACTTCAAGCTGCCTTCTAAACCTTTCAAAGGTATCAATCTTCAAAGACTTTGAGAATAAATCTGCAAGTTGATCCTTTGTGCCACAGAAAATAAGATTAACAATTCCAGCTTTTGACATGTCTCTAAGGAAGTGGTTCCTTACATCAATATGTATACTTCTACCATAGAACACTGGATTTTTGGACAATTTGATGGTGGAACTATTGTCACATAGAATATGATTGCTATGTTGTTTTATCTGGTCAATTTTCTCTAAAATTCTTTTCATGAAATCACCTAACTGGCAGCTCCAACAGCTGCCACAAACTCAGTTTAATTGGTAGTTTTGATACAATGATTGAATAAAAATGTTATGAGACCAAATAATAAAAAAAATGAAATATGTGTGTTCAAATATAATAAAAATATTGGCTTTCTTTTATAGAAGTAGTGACTATATTTTGTGTATAACATACTTAAAATAGCTATTTATTATATTATGTCAAACCTAGAATCTGCATAAGATCGTTGGTCAATTTATTCACTACTAAATCTTTGAATTTGTGTAATGCATTCGAAAGCTTGACGTTCAAAATAAATACAGTATTTGAAGAATACATAAAGACCATCTTATATAAAAAAAATAAAAAAATATATTTTGTAACAATGATTAAAAGAAAATGTTATCAAATTAAATAATCTACCGTAAGGGTATTGGTTGAATCATATTCATTTAATTTTAAAATGAATTAAAGTGATCTATATTAAATTGCAATCAGAGACTTGCGATCTTGCGTGTTTTGCTCCCACTAATTTCATTATGTCACAAACACGGCTTTGATTGGATTCTAAATTAGAAACAATGTGTAATTTATAATAGTAGTACAAAAAGAAATATATTTTAAAATTAAAAGGTTGGTAGCAGTATAAAAAAAATATTTTTATATAATACATAGTCTCATCACTTATTTTATTTTAATAAGATAAGTTCCTTGCTATGCATACATTACAATTATCTTTTCAAACTTCTTCTCTCAAACCTAAAATTGAAACCAAATCCATACCCATATTTCTACATTTCACCACCTCTTCGACTATAACAAAATCAAACACATAACTAACATAACAAAACCCATAAAATCATTGCTTAAAAAAAATTACTCAAAATCATCAAACATTTTTTTTCAAAATTAACAAAACATATCATTTTTATTCATTCTCGGTCCATTCTCACTCTACGATGAATTGTTTATAAAAGACCCATAATTTTTCCCCAAAAAGTCACAAAGAAGGGAGTATGTTGCGGTGATATGGATGCGATACACAAGATCAATATGAAAATTTCTGCATAAAGATGAGTACTGAAGAAAAGTTCATAAATGGGTTTGAAGCTTAAATAAATGGGTTGAGATTAGCTTTTTCCTAACAAATTAACATATTTAATTATCTATAGGGTTTTGTTTGTTTTAATGTATTTTTAAAGATATGATTTTATTTTTTTTTGAAAAAATTTAGGGTGTGAAATCAAAGTTAGCAATGACCATTTTTTTAAAAGGTTAAGTGAATTATATTAATAATCCAAAAGAAGCTCCTCTAGCACAAGATGTACCAGAGGAACTTTGAAATTTGGTAATTACAGAAAAAAAAAACCACGTCGCAACAAGTAGCCAAAACTCCAAAATTACAAAGAATTATGAAACAACATGTAAACATAATAAATGAGTTTAACCTTTTTAAATAAAGCAATAAGTTGTTCCGTCTTGTTGTGAAAAATCATCCCAGTACGCTTTTTCCAAATAATAAAAAGCATTGAAATTCAAATGATGTTAAAAGTCAGGCGAATATTCTTGGAAAGTCCTCCTAGCAGTGAAGTTATTATTAGAACTTTTAATCATATACCGTTAGGAAGAATGAAGCTTCCAAACCTACCAAACTGCCACTCCAACGTAAAAGAATATTAGTTATTAAATAACTCGAGTTTATTTTTTTTTAGCAAAAATAACTCGACTTTATTCACATGAACCTATACACTATAAACTAATATGATATAAACTAACATGACACTACCAAATAAAGAGACTTAGAGACGTGATATTCTGGAAAATTATTATGAATTAAGAAATTACAAGGTAATATGACATCTTTTTATGTTGACGAATAAAAATTATATATATTAGAAAATGTTATTTGTTCATGAGAAATTGTTGATGAATAAAAATTATATATATTAGAAAATGTTATTTGTTCCTGAGAAAAAAATATTGTAAGAATGCTATTTAAATCGTACACTTCATGAATTAAAGTGAATGATATTGAAAAGATTCATTGAATGAAAATTGAATGATCATCTCGTAGAATGTGAACTATGTCATGAAATTTACATTCCTTTGATTATGTTGTATTGTGGAATGTAAATGTATCTCATCGAATATGTGTTGTAACATGGAATTTACATTGGCTTAATGAATCAGAATTATATTCATGAAATGTAAATATATCATAAAATATTCATTTGTTTGGTTATGATTGTATCATGGAATGAAAATGTGTCTAATCGAATGGGTGTTATAGCATGAAATTTACACTAACTCATTGAATATAATTGTATTTATAAAATGTAAATCGTCATGTGATTATATAAGAATTTTTTCGGATGACATTCTATAATGGAATTTACCATACAGATATCATGAGTTGTCCTAATTCAAAGTTTGAAACTAAAGTAGTTATGCAAGTGACTTGAAAACACCTCTTTAATTTCCTTCAACTCGAGCCAACCTAAATCCCAAAAAGTTAAAGTGTTCAAGTCATGGACATAACTTTAGAGGTTGTGTGCTCTTCTAAAAAGATATTTTAATATAAGAGAGAAAGACATAGTAAATAAAATAATATCTTGTCATTTTATCAAAATTTATTATTATTATTACTATTTTTTGACAAAATTCTTTTTTAGATATTCAACTTAAAAAGATCAAATATTAGGGACGAAGCAAGCAATAAAAATTTAAATGGTATTCCAAATAACGTTTTCGTTAACCAATATGAATTACAAGTCATATTCTTTGCAGTATGTGACTATACTTAATTAAGGGTTTAATATCTCTACAAATGTGTTTGAATGAGACGATTATTAACTTTACGTGATTTAAATACTTTAACCGAAATCCTTTTATTTTTAAGTTTTTTTGTTTTTGTTTTTAAAGACTAGTTAACTTTTTTCATTGCTATTTTTTTTTGAAAAGTTTGGGGTCAATTTCCAAAATTCAAAAAATTAATAGAAACTAATATGTAAAGAATGCATTTCTAATTCTTTCATTTTGATAATTCTCCATATTTACCATCCAAACAATCAAGTCCCAAAGAGGGGCTAGTGAGCTAAAGAACAAGGAAGGAGTACTAAGAGTAAGAGGCCCAACTTTAAAACCTATCGTAGAAACTAACATAACTTCCTAACATTTGCATATAAAAATAAAATTCACTGAAACAACGAGAGTTTGAATTATTTTTAAAATTATATTACTTTGATAAATTCTGATTGATCGTCTTAACCAAATTTATAAACTCAGCCACAAAAAAACTCTTTCATTACCCTTTTCGTTTAAGTATGTTTTCCATCCCCTTTATTTTGAAACATACATTGTTACATCATGAAATGGAAGAATGTTGTTCACACTTCACTCAATGTTAGGAAACACTGGTAATTTATCAATATGACCTCATCAACAGTTCACTGTCGATGAATTTTAACCGATGACAATTAACTGCCGATGGACATTTACGTCTTTTTCTGATGTGTTTCAGCCTTGTTAGAAGTGTGAACAACAATTTTCATACATGAGTTGCTCAAGCCCACTAGAAAGACCAAGTGAACACCACAAAGCCCAAAATGAGAGTAAAGAAGCCCACGAGGATGTCACATGCAAAATCAAGGGAACAAGACCAACTAATTGAACTCAAATAAAGGTGTAAAATGTAGGAAATTTTCTGTTCACACTTCTTAAAAGGCTGAAAAATACTAGTAAAAGACTGAAATGCCCCGACGGTAGTTAACTACCGAGGAAAGGAACCGGCGGCAATTAACTCCCGAGGTTCCTTCGGCAGTTAACTGCCGATGCTCTCTTATAAGAACAAAACAGACATAGAAATTTCCAAAACTCCATTGTTGCAATTTTGAGATTCTCAGGTACCAATTTCACAAAGCTTAAGCCAATTTCAAACACAAAATCAAGTAAGTGTTTTGAATTCTGTTGCATTGGTTTTTTTTAAATAATTGTTATATTTTTTGAAACTTTTTTGACATATTTAGGTTTTGTTCATTTTAGATTTGATGATGATTTTTGATTGAGTTGTTGTATGTTGTTTAGAAAAAAATTATTGAATTGTGTTAGAAAATGTTAGGAATTAGTAGAAATTGTTGGGTATTATTAGAAATTGTTAGAAATTGTAAAAATTGTTAGGAATTTGTGGTAGAATATTTGATCCGATGTTTGCATCGTGTAGAAATGTCTCAGAAAAAGGGTGATGCTGCTCAATTAAAAAAATGAGGTTGGGAAGAAGAAATCTAAATCGCCTATGACATGATACGAAATCGAATGTGATGGTTCCGTTAAAAAAAGTGATTCGAAGGTGCCGGTGTACAATCATTTCAGGCTGAGGAGGAGCAGGATGACATGCTATTTTGGTCCTCAACCAAAAGCAGGTGCCTCAGTGACTGTCGAGGACAACCCAATTGACTTGTGTGACGAGGAAGATGATTGAATGTAATGGTTTGTAATGCCTAATTGTTTTGGATCTTTTTTTTTTATGTTTTTTTATATGTCGCGCATTTTGGTACTTTAAATAAAGTCACGTATTGAATAATTTTGATTAAAGTCGCGTATTGAATAATTTCGATTAAAGTTGCGTATTGAATAAATTCGATAAATTTTGCATATTAAATAAATTCAAAAAATAAATGTAAAAAATAAAGTCACAAGTACACATAATCAATTCAAAAAACACACAATTGCATTTAGTTTTAATTTCATCTACGTTACATTACATTCTTCCTAAATACGTCTTACCTCTGAAATTGGATAAATTCAAACTTGCTAAACAACAACTCTCAAGCATTCACCCGAAAGTTTTATTATTCCTTTCAAAACAACATGTATTATGCAGAATCAACTATATATGTTATCACATCGAATTCCCTCATATAAGGCGAGTCATCACATAAAGAATGAGGTGTATTCCGTAACACTCATCTTATATGAAGGAATTCGATATCATAACTTATATAGTTGATTTTGCATATTACATGTTGTTTTGAAAGGAACAATAAAACTTCCGGGTGAATGCTTGAGAGCGTTGTTTAGCAAGTTTGAATTTATCCAATTTTAGAGGTAAGACAATTGTTGTAGTTGGAAGGTGCATTCCCTACTTAATCACGATCTTCTGGCGGAATCAAACTGTTGAGAATATCTTCAGTTGATCTCTACAACATGACAAACATATCGATCAACGAAACCATGTTGTGCTGCCAAAAAATCGAGAACATGCTCCTCACGTCGTCGTCGTTCTTTAATTCTAGCTGACTGAACGTTATTTTCTCATCGTCCAACGTTGGACGTTCATACCAAATGTATTTCACCCTCCTTGTGTCTCCGGGGTTGAGTCCCTGGTTGTTTCATCCAGTTGATCCTTGAGACCTTTTAATGGGACATTAATGTACCAAACCTTGAACATCTGAGGATTTCCACCATTGAAGCGCATGCAAACACTGAACAAATTGATCATTGTTTCAAACCTACACCATAGAAAAGTAAACAATCAAAGAAAAACTCATTCAAACATTTCATCAAACACTTGGAGTGCAAAATATACATAAACCCTAAAAATCATACCAATAACGTAAAAATTAACAAAATTAATCAACTTATATCTACTCTTAAAATAAATCATATACTTACTTGTAAATCTACTCAAAAACTAAAATTAAAAAAAAAACCACCAAAATCTAAAATAACTCTAAAATTCAAAACAATAACAAAAACATCATGCAAACATTTTAACAAAATTAATCAACTTACATCTACTCTAAAAATGAATTATAACATGTGAATCTACTCAAAAACTAAAATAAAATAAACCTACTCAAAATCTCAAACTAAAAAAGAAAAACATTTATAACAACTAAAATGTAAGTTAATAGTACTATGATTATTTAGTTGTGGTTTTGTTGAATAAATTTGGTTGAGATTTTTAGAGAGATTTTGAGAGAGATTGGGGAAATTTTGTGAGATTTTGAGAGTAATAATGGATGAGAGAACTTCTGCCTGAATTTGTATCCCATATAAAAACAGTCCATCTGTTTCTTTCCTATAAACCCTTTAGCTATCCGTTTTGACAGTAGCATTTTTATAATTCTTCTCATTATAGTATTTTTTTTTATTGTTTAAACAATACTCTAAAGACACTTGTCAACATTTTCTAAAAAAAAAAAAAACATTTTCTTCTTAACGATAGTTTCAAACAAAAACCAAAACCAAAGCTTTTATTAGTATTATTATTATGCCAAAGCTTCTTTAAAGCCCTGGACAAATTATCATGCGAATATAGTAGTAGGCTTCCTGCATTTAACAATGCATAACCCTCCACCATTTGGGATTAAAAGATTTTTAGAATCTGGTTTGAATCTTGGGCATTGTGGGGTCATACCTTAAGAAATGTACAATGACCTATGCAACTGAAACTTTTGTAACACTTATTTTTATATTATTATAAATTAAATCTTCTATAACTTCAAATGATATGGAATTAGATATTCAATTAAACAAATTAAATTTCATAAATTAAATATTAATTTGTAAATATGACTATATTTTACGTTTTGGAGACCCTTGGGGAGATCAACACAATGCTCCTATAACATATTTGAAGGATGGAGGTCGGAGTTGTTCTTCTTGATGGAGGGAGATAGTGAGAATCCGGGATGGGGTAGAAGGTAGTCGTGAGGGTGGTTTGTTGCGTGTGTGTCGCGTAGGGTGGGGGATGGTGCAAAGACCTCCTTCTGGCGTGATTGTTGGTGCGGTGGTGTTTCTTTTCATGATCGCTTTCGGCGTCTCTATGATTTGGCTGACAACAAAGGGATCACGGTTAGGAACATGTGTTTGTCTGAGTGGCAGGAAGGGGTGAGGTGTGGAGGCAGCGTCGTGGTTTATGGGTGTGGGAGGAAGAGCTGTTAGAGGAGTGTAGGGCATTACTACTGACAATTTCTTTGTAGGATACCATTTCTGATGTGTGGCAGTGGCATCTGGACTCGATATGGGGTTATTCCGTTCGTGGTGTTTATGACATGTTGACATCTCAAGAGTATGCTCAGGTTCATCCAAGCATGAACTTAATTTGGCATAAGTAGGTTCCCTTGAAGATCTCTATTTTTGCGTGGAGGATGCTCCGTGATAGATTACCAACAAAATCAAAACTAGCGACTCGTGGTGTCATCTCTACAGAGGCACATTTGTGTGTGGCTGGGTGTGGCCACGTCAAAGACGTTCAACATCTGTTTCTATCGTGCTCAGTGTTTGCCTCCCTTTGGTCGCTGTTGCGAGCATGGATCGGTTTTGATGGTGTAGACACTCAGGTTATTTTGGATCACTTCTATCAATTTATTTATTACACAGGTGTTCTAAAAGCGCGGCAAAATTTTCTACAGTTTATATGGCTTATGTGTTCATGGATCTTGTGGAATGAGAGAAACAATAGATTGTTTAAAAATCAGGAATGCACTAGTTATCAGTTACTTGAAAAAGTAAAATATTATTCTTTGCGGTGGCGGAAAGCTAAGCAGACTACTTTTGTTTTGGGTACAAATTTGTGGTGGTCTAATCCCCTCACGTGTTTGGGTATCGGCTAACACCGTTATGTTGTTATTTGGTTGACTGTTTGTATATTTAGTGGTCTCCTTGGCATGCTTTGTGTTGAAGGGATTACTTTGATTTTATTAATATAATTCATTTTGACTTGTTAAAAAAAACATATTTATTTAATTTTGTCAAGAAGATAAAATAAATTAGTAACTCCACTCATTGCTAAATACAATACTGAATTATCGCGATATCTAGACTTATATTTTTGGATTCTTGTCGGAAAAAAACTTAATATTTCAGGAGAGCAACTTTATTGGTGGTATGCTTGTACTCTTTTTTTATATAGATAAAAGAGGAATGTTTGTATTTGTATATATGTACACAATACATTTTCTAACATTTTTTTAACACACCTTATTTAAATGATCCAAAGATTTTGTAAACGGATCGATCTCAATAAAAAAGGCTTATGAATATCATTGAAGATGACAAAAGACTTATGAATACTCACGTTGACGTGGAGTTGACTTTTTCGATATCTTCCTCTACTTGAATTCATCCTTCCACATCGTTATGCAAATTGAGCATTGATGCACCTAGACCGGTTAATAACAAATTAGGTGTATGAGCTAGAGACTCAAGATTTTGTCTTAGTTGTTGCTACATGGAACTTTGAGGTGCTTTTTGATACTAACATTGTTGAAGCTCTTGAATTTCGGTTAGCAGTTTAATTTGTTCATGATACAGGTTTTTAAACTAATGTTGTGGAGGCCGATTTTCTTAATGTGGTCAACACTTTGGAGTTGTCTATCAAGGATAACTCTTACTTTAGATTGGTGATTAATGATTATAAGAGTCTTAGTCGTTTTTTTTTCATTTTTAATTTCTCATGTGATAAGAGCAAGTGACATTGTTGCTTATTCTTTAAGTTTGCTTTCGTTCAATTGATTTTGTTTGAATCGAGGAAATTTCTCCTTGTATTATTTATATTGTCGCAACCGATTATTGGCTTTTAAATGAAATCGTTTCTTTTAAAATAAAATGTATATGAAAACTAATGAAATAATTGAGTGAGATTGTTAGGCAAGTGTTCAAATGAAACTGGCCCAAGTCGTTTTCAAGGTAAAGGTATCATTGGATCACACAAACGCATAGAATTGGTAGGTTATGCAAGAAGACTTTTTCTTTTTTGTTTTTAACAGTATCTCATTTAAGAAACTTCTTTCTGAGTTTCAATTTTCTATTTTCTAGCATACACTTATGATGACTTTTGAGCATGCCATTGTACCTTACAGAGTCATTATTCTACTGACTACTCTACACATTATCTAGGTTTCGTACTTTTCTTTTTTGCCCATACCTCACTATTCTATTTTCGTCGTAAAATCATTTCAACACTTTAAGTAACGAATCCATAACATACACACTATCATAGCAATCATTCACGTTACAATTTATCACAACAGTTCTTTGCATTTATAGAACCATCTTCCACAATGTTGACATCCACTAGTTTTTACGGATTGTAATCCCTCCTACCGACGAATTTATGCATTTTTTAAACATTTTAAACCAAGTAATTTTTTCTTAAAAAAGATAAATATTTCAATCATCAATACATTGAATAGACATGTTTTCCGTAAATATTTACCTTTTATGGTGATGTAGGTAAAGTGGCGGCACGTATCGAAGAAGCGGCGTGCAAGAAAGACTCACTTGGAATAGTGCAGATTTGGTATCTGTGTCGGATTGACTCGAGCTATACCTTTTCAGAAAGCCCCAAAGCTTAAGAGCATAACTCATCGCTTCGCCATGAAGTAGGGGTAAATTTAGCCGTTCAAAGTTATATGAAGACCCAAAATCGCATATTTTTATTATTTCAATAAATTTATTATTTTTTTGTTTTATTTCAATTTGTTATTTTTCGGTCCATTAGAGTTTTTTATTTCCCTAGTATTTAAGCAGAACTTTCGTAGTCTAAGATGCAGTTTTTAACTTGACTCAACCATTGCTGTGTCATAGTAATTCATTCTTTTAACATATTTTTATTGAGACCATGTTTGCTGTGTCAAATTTGTTTTGATTTTTCAAAGATTTTCTTCAGGCATTGCTCAAATATAGTTTAAAAGGAGTTTCATCAAGAGGGAAAAATGTCTTTTTTTCTTTCTCTCATGAAGGCATTTAATCTTTAATGTATACATCTCCCAATCCAGATTTAGCAATTTGTTCTGTACACTGTAGAAGACTACATCTTAGACACTTATCACCAATATTGTTTGTTTGGAAATAGGAGTCTTGCTTTTCAAGCAATATCTTGATAACAAAATATAAAAGAAAAAAAGGAAGCAAAATGATTTCATCTTATCTTTAGCCAAAAATATTGGAACTCTTATTTTATTAGATGGGAGCATGTGACACTGCGTGCAGTTTGGTCCCTCTTGGTCTGTCAATTTATATATCATAATGCAAATATTTTATAATTTTCTAAACATCTTATCATATTATTTTCCATGCTATTTTAATTTTTCAGTCAAATCATAAATGGCATATACAAAATATATTAATTTTAATATTGTCAATAATTCTTAGTACACGTGACTACTATTATTGATAGTTTGATACCCACTTTCTGTTCATAATTTTTCACATTAAAAAAACTATAACACAATTTAAAAGTTTTGCGTATGCTAGTGATCAATTAGCTAGGACCACAAATCTTATTTAGCAACTTCCATTGTTAAATTCCCTTTTCAGGTATTCTCCTTTGTCTTCATAAAATATTAAGAAAGAGAAATGATATAGTTCAATAATTGGAATTATGTAATGAAAGTGAAAGCATATTTTCAGCATCATTCGACACATCAATAATACCATGCATGGGCAGCTTCGATACCCATTATATATGTCAGAACTTAGTAGAAGAACAAACTCATCTCTAAACAAAAACAAATTAATAGAAAAATAAAATAATTGATCACAAAGTTTGGCCAATTTTTATTTTCTTAAAGGCGCGAAAATTTGACCAATTAAGCCTACGTCTCTAACAACATAATGGTTGAAATAGTTTTCGTGTTATGCGATGTTGAGATACTATGGTTTAGGTTAGAATTAAGTTTATCCCTAAGCTTCACACTCAATTCGATGTAACTGTTGTACTTTCAACTTAATTTACTTAGGGTACTATGATACACTTAGGGTTTTGTCCCCTTATCGGCAAATACAAGACACAAACGTAACAAAATCATTGAGATCAAAGGACGAGTTCACCTTTCTCATTCACCCGTAGTGGAAATCTCTTCCGATATAACAACAAATCGCGAGAGATTTTTAAAATAGTGGAAGTCTTAAAGAAACATGTATAATTTGTTCTAATAAGGCTTGTTTCTTTATGGATTTAAAATTTGAATTTATAATGTGTGTTCTTACATGATTTGATGTGTTTAATCATTGATAAATTAATATACCATTTTGTTTGAAAACAAACATTTTGCCGCAGTTCTACCCCCCGCCATTTTGTATCTACGACGGTTAGGCTGCTACGCAATGTCATGTGTCGCGAGTCCACTTTGCGATGCTTAAGTAAATCATCGCTTTAATAGTAGGTCCATCATTGTGACGGTTAAAAACCACCTTTAAACAAGATAATTTTATCTCGAATTAATATTATGGTGATTTCAACAGCTGCTAGATGTACTTTGTGACGGTTCTTCAACCGTCTTAAACTTCAATTGACATTATTTTTGAGTGTCTATATTGCGACAGTTTGCAATTATTTTTTCAATTTTGTTTTCCCAAAAAGATAAGACAGATTACTTATTAAAATATGTTTAGTACTAAACTAAATAAATACAACCTTACATTAATCTCATTCATATGATTAAAAGACACAGATGTACAATTAAAAAAGATGATCCAATTCATAATCTGTTAAGTGACAAAATATCCATACACCATCAACCTTAGAAATAGAAGTAAAGGGGTATAAACATACAAAACAAAGAAATGTGTTTAAACCTAAAAACAACAAATAATAACATTTAAGTTCATATAATGAATATAAAAATGTTTAAATAGTCTTTATGGATGTTGCTTTATGGTCTCTAGACCGGTAACTAAATTAAAAAGAGTGTCTTCCATGCCTTAAGGCACGTAAAGAAATAGAGAAACAACGTAGCATGCAAAGAACGCATAATGCAACAAGGATTGGACACACAACACATGATGACGCAAAAGCTACACAAGGATATAAAATATATTAAAACAAGTTAATAAATGAACGCAAATGAAAACACACAATATTTTGAACGGATGTTAATAAAATTGGTGGATTGAACGTTTGAAAAGAGATTGAGAAATAGAGAGATTTAGGCAAATTGGGGGATTTGGAAGAAAGTCAATGGTCACAAATTTAGGAGAAGGGTTTAGGTGCAGAGATTGCGAAAATGGGAACACGAAAAAAACACGTATCTATAGAGATTTCGATAAACGATGCAATGATCGACAAAATATGTTGCAAGAACCTCAGTAAAAACCAAACACATGTGATTTTTAAGGAATTGTCGTAGAATTTGTGATACAAAATTTAAATTTTTTGTAGTGTTATATTAAGAAACATATGTAGTATACAATATTAGGCTAATTTTTTTAATTTGGCCGTACACTTAGTTGGATAGACCAAGTTAGCTAAGTAAAGGCCTGAACCTTTGATGTCATCGTTGATTCACTTCAAATTTAAACACTTGCCTACTTGGATTAGTGGATAGTAAAAGAAAGTGGTGTCATGGTGTACTATTCTTTTTTTTCTTTTCTTTCTATCGTCTAAATTAAAATAGATGATTAATTTGCTAAAACACATGGTAGGTGGTGTGAAACTTGGGAAACATCACGTGCCAATCATACCACTAATATAATGTGGGTAAAAAGTTCTTGGAACTTAGTTTGAGATTTCAATTTAGATTGATTGCTTGTAAGTTTTAGTTCTATGATAAAAAGTAAGGGACC
>Ga0315915_1005701_pt1 | contig 15438 bp, 12 predicted proteins | sample MpolbnodulesMG_FD_207738 | JGI IMG/M metagenome (GOLD analysis project Ga0315915, IMG submission 207738) | Medicago polymorpha root nodule microbial communities from Los Angeles, California, United States - branched nodules | ecosystem: Host-associated > Plants > Roots > Nodule | place: USA... | reverse complement strand
GTAACACCATATTTGAATGGTCTCAACACCATAATAGAGTGGTCACATCACCATATTGGTTTCAGTATTAAAAGAGTGGTCTTAGTACCATATTGAAGGTGTAATTCTCGAACGGTTTTCTACAGTGTAGTAGTTAACCGCACAGTTGTAGCTGGGCTTGTTTTATCCTGGAGGCGGCGTGGTTGATAGCCTGTCTTGCACAATTTTGGACAGTGCCACGAAACGTCTTAAAGAGAGCGACCTGGTCGTGACTCAACCTAGCAACAACTTCGGCAGAAAATAGAATTTGAAAACCAAAATACAAATTTTGGACAGTGCCACGAAAGCGACCTGGTCGTGACTCAACCTAGCAACAACTTCGGCAGAAAATAGAATTTGAAAACCAAAATACAACAGTTTGGGAATCCAAAAACAACAAGTTCAGATGTTAATAAACAATATTATATAAACCCTCCAAAGAATAAACATAACTGAAATAAAAAAGAATTTGCACATGTGCTTGGCTGCTTGCTTGAGTAAATTTGCCATACACAAACTGCAATTCACCGTACATTCATGCAACAATTTTTTTAGGTAGAATGAATGCTCTTGCATAAGCTATAGTTACCAACATATAAAATGACATCTCCCAAGAAAACACATAGAATGTCTTCTTCATCCATTGATTCCAAAAAAGGGAAACTCCAACTATGTTGCAAAAAAAGATCCACCTTTAACAACAGCATTCCTAGCCATATCTTCCACTTTCTTGTGCATAATGTTATCTTTCTAGTAGGAAAATAGGCAATGTTATTTTGCATAGTAGGAAAAAATAGGCAATATCAAAATGCTACAAGACCAATCATTCGCAAAAATTAAAGCAAACTTGGATAAATAATGGCCATATGGCCATAAGTACAATTTTTCAAGTATGATCAGAAGAAAATAAAAATTACCATAAAGAATTGAAAAGGATGATGTTCCTTGAATTTCAGGTAACACTCTTCCATTCAAAAAGTTTTTCTTCAGCAATGCTAATTTGAGAATTAGAAGTTTGTGTTTTAATTCTCGAACTGTTTCAACTTGAGACTTGATTTGGGCCAATCATTTTCTTTTCAGCCTCCAATCCATTGATAGTTTTAATGGGGGCTATTATCTTTCTGTTTATCTCAGTTTATCTCGAAGAGTAATCTTCTTCTGGTGCGGTTCTATTTATGATCTTGTAGTAAAAACTTATTGAAGAGTTTCAACATCTTTGTCAGCCTGAAGTTTTTCTTTCTTATCTCCCTCCAAGTAATTGCTAACTTTCGAAACTACCTCAATATTATCATTCACTACCATTGATACCTTCAAGTTGTATGGGTGAACAACTTCTCATAATTAATGATTTCAGGTTTAAAATGAATAGATGTATTGTGAAGGACCAAACTCATGAAAGAATTTTTCAGAAGATCTTTCTTGAAAGCAATGGTTCGAAGCTCTTGGATCATGCCAACTACTATTATTTTTGAAAACTTGGAGACTTCAATTCCCTAATATATTTGGAAATGGGATAATCCAAGATTGCGTGTGGATTTTGCTTAGTTTTTTTTTTTTTTTAATTTTGAAAAGCTTATGCGCCGAAATCAACGTTAGAAAGTTCATCAATCAAATTTGAGGAGATTTTCCAGATGTCGAGCATATTTGTGCTCAGACTAGAGGGGTCAAGAGATTTCTTAATGATATTTCATGTTCTTATCCTTTCTTTGAAGGTTAAATGACATGATATCTCCTATTATCTATATCTTCTCTAGTATTTGAGTTATCGTATCCACAATAACTCCTGGGATAACAATGTCTTTCAACAAAGTTTATTATTTTAAATAAAGAGTAGAATTTGGTCTTGTTTCATAGTAAGATTTTATAAAAGGGATAAATAAAAAGGAAATAATAGAAAGATAGGATTTATTGGATTAGACTTCATTAATTATTTTCTAATGTATTGATTATATACATTCAAGTTGTTATAAACATCTTCATCGTTCGTTCCCGAGAAACCAGGAGATATCTATAATATTGATTAATTTCTGATTCCTAGCTCAGTCAACTTGTACGATATCATTAAGATGCGACAATGGTTTGTGACTATACATTAGAAAAAGTCTTTTTCATATACTATGAATTAGTCTGGATTAGTATTTAAAATGTCTTTTCCAACCAGTAGTTAGATCAAAAGATCATTTTCATTTTCATGAATCGTCAATTTAAAAAAGTATTAAGAACAAGAATAAAACATTGATATCATGAATGTAGGTCTTTGAAAACATTGATTTTAATGTGATGATCAAATTCAATGTAGGATCCTCCGTAAGTCACAACATTATAATGATTATTTTTTTTTAAACTTTTAGACGCCATTTGTTTGATTTTTTTTATCTTTAAATTTAATTTTGTTATGTCGTGAACTTTTTCATTCAACCTCTATAAGTTCAAATTCATTCACTTTTGGTCTTTTGGTGGCAAGTGACAATGAAAAATCACACATATGTTATGCTGAGTTGACAAAATACATGCTTATTAGATATTTAAAATTCGATGACGTATTTTTAATTGAGTCTAATTTTTTGGTAAAATAATGACTCAAAAATCTCCAAATTCTTCAACAAACCTATAGAGTTATCGACAAATCACACTATTTCCTACACTCTCACGAACAAAACACACAATACCTTCTTCCCTTATCTTCTCTCATGTTCATTTTTTTTCTTCATATATGTTTTTCTTCTAATTTCCTTTCTTTCTTCTTATAAAAGAAAGGAACATAAACCTCCCTCCATGAAACCACCATCAACCAACCTTTTTGAACATGTTGCGCCTCCATTTGACCTTCTGTCTCACAATATTAGTCGTTTAAGGTTTGTGCACGATTATTAAGGAAATGATTAATTGTGTTGATTTCAATGGTAAAATTAGTATCATTTACTAAAATATCCTTATTAATTGTAGTTAGTGAAGTAATTAAGTTTGATGAAATAAGGGTATAATAATAGAAAAAAGTAATAAATGTTGTATTGGTATTGTAAAGTGACAATTATTTTGAGAAAAAGAAAAAATGTCAAAGAGACAATAATTGTGAGACGGAGGGTGTATGTCACATAATTAAAGACGCGGAGAATTGCACACTTGATTAAGAGATGTTAATGTATCAAATGTGAGTTAAAGTTCTATATTGGATGGAAGAATAGATTTTGAACAACGTATAAGTGAGATGACCTATATACCTAATACCTTAAAGTTTAGGGTTGTCATTGTTGAGGCAAAATCCCTAATTAATTTCAAAGATAATAAACCATTATGATTAAAGAATTAATGGACTTTGATTAATTCTTTGGTATTTAACTTGTGCTTTTGAGTGTTTTACTAAGACAGGAACAAGGTTTAAATCATACCAAGATTTAAGAAATCAAAGGACATTTGAATTCATGATCTAACACTGAGGTCATAAAGTTAGATCAGAATGTTACTCAGATATCAGAATGTTCAAGCAGAGACCAGAAGGTTGTTCTTACACAAGCCAAGAATCTCAAGAACATTGATCAAGGTCATGCAAGGCACATGTGACATGGTTAAATGTCCAGGAAAGTACATTGCATGGATCAATCAACCAATAAAGACATATACAAGGATTATGTCAAAAAGGATACTCAATGTTCATTTAAGACTATGAACATTGAAGTACTAGGAATATTCCAAAAGGGAAAATCATCCTAGATGTTAAAATCACTGCTCTTCATTGTTGTTTCGCTATTAGGATTTGATTACATCAAATGGTAGTCTTACAAATCATCCTAAGTGAAACAAAAGGAACATTCTGATGGTCAGAATGTTCAGCTCTGCACATGCTTACTTTATGAACAGTACAGTAGGTGAAAAGCAAAAAGGCAAAAGCAAAACAAATCCGTCCTGCTCAATCAGAGATAGACACAGATGGGAGTTGGTACAGTACATGGACCACACAATCCCTCAAAGCATGTACATGAAGATGCAGAATCCACTTTATCTCTCCTGCACCAGTCCTTAGGAAAATCTGGGAAAGTAACTTTCTGATGTATGTGGAAAAGCCCATACTTTGGTTCTTGCCCAAAAATTCATATGAAAAGCATATGACACGCCCAGCAATTCATGTGTTCATTCATACATGATGAACCTAGATGAATATCATAATGAACCCAGATGAAGATCATGAAGAACACAACTACATTCTGAAGTTCATCCTTGATCAGAATGTTTACCCAGAATTTCAAGTAAAAGCTTGTGGGACCCAGGACACATGGCATAACACAATTGGACATCCTACAACGGCTATATGAGCCCAAAGACTCTATAAATAGATATCAAAGGCTCAACATTACTTGCACCATTGCAAAGCATACAAGAAAACAACTGAAATTGTTTGAAACTCTTGCAATTAAATTGATCATCACTGAAGGCTCTTTTTACCTTCTTTATAGTGTAAATCAATTCTCTTTGTTATCTCTTTTATAGATAACTTTTTCTTCCTCTTCTTCTGTTTGATTCTCAAACATTCAACCTCCATACAAATTGTAAACAAAATCTCATCTAGCTTTAGGGGTACTAAAGTGTTAGTTTGAGTAAAGGTTGTAAAAGTCTAAGTGGTTAACTTAGCAAGAAGGTGCAAGCCTGCTGAGGCTTAGAGAATACAGAGTTGTAATTGTCAATCGAAGTCCAACGGAGGAAATTAATATTCAAAGGGGACTAAGTAAGGTGATCCGCTTGCTCCGTTTTTGTTTCTTTTGGTAGCGTAAGGTTTTAGCGGGTTGACGAGGAATGTGGTGAATCGTAACCTTTTTGAAGGATTCCGGTTTAGGACAGATGCTATGGTAGTTTCACACCTACAATATGCCGACGACACGCTTTGTATAAAAATTAACTAGGAGCCAAACAGTAACAGAAAACTATATCATTAAATCATTAAATTAAATCCATATAAAAATTCAATGAACGACCGTTACAATTAGGAAACTTTTCAAGCCACACTCCAAAAAATGTTACAACAGTGCCAAAACCAAACACACACAAAACTAGAACTAAAAATGGCAACAACAACCTCAGAAGAAGAAGAGTACATGCAAAACCTCAGATCCAAAGCAACAGAACTTTTCATCAGAGAAGAATTGACCAATGCCATTGAAACCTATTCCCATTTCATTACTCTTTGCACCCACCATCTTTCTCTTCCACACCCCAACCCACTTCACTATCAAAAGCTTCATAAATCACTCTGCATTTCCCTCTGCAACGGGCCGAAGCAAAATCAAAACTACGCGAATTCAACTCGGCTTTAGAAGATTGTGATCATGCTCTAAAAATTGATGCAACACATTTTAAGAGTCTTGTTTGTAAAGGTAAGATTTTGCTTTGTCTTGATAGATGTTCTATGGCTTTGAATTGCTTCAAAACAGCTATGCTTGATAATCAGACAAGTGGGAACTGTGAAATGCTTGTTGGGTTTGTTGAAAAATGTAAAAAGTTTGAATTTTTATCGAGGAGTGGAACGATGGATCTTTCTGATTGGGTTTCCTGGTAAGGCTCCTGAGCTACGAAGAATGCTGATGCTGGGTCTTTGATTTTGGTTACTAAGGCGGTTGTGATGGAGAGGAGTATTTTGGGAGGGAAAGATTTGAGTGAGGATACACAATTAGTTATGTGGAAGAATTTTATTGATAAAGTTGTTAATTTTGTTAAAAAGTGTTACAAGACTCGGAATTTGATTGGTAAATTGTCAATTGGGGAAAATGAGGATGAACTTGATGTACCTGATGTTGATCTGTTTAGGCCTGAGAATGTTGGTGAGGTGAATTCAAATGAGGATGTTGAGATTGATATGGTTAAGTTGTTGGCTATATTGGATGTTAATTCTCTCACTGAGGATGCAGTTTCAGCTAATGTTTTGAGGAAGAACAATGATTGTTATGGTGTTGGGTTATGGTTGCTTCCTTCATTCATCAATCATTCTTGTTGTCCTAATGCGAGGCGGTTGCATGTTGGGGATTATTTGATTGTTCATGCTTCAAGAGATTTGAAAGCTGGTGAAGAGATAACTTTTGCTTATCTTGATCCACTTTCTCCCTTGAACAAGAGAAAAGAATTGTCTGTGACATGGGGGATTCATTGCAAGTGCAAGAGGTGCAAGTTTGAGGGGGAATTCTTGTTCTCGAAGCAAGAGGTGAAGGAGATTGAGATTGGTATTGAAAGAGGGATGGATGTAGGTGGTTTGGTGTATAAGCTTGAGGAACAAATGAAGAGATGGAAGGTTAGGGGGAAAGAGAAGGGATACTTGAGGGCTTCATTTTGGTCTTTATATTCAGAGGCTTATGGTTCGGAGAGGTGTATGAAAAGATGGGGAAGGAGAATTCCAGCATTGGATGCTGTGGTTGATAGCATTACAGATGTAGTGGGAGGTGATCATAGGGTGCTTAAGATTCTGATGGAGGAATTGAAGAGAACAGGCAGTGGTAGTGGTGGTGGAAATTTGGAGATGGAGAAAGTTTTCAAGTTAGCAAGAGAAGTGTATGGGAAGGTAGTGAAAAAACAAGCAATGAGGACACTGCTTGAGCTTTGCATTGCTGCTGAATGATTCATGCATTGATTGATTAAATAAATGGATTCAATATTGGTTTTTTCTCCATTTACTTTTTCATTTGATGTCTTCTTTACTGATTGTAAGCAAGGGTTTGTTTCATGCCACTATCAACTCAAGTTGTCAATGCATGCGACGCCAATGCTGTGAAATTCAATTTTATTTTTAGATACTCAGTTAAAATAAATTGTATTCTCTTCTCTTTATGATCAATAATCATTTTTCAACTAGCTATCCAAATTTAATCTGCTGAAAATTTTATGGTGCTCTGGAACTAAATACAGTTTGTGTGTGAAATTGTGCATGTCAGTAGCCTCGCGCCCAATATGGTCTTGTATCATGAATTCACTCTCACTGTTGTTCATTCATTTTTCAGTTTGATTGGTATTACATACACACACATGTTTTTTACGCGTAAAAAGCTAACACATTTCATTCATAAATCATAATAATATGACTAAAACATGTTGGGATGTCAATAAAAAGGTGGAAACTAGCTAAAGTTGGAACCAACTTTGCAAGAGCATGAGCAACCTTGACTTGTCTCCTAACAAACTCAATATGAGAGTTCCTATAATTGTTAGAGAAAATACGTCTACAATCGGCGATTACTACGAAAACTATCCACCACTCTTTCAGAGTCCAACTCAAAACCCACTTCACCTAAGAGAAGTTCATGGACCCAATTTAGAGCAGATAAAAGGCCTAAAGCTTCACCTGTGCTTTCTCAAGCTTGATGCCAATCGGACAGCAAATGTAATCCGCCATTGTGGATGACATCAATTTGTTCAACAATATTATTCCAAATACAATTATTCCTGTGCTTCCATGAACTCCATATCATAACCAAAATCAAGGCCTGCTGCTCTGAACTGATATTTTCTGCAGAATTTCAAAAAATGTTTTCCGCCATTGACAAGTCTGGCCGTAACAAGTTTCGAATAGTATGCTGCCCTGATTTTTGCCAACATAAAACGCTCTTCTGACATTGAAAAAAGAGATGAAAACTGTTTTCCATTTCCGCATTACATAAAGCCCAACCAGTGGGGCAATTAAACACCTTTATTAGTAAGCTGAAGTTGTGTTGGTAAACATTTCTACAAATATGCTGCAATAGATTCTTCACTTTTGGTGGGATTTTTGCACGCCAAATTGACTGTCATTTTCCATCGAGAAGAAGAAAATCCGTATCTAGCTTCGTCAACGACAAAATGGTATGCACTTTTAACATAGTACTCACCATTTTGTTCGTGTCTTCAAACTAATTTATCTTCTCTAACATAATGAAGGAGAGGGGTTTTCAGAATTTTGTATACCTCCGTAGCATCAAATGAAGCTTGTATTAACTCTACATTCCACTCCTTTAACGCAGCATACACCACACTTTAATAACTCATTTACCTAAGCATCTCTTCATTAATTTTCAAAAGTTGATTTCAACTGTTGTCTTCATAGCATAATCTTCCATCACTTTCCAACATAAAAAGTTCCCCGACTTTCACGTTCCTTTCCATCTCACAGCAAAGTTTTGTTGACATCATTCTAGGTTGTTTCTTTCATGTAGCAAGCAAGCATTTCGTTTCCATATTTTCATTGTAACTCGTTCCTATAGTCCCTAACTTTCATGTTCCTTTCCAACTCACAGCAAAAGTTGTGTTGACATCTTTCCTAGGCTGTCCTCTTTCAAGTAGCAAGCAAACATGGTGTTTCATACCATACGTCCCTCTAACACGCACAAATCAATGGAACGAACACATACGAAAATCAGTCTTGTTCAATGCACATCCATCATTCTTGTTCAATACACATCCGAACAGATTTCTTGTTCAACCACACTTTCAAGACATTTTTCCAGTGTCACGCATGCGAATACATGACATTTCCTAACTATTTTAGAAAATTAAAAATCAGATTTTCGCATGTGTTTTCTTACCATTAGTCCCTTCAACACACACATATCAAAGGAACGAACACGTAAAAATGAACAAACAAGCAAAAACCAATCCAAAACTAAAAGGATTTTTGACATAAGCATGTAATTGATGAAGCAGACAATTATGATCAAATCTAGAAGAGGGTTATGAGTGATATTAACAAAGGTTTAAGTTTAAAATTAAGTTAAAAACTATATCACAACTAAAATAATTAGCATAAAATTTTAGGATTTAAAACAAGAATATCACAGCCTAGTGCTAAACAAACAGTTAATTGAAACTTCTCCGAACTCTTATAATATAGATAGCAAAATAACTTAGAATGATAATAATAACAAATAATCAAAACAAAGTATCCATCATTGGGCAAACTATTATTACTAAAAAACTATGCTCAAGAAATCAAAATCCTCTCTGCATCCAAAGACCAGTTGGTAACCATCACTGAAGCTTCATTTATATTACCAGAACCGAACTCCCCAAAACAAATTTGATCCATCTGACAATCGTATTTAAGACAAATGAAGTCCTGCAACTGCAACCGAAACTCATTATTCATTTGTTGGAACCATCTGCATAAGTAAGCTGTTCAGATGGAACCTCAGTGGATGGATCCTGCTCAAATGTGTCGCTGTCTTCATCTGTATCATCCTCCGAGTTAGGAAGTTGGTCAGCAGTTTCTCCCTTTAACTCGTTCTTATTACACAAATCACCTTGAACTGGCCCAATTCGTTGCTGCTGCGACGAAACAACATTTGCAATAGCTTTAATGGCAGCAGATGCCTGGTAATGGTTAACTGCCTCATCAACATCAATGCCATTAACATTAGCCTCATCAACGTCAATGCCATTAACATTAGGCTCCTCAGACTTGGACAAGTCTTCCAGCCTTGGAGGAGGAACAAAAAAGGGAATTTTACCCCTCTGCCAGTCATGAAGTATCATCTTTGCTGCAGTCATAAGGTCAGGTTCACCACCCTTAAGGAGTTTGCCAGATGATTTGCAAAGCTGAAGTAGGAAGTCATTTTCATCAACCCACTCTTTTATTTTATAGGCTCTTGTCAAGTGCTCCTTCTTCACACGTTTCAGAACCTCGCCTATATGATCAGCAGCATCTTTCAAGTTTGTCACACGTACCACACCCTTCAGCACAACATCTGTTTCAGAGTCATTGTTGTGGTAGACAACCCCTGGACAATCAATCAAAAAGATCCTTTTTGTAAGGGTTATATACTGCCAAACTTTTGTTTCCCCTGGAATTGGAGCAACCTGCAAGAATAATTATTAAATATAATTACTTTATGTTGACTCAAATATGTAAGGATGCAATTATTCGTGTAAATGTGAAAGGATGCAAATGTTCACACGAAATGTTGCAGATATTCATGAAGAGGTGCAAGTGAATTTCTATAAGGACAAAACTATATATTGTGAAAAAGTGGCACGCGACATTTTTTCACAAGTGATGTGCTTTTCCTAACAACTTCCGTGTACTCCACCAATTGCCATGAGAATTCCGCTGAAGTGAGAATTATGATTTGTCAACTGGTAATGGTAATTCGTGAAACATTCGCCATACGCTTGATATAGCACACCTCTTTCTATAATTACATGTAACATGACGAAATCACTAACTAATGCACAAAGTATTTTATCATATTGTCATCAAGAATGAATATGTGAGCATCATATATGTCAATATCCGATGTGTTAGTTTTCTAGAATGTAAACATGACTATGAAAACTAAATCTTACACAACCTTGCAAACATTCTTAGTACGCAAAGTATTGATCACAGATGACTTCCCAACATTTGGATATCCAACAAAACCAACAGATATTGCTTGCTTATTGCTCTTCAATCTTGCGAATTGTCGCAAAACCGATAGAAGTGAACCCTGTCCAAAGGACTTATTAATGCTTGCATGGAATGCTAGAGTTGGATATTCTTTTGACAAAACCCTAAGCCATCCTTTTGTTGCCCAAGCAGGAATTAGATCACACTTGTTCAACAAAAGCACCATGTGTTTGTGCTTGCAATTTTCTTTCAAATGCTTCTCTAAATGGTAACATCTTGTACCTTGTGGATCCCTTGCATCTATAACCTGCATAACAACATCTGAAGAATCTATCACCTTGTAGAGTTCACCCCATATGCGTTTGCTTTGACCCTTTTCAAACATGGTATGTCGCACTAAATCTCTAAATCCATCATCAGCTTCATTGCCATCTTCGAAAGCATCTTGTGAACCATCAGCTTTCTTAGCTAAAGACTCATAATCAGAAGCCAAAAGGCTTGGACGTTTTCTTTTAGTCTTAGGTCCAAACGCATGCAAAAAAGGTTCTCTATCAAGAAGGTGAACCCTAGATTGCTTCTGGTAATCATTGAGAAGCGACATGGGCAAATTTTTCCCCTTGATGATAACATTATAGTTACCGGAACCATGCTTCGTCATTTCTTCTCTAAAAACCTCAAGGTCTTTCTGATTCACAACACGAGTATTCCCGAACCATTGGCGATCGGGTTTGATTCTCGTGGATGGAAGGTATGGGAGTTGAAACGGCTCGTATAAGACACGGCCCTTACGGTTGCGGACGGGTTTGGTATTGTACATCTTGAGACGGCGAACAGTGGCGGCGGACCGTGACTCGTTTTTGGAGACATTGCTGCGGTTGGTGTCATTGGAGTGCTTTGGTTTACCGGAGACGTTCACGCATCTCTCTCTCTTCTTCACCATTGCATGCAGAGAGAGAGAGAGAATGGCCGCCAGGTGAGAACTGAGAATTAGGGTTTGTTGCGACTGAAATAATAGGAGAGGTTGGTTCTCTGACTTTGATTCACTGCATTCAATAAATTACCGCAGTCACGCTGTCATTCAATCCTAGCCATATAATTAAGATCGGAGTGTTGACTCGTTTATTTTTAATTCTAAAATAAAAAGTAAATCTGCCTCTTCTATAGCCATCAGATCAAGATCAGATAATCATCGATATTTCCACGGCATGACTACATGAAATCGGTAACTGCATTAAATCACAACTAGTTTTATTGCGTTTACCATCCGGTCACTATTATAAGCAAAAATCTACAAATTAATGATGTATATGATCTTTATTATATACCACATACATCATTTAATTAATCAATCTAAAATGTTGATTTTTACTTATAATAGTGACCAGAGGGTGCATACATTATGTTAATGTAGAGCATTTTTTGTATAGTTTTTCTTTTTTTATTGTGTATTAAATATTGATGGACTTTTAATTAGCCCTCTTTATAATTAAAAAAAATAAAAATATTAATCGGTGTGATGTTACTTGATTGAAGTGATTAGTACGACGTCCGACAAACTTGTACTATGTTGTTTGTCGAGTGAGTACTTGCAAAATACACTTTGACGCTCAACTTAGTATATGAGCAAGAATGAGAGTTTTATTTTAGATAGATTGTATCTTTTGGGGCATAAGAATGCCCCTTTCAGAAGTGAGATGCAGAGCCTTGAGGGATAAGGCGAAAGAGACATTGACCAGACAGTTACAGATGGTGAGGACTTGTAACTGTCTAATGTTGGGGCATCATTACGGGAAAGAGGCATCAAGAATCATGGGAATTCAAAACTTATGTTAGTTAAATCATTTTTCGTATGAAAGTGAGTGTAACATTCAGACATTCCCACAATTGGGTCTCTTATTAGGCTTCTACTCGGTTGTAATGTGACAAACCAAAGACACGTTGTGGGCCTTTGACTAGTATTGGGCCCATGCCCGGAAGATGGTTTGTCGAACATAGTCTATGGGTAGTCCATAACAGTTACCCCACAAGTCATTAGTCTTGTAACATAAGAGTGGTGATTTTGAGCAAAATGGGACCCCAAGGAACATGTCGATTAGGAAAATGGGTTCCATGGTGGTGAAGTTGTTTCCATTATCGTAATCCATGTCTTGTCACCGTTGTTTTTGGTGATTGATTTTACTTTTCTATGTCATTTTCTTATGTGATGGTTGTTTGAGTAAGACAATGTTGCTTCGGTTGCTCACAGATAAAATTCTTTAGTTTCTTTCTTGCCCTTTCACTTGGTTGGTGGGAGAAGGGTGGATTTGGTGAACTTGTCAAATCAATTTTTTCCTTCTCCACTTTTCAGGTGAAATGGCCAAGAAAAGTACTAAGAAGCATACACTTGGGGAATCAAGCAACTATTAGATTTTTGTGGAACCTTTGCAAAAACCCATTATTTCTGCCGGGGGAACACTAGTGATGCTCCTTCCATTGCTATTGATCCCACTCGTATTGCAAACTGGGAAGTTTGTATACCTTCATGTAACCAAAAGATCTACACGCGATACGAGGGAATAAAGGTTCCCACGTATGATATTGTATACATGGATATGAGCTTTATGGTGCCATTTCCCCCTTTCCAAAAGAATTTTTTTAATTGGTTGAGGCTTGTGCCTTCTCAATTGCACTCAAATTCAATGGCCTTTATCAGAGCCTTCAAATTTCTCTGTGTGTATCTGGATTTGGTGTCAACCATTCATTTATTCTTTTGAATATTCGTTATCATGTGGCTCCGATGAGAAACAAAAATAAATTGCGTTTCTATGAAGCAATCTACACAGTTTTTCGAGATATTCATAGACTCAATTCCAAGATTTAAAGATAGATACTTCTTTTTGGACAAATATATGAGTTTCCCTTAGTAATTTGATGATGACCCGACTGATCAGAGATTCTTCTGCGTGAGGATGTCAAAAATAATGTCGGGAAACCAACGACTGAAAAGTATTCCAAATTTCCCTTTTTCTGTGGACAAGACCATTACGAGTTTAGGACCAAGTATTTTTTGCACGCGTACGATCGTTTAAGACAAAAGGAGTGTGATAGTTATGATCGTCTATTTGTATATGTATTGAGCTTCAGCCCTACTCTTTTCGCCGATAAAAAGGAAACTATTTTTTATGTTGAAGGGAATACGAAGACGAAATCCTATTACATCGCACTTATAATTTGGTTAAGTAAAGTGTGAAAACGATGTGGAGGCGAGGGACTTTCCAGGTATCCTTGCGTGTTTTCTTTACTCATTTTGTTGTTTGTTGAACATGCCTGACTTTTAGAAAGTTGGTGAAACTTAATAACGTGAGCAAGAAAATTGGAACAATCGACGAGTCTAGGCAACAAAAGCTGAAGTCAGGGTTCCTCGACAGAGTCCTTAATCTGACTTGTGCTACCAGTGTTTCTTCTTGCTTGGAGATTCCTCAGGTCCATACTTGTGGCAATGTGTTGTGGAAAAGCATTGACACCTGATGTCGAGGGGGTTACCATTGCAAAGAAAGGAAGATATGAAGTTTCCCAAGGGATGCAGATCATGCTCGAGGACGTTCAAGATCTGGAGAATGGGTATATTTTGGCTCTTCCTTCTATGTGGTTGAACACGAAGGTGATCAACGATAAAATGTCCTTGGTCGTGAAGGACGCAAACACAACTATTGATTCATTGATTGATTGAACAAATGGATTTATCATTTTCAATCATGTATCAATTTCCTTTTTTATTTGATGTCTTTATGCATTGTAATCACCGTCGAATAATCTGCGAGGCATATAAGGTGAGTTATCTCCTTTCAATAAAAAAATCTCATATGCAAGAGTCAAAAATCGAACCCAACAACATACTTAAGGGACCAAATTTCATACTACTTGGACCGATCAAATTTTGGTCAACCTAAACATTTTAATTTCGAGAGATTGACAAGTAGAGGCATCAATTAAATCTTGAGGATTTTGACATATTATGGGAGTAGTTCTTATCGTTATCTTTGTCCAAACTCCAATGTTATAGGCTATGCAAGTAAAAAAAGCTGTATGCTAACCTTTTGAGAGTGGACACACGTCACGCATAACTGTGGCTGTAGTGCTGATAACTATCATAACGGATTGATTGGAGTTCAATAAATATGACGCAGCAGCGTTGAAGTGGTCAATTCAGTCCATTGGTCATGAAACTCAAGACATGAGTCATAAGCAGAGCAGCCACATCTGATCTAAGTTTATCCTGTATAAAAAATTCTCTCCCACTTCTTGGACTTGTCCTACTTTCTAGAGTGGTATAAAATATAGCACGAGTTGAGATAATTTTCATTTCTAACAAAAGGTAAGGAATGTATTAATAAAGTTTATGATGAACTAAAAAAAGAAGATAAGGAATGGATTAATAAAGTTTATGATGAAGAAAATGAAGGGGGAAAAAAGCCTAAAAGGAGTTTTGGTTCTTATGAGATAAATGAATCAAAATAATGGGATGAAAACCGCATTTAAGGGGAAAAAATGAATGTAAAGTAATTTCTATTTAAACAGATTCATGTAAGTGTCACTTCGAATAATAAATTTATGGTTAAAACTCGATTCTACATACTAGAGCTTTGAATTATTTGTATTTAGAAATTAATGACCATAAATGTGTCCAATACATTTTTTTTTACAAAAATAAACGATATTCATTCATTCAGATTGATGGAGTACATCGATACGATACAATACAAATCCAAATTCGCTAAAAACAAAAATGATGAATCTATGAACAAACTCACAGCATCCATGTTAATAGCATAAAACGGCAAAGTACATATGCCTACAAATATGACTAATATGACTATATTAAAGTCTCCGGAATATTCATGTCTCCAGATGTGCAACGTTGACGACTCCAAAGTCATTGTCATTGATCGGATCTGCACTTTCTCAAAGCTAATCTTTCAACCTGAATCAAATAAACACCGCACTAAGATGGGAAATCAAAACAAACAGAGTCGTTCAGAGACGACGAAATCACAAAAACAAACGAAAGAAAACAGAAAATATGTGAAATCACTTATTCAATTAGGATA
>Ga0315915_1005700_pt1 | contig 15441 bp, 10 predicted proteins | sample MpolbnodulesMG_FD_207738 | JGI IMG/M metagenome (GOLD analysis project Ga0315915, IMG submission 207738) | Medicago polymorpha root nodule microbial communities from Los Angeles, California, United States - branched nodules | ecosystem: Host-associated > Plants > Roots > Nodule | place: USA... | reverse complement strand
TCTCTCTCTGTTTTTATCCGCTGCATTTAGATTCTGATTATCACTTCAGAAGCTGAACTCTATCTGCTTCTGATCAGTGACTTCAGTAGGAGAAAACGAAGAATAAACAAACACAATTCAACCCCCCATTCTTGTGTTTTTCTCATCTTCAGAACCATCCTAGATTGTGGACGGTGGCGTTACACCAGAGGTTTGGATAGTTTGTGGCGTGTTTAATGTATTTTTTGTCGATTTAGGCATTATATACGTTTCCTTTGATTGTAGTTACACTCTAGGATAAGTTTATTACTATGAATAATGATGACAATCAATCATTCACTATTTTTAGAGTCTTTTTAATTAAGTTTTTAGTTTATTATTAGTAGTATATTGTTTAATTTAGAGTCAATTTAAATAAATCTAGTTTTTCAATTATTGAGTCAATTATGTGTATTATCAACATTATTATTGGCCACATGATCAAACAAGAGAAAAAGATGAAAAGCTTTGGATAGCTATTGGCTAGTAAAAGAATAAAACAAGGGTCATGGTTTTATGAATTAAATGGATGGATCAATGAAAGTTGAAGAAGTACTAAATAGTGAGTGCTTCTTTCTTTCCAAGTTAACTCACTATTTAGTACTTCTTTAATTTTCATTGAATTGAGATTAAAACAGTTCTTGTGAGAACAAATTTTATAAAGCTTTGGATAGCTTTGGATAATAACCATATTCCTGAATTGAGATTAAAACAGTCCTTGTGGGAACAAATTTATTTTATTATTTCGATACATTTTTAGTACACTTGCTAAATATCTATCAAATAATCTTGCATTCTTCACCATATTAATTCATTCTTCACTTCTCATCCACTCTTTCATTTTCTTTCTCATTTTTTTAATTAAGGGTGTTTTATGATATCATGGTTAATGGTAACCGTTCATATGATCCCTGAAATTGCTTTGCAATTTTTTGTTGAGATTGACGATGGTCAGCAAAGACCTTTGATATCAATCACAACACATTTTCTTGGTTTTACTATGTTTCAAATTTCACAATCCAAAAAATCCCTACAATATGTTTCGGATTACAAAATCCAAACAAATAGAATTTTTGAAAAAAAATAAGACGCTTGAAAAAGTTATAGAGTGAGAAAAGTAATAGTCTTTATTTTATCCCATGCTCTTACTAATTCTTTCAAAATTCCATTCTTGTGGATGAGCAGATCATTTTATTGCTGAAAGATATTTCAATTGGGTATCATGAATGGCAAAGTGAAGGGAATCCATTTTGTTTGGACAGATGAGCATAGAAGAAATTTTTTCTTTTTTTATTAAGTCCATTGTTTTACCTTTGGGATAATGTTGATAGAAAAGAGACAATAGATTCATCAATTTCTTCTGTTTCATGATGCATGTCGTTTTTTGAGAGAAAAAAATTGTTTCAATTTACATGTGAATTTGATAGTTTAAGGTTACATTATGTCTATTTTACCCTCCATTTCTCAAAAGAAAGGGGTCTGGTAATCTAGAGTTCGACCGGAAAGTAAGTAAAGCATGGTCAAAAATTATTCTACCTAGGAATTGAATTCAGGTTCTCCTGAATAATTCGTCTTTGGTGGAGCTCATTAACCACTTAAGCACAATTGTTTGGTTAATATTTGACACTATTAAATGGGCTTATTTTAATCTTATTTATCAAAAATATATTTGATCACATGATATGTCAATATTGAATTATTTTTTAGATATACAACTAAGCGCGGTAGAGAAACGGATAGATGAGTATGTTAGCGTTCGTCTTTATGCGAGTTCTATTAAATTATCTTAACTTGAAATATATTTCTTGCGGTTATAACAAAGTTTAAGAAAATTATGAATTTGAAAAAAATATGACTAGTTAAGTTAAAAATCATACCATCTAAAAAAGTTAAAAATCTACGAAAATGCAATAAGTTAGACTCTTGTCATCAAATATTTTCATATGCATTTCATTTGGCGTTTTTCGTATGTTCTTGACTCAAAATAACTTTTTTTTTTTTTTTGGTTATAACAAACTTTGAGCAAATCTTGAGTAGTTGAGTAGTTAAGTATATTTTTAGGATGGTTGAGAAGTTAAGTTAGAAGTCATACGAAACGTGCATAAATAAATGTCATACCTTTTGTCATATTTTTGTTCCAATAGCATCTCTAGGTTTATAACTTTTTTTCCTTACATGTTAAACAGATTTTTAATTACTTTTAAATTATTTTATACAAGAAATGTTCTACTAGCAAATTTCAAATTTCAGCAAGATACTTATGTATTTAAATATGATGTGAAACTAACTTAGAAGTTAGAACTTAGAAGCATAGCTATGGAGCGAGATTGGGCAAACTTAGACTCACTTGCTCTCAACATGATTCTTGAGAAGTTAATTGAACCAATTGATCACATTTGGTTTGGTTCTGTCTGCAAAAATTGGCACTCAATTGCAAACCTGAGTCATCAACACAACCACCAATTTAGGAACAATATAATGCCTATGCTAATGATCCCTTCAGAAAACAGTCCAAAAAAGCGATGTTTGTTTAGCATACCAGCAAATAGAGTGTATCCATTAGAATTGACAATGCTTAACAGCAAGAGATGTTGTGGCTCAAGTCATGGCTGGCTCGCAACGTTAGACGAAGAAAATGTCATCACTTGGGTGAATCCTTTTAGGGATGTTGCCCCTATCAGTTTGCCACCCATCGATAATTATATGGTATGTAAGGATCACGACTACAATGTGCATAAGGTTACATTGTCGGTTGATCCTATAACAAGTCCAAATGATTATGTGGTTGCAGCAATTTACACTACCCATGGTTGTCTTGCTTTTATAAAAGCAGGACAAGAGTTTTGGACATACATACAAGACACTGACCATTTTGGTTTCATCGACATTACATTCTACAATGGTTTGGTGTATGCCGTAACTCGTTGGAAAAAAATTGTGTGCTTCGATCTTTGTTATTCAAGAGACCTTGGGGTATGGAACAGAGAATTCCAAATGTTTTGTTACAAAGAAGTGATGTTTCAACTTATTCTCCACTTACTTATTTAGTGAAATCATTGGAGGGAGAGTTGTGGATGGTAAGAAGGTTTATAAGTAGGGTTAGAATGTGCAACAAAGGTACTCGTTCTTTACAAGTATTTAAGTTGGAATTGGATAACAAAGGTGAGAGGCTTTTGCATTTGTCGAAAGTTGAGAGTTTGGGAGACAATATTTTATTTGTGGGTGACGGCGACTCAATGTCCGTATCAGCTTCATATTTCTCAAGTTATCTACAAAAGGATTCAATTTACTATTCTGATAATTATTATAACGAAGAATCAGTTCCTTATCCTAGAGGTCCTTTTGATATGAGAATATATAACGTAAAACATGAAAGTTTTGGTGTTCATTGCCCTTACAAACCTCACTTCAAAGGTATGCCACCTCCCACATGGGTTGTGCCACCTTTTAAGTGGGATTGATTAGAGTTTTACTTTATTTTTTTTAGTCAGTCTTATTTAATTATTAGATTTTCATATTTGTTTGTTATGCTCGTAAAAATCTTGTTATGTTGACAAAGGATCATTAAAATTATTGTTTATTTATTCACATTTTAATAATATTTTTGTTGTGTGTATTTTAATTTTATTAAGTATTATTTTTATAAGCAAAATCATATTAAAATCGTATTAATAAGATCACCGTAACATCTCTCAAAAAAAAAAATATATCACCGTAACAAATTCACTCCACCTTCCACTAAAAATCTCCCTTATTCCTACTTCTGACTATAACACACCTTAACCAATAAACCTTGCTCCTAATCTTTATTCATGTATCTCCAAACCATCAACACAGGATTAATAATAGTACAACCTTCCCTCTGTAAGACTAATGCCCTCGCAGTAACACCACAATACAATACACATAATATGAACTTCTTTAATTACATTTTCTCCTGGATTATATCACCAACCATAACACATAATAGCATGCCAAAGGGTTATTACTCCAATCTGAATAGAAAATGCTAGGATTCTTGGACTTCCTAGCCATGAACCTGCCCCAAAACAACGACTTGATATGTGCAAAAATTTCTTCACCATGGGATAACTTCTCATCAACTATAAACACCATACTACTGCCATCGTTACAAAGTTACAGCCAACATTAATCCTTCATGTTGAAGAAAATGTGATATTGGATCCACTAGCAGTGCACTGTCCAACCCCAACCAGTTATAGATTTGAGTCCACACAGTAGAGCCCAACAAACAATATGGAAAAATAGGTGGCTTACATGTAAGAAGAGGCATACTAATTAATAGAAGTTTTCATGTCTCATGGACTACATAAACCGTCAGTGCAATGTGGATAACAGAAAAAAATTATGTAATCAATTGGTTCAAATTATATAATTTGAACTCTCCCTTACCCTTAAAAATGCAAATTTTAATATGGTCTTGAACCAATTCGGATTATATAATCTAAACATTTTTTGGATTATATAATCCAAACCAGATCAGAGTTTGGATAGTTACTTACTTAGCAAGAGTAACTCATTGAACATGTTTTTTTTCTTTGGTCTTACTAGTTTCATTGACCAGTCAGACCAGTTTACCGTGTCTTTTTACCTTCATTTATGAACCGTTACACTCTATGTACTCATTTTTCACTAACCGCCTACAAATATTCACCAATCCTTCACAAATTTTCGTTCCATCATCTCGTATTCCCTCATTCTCCTTTTATAAACAGTGTGTTTTCACCGTTGATCTTCCATACAAAAAGGTTACTCTAGTATTTTATTGATTGTATGAACGGTGAACAGACATGATGCCACTTTGCAAATTTGGACATTTGTCTAGATGTAAGGTTTATTTGTCTGGATGTAAGGTTGACAATCAAAGTCTCCTTCGCCCTAGAAAGGACACAAACCTTACCCCAACCTCCTCCCCCTCCATGTTCATCTCCTTCCCCACCATTTTCTTGTACCACAAGTTTAGCATTATATATTTAATTATTTTGTGTAATATAAGCTTCAATGACAACATGAAAATACTATGAAAGATATGATCTATTAATAAAATGAAAATTTAATTCATTTTTGTCTCTTTAAATTTTTGTTTCATTTTTTTGTGATTTTCAATAATGTTTTATTAATATTATCTGTCAATGTTGTTATGTAAATCATTGTTTTGTAAATCTGGGAAATACAAGTTTAAGGATTATATAAGCAGAAATCATGTTCGGGCTACACTATTCGTACCAAGAGTATTTTAGAAAAAAACAGGACGTGTGAGAAACTTATAAAGTGGGAAAAGGAATAGTCTAAAAGAAAATGGGCATTAGTGAATCAAGAAACCAACTTTAAATCTAATCCTTTAGAGAAAATGTCAAATTCATTTGTACTAATATGATACGAACAATAAAAGAAATTGCATTCTTAGAGTCAGTGTTAAACTCCTTTACGGAAAATAAAAGATAATGCACTCTTCGAGTGAGTGCCAAACTCCAAAAACCATTCACTAAATATTTCTTATTTCTTAATCCCCTTTCAAAAGCATCCACAAATCTATTTATACACAAAATATAAAACTAAATTCCCTATTATAACTAGATTGCAACAAACTATATTATTATTAGATCATAACAAACTTTGCTATCCTAGTGTAACTAGAAAGTAAAAGAACTCTTGGCTTTAGCATCATTTGTTATCTCTTCCCTTCACTTTAGCATCGTTTGTTATCCGTTGTTGCTTCCTCTCAGTTAATGCTATCACTACTTCGCTTCGTGAAATTGACCTTGTCCTCAAGGTCAGTAATTCCACAAATAGAGATGTTGTCAGGTGGTTTTGGAGGTGGCGGGAATGGCGGGATTGGGGAACAAACCTTTTATAGTAGAGATTTTGGATCCAATTGTTTCAGTGGTGGATTCGGTGACTTCAACCACGGTAACGAAGTCAAAGTTGTGGTAGAGAGTTTGGATGGTGGTGCTGAAGCGGGGTTGACGTGTTGTATCTGAAGAGGCGTTACTCTTAGACACTGAATTTCTTTTTCATGTTGTTCAACTTTATTTTTCTCAACACTCTCCTCTTTTGAATTTTCAATTGCCTGCAAGGGTTTCGTGCATTTGATATAGTATCAAAAGTAAGTATATTTGTATATCGTCTCCACAGGGACTATTGCGATATTCAATGTGTCTCGTTTCATAAGCTAGAAAACTATAAAATTGCAGTATCAAAAGTAAGCATATTTGTTCTAAATGATAGAATTTCAATGTGCCTCGTTTCGTAAGCTAGAAAGCTATAAAATTGTAAATGGTGCGAGAGTTAACAAAGAAACGAATATGCTGGGATTAAATTTCATAAACCTATTTCATATGTATTCTTATGATCAGTATTGTCGATTCTGGTTATCACTCGATATTCTCACGTATTGTTCGACAAACATTATTTATGTCTAAATAAGATTGTGAGTTCAATCGTATCGGTTAATCAACGATTTCTCAGCCTATTAACCAAATTGATAGCATTAAGATTCAATACTTTGAGTGAATATTAAACGTAAATCTATTTCTAGAATTTAGAGTTCAATAGATATTATTCTAACCTATATTCAAAAGGTATTTTTCAATAACAATTCAAATCCATAAAATTAAAAGCATAGAAAGCAAGAATAACATCAATATCATGAGATAATAGAATCACACAATATCATAATCAAAAGGAATGCATACTAGTAGAGTAGATTACATTTAATCCTAACAAAAAGAGTTTACCTAATCATTGTCATGGTAACCTTACAAAGATGAGAAGAAAAGAGATGAAATGACAACAATCCTTGATTTCTCAATGAATCTTGTAAATCCATCTTCAATCCTTGTTCTCTAGGTCTCTCTTTATGTGTTTCTCTATTTTCCTCTCTCAAAAATAACATAATAATCTATGTTCTTAGGTTTGGGACTATTTATATATTTTCTAAAAATTTGCACTGTGGCTCGGCCACGCCCAGGCCACTGCTTGTCGTGGCCACACCCTGGCTCGCCGTGGCGAGCGAAGCTTTCTGCACCAGTGGGTTTCTGCACTGCTTGTGGATGCTTTTGAAAGGGGATCAAGAAATAAGAAATATTTAGTGAATGATCTTTGGAGTTTGACACTGACTCAAAGAGTGCATTATCTTTTATTTTATTTAAAGGAGTTTGACGCTGACTCTAAGAGTGCAATTAACTTTATTTTTCGTATCATAATATTTTTTATTGTGTCATTCATTATACTTATTGATTATCTAAATTGGTGCAGTTTGTATCATTATTGGGATTTTTTTAACAGCAAAGACATAAATTATTATTGATAATAAGAGGAAATCAGAACAAGTGACTGAATTCTCATAGTGAATTAAAGTACAAGTACTATACTTCCCATTTCCGAAAATTGGTTCTAACTCTATCGCCTTAGCGTGCAATCAAGTGGAAACGTATGCCATTCATGATAAAGATATGTTTTTACCAATCAAGTGAAAATTGGTCCCAAATTTTTACCAAAAACCAACTCCATGTCAACCACCTCCACCACAATTGTAGATTTTTCTCTGAAGATCCTATCGATTCTCTCTTTCCAAATTTATCAAATTACCATATGTTAAACTAACATTACCCCCTTCTAGTGTTTTTCTTCCAAATCAAAGAGGCAATTGCAAACTTGATAGGGTTGAATATAATTTGATGTTCTCGGTATTTGAATTCTTTTTTATTTATTTTAGATTTAGATATTCATTTTTTTAAGGGTAGATTTTGATATACATGAAAGCTTTAAACCCCTCTTATTTTTTGGTTTTATTTCATGTTTATATACTCCCAAAACCTAACATGAAATTTAAAACAACTTAAATATATTTTATTTATAATTTAAAGTAAATAAAGTCCAAGCAAAAGCTAACATTTTAGACAGAGCCCGTTTCCTCCACCCTCCCACAAAACACGCAAAACTTCAATGTGTCCATATTCAAAACACCCCTAATAGCTAGTTCACCCTTATCAGAATTCGGTCAAGTAATAACGTCCAAGCAAAAGCTAACACTTCAGACGGAGCCCGACACTTCCAAACACCACCAAACACACACTCCTCATCTTCGGATAAATTATCCTCAATCAAAAATAGCCTCTCAAGTAGCTTACAACACGAGTTCACCAAGAAATTTCTCCCTCCCACCAGCCTCCACCCCCACTCGTGTCTCCCTTCTCCCAACAACGCCCCTTCCCACACAAAGAGCTCTCTTCGCCACACCAAATTCCAACTCCTCTCTCCCTCTCTACCATTCACCACCTCCCCCACACTACAATCCTTGGTTCGAGATTGAAAATAAACACGAGAATAGATGCATAAACGGAATATCGGATCGCCACCTATCCCTCCAAAAACTTGTACTCAAGCCATCCCCCATCTTTCTTACTACATCCGAATTGAACCAATAAATGCAACCGAACTCTTCTAATTTTGGAAAATGAACGACATTGACGGATTAGAATTTTGAACATCATGTCTAGTTTACGGTACAAATAAGAGATAACGGTCTCTAGGTTGGTTGGAGAGCTTATTACATAGATGGGAAAATAGGGATTATGTATGTATCTTGAAAATAATTTTTTTCCCAATAGCATCAACCACATTTAATGGTTCTATGATGTGTGACAAAAGACCTTTTTTCCGTTGGGGCCAAAATTCATCAATATTTTGTTGTTTTCTTCATATAAGGTCCATGTTAAGTCTAAATGAAGGGAAAATTTCAGATTTTTTTGCATGAATGCTACTCCCTCCATTCCTTTTTAAGTGTCTTTTTAGAGTGAATTTTTCGTTCCTATTTAACTATCGTTTTGGTATTTTTAAGGGTGTGATTTGTCAATTATACCCTTTGTCAATTATTCTTATATTTTTCAATAAAACTATTTAATGTTATATATTTGGAAAACTAAAGTTTGTTTTTTTAAACAAAGTTTGTTTGTTTTGTTTTAAAACAAAATTTGTTTCTAGTTATCTTCAAATTTAAACAAAATTTTGTTACCTATGATAATAGTTCCATGAAGAGTTAAAATTCTATAAATAACATGAGTAGTACTTGTTAAAAATTTCAAGAGATATGTACAATATTTAGAAAATTGAAAATTATTTGTTATGAAAGAAAGATAAAGCGCACAAAAAAATAGGAATTTGTTGGAGAAAGAGAGTAACAACTAACAATTGTTTGTTGCATCTTAAATTTATTGGAAATGTAAAGTGTGTGCAAAAAAAAAGGAAATTATTAATGCATTAAAATGAGGGTATAATAGAAAGAAAAAAAAAGTATACAAAAATATACTTTGCTATTTTTGTGTTGAAATTCTAAAACGACACTTAAAAACGGAGGGAGTATCAAGTGTTATAGTTGGTGATAAAATCTGGGAGCAAATGTAATTGAAGGAGTTTATATTATGTGTATTGTGTTTCGGTGTTACTCTTTGTGAGGGGTAAGGTTGTACGGTTATTCAGCCTGTGGTGATGGTTTAGTCTAAACTTGTGTTGCAAAGGTTGGAGAACCTCATGTGCTTTCTTATTAATACGATTTTTGCTTTTAAAACAAATACTTCTTCAATTTAAAATACACTCAACAAAAAGATGAATAAAAAGTGAATAAATACACAATGATTTTATTGATCCTTTGTCAACATAACAAGACTTTTAGGAGCATAACAAACAAATATGAAAAAACTAATACTTAAATACGACTAACTAAAATAAATAAATCAAAACTCTAATCAATTCCATTGAAAAGGTGGCACAACCCATATGGGAGGTGTCATACCCTTAAAGTAAGGTTTGTAAGGGCTATGAACACCCAAGCTTCCATGTTTTACGTTATATATTTCCATATCAAAAGGACCTCTAGGATAAGGAACCGGTACTTCGTTATAATAATTATCAGAATAGTAAATTGAATCTTTTTGTACATAACTTGAGAAATATGAAGCTGATATTGACATTGAATCGCCATCACCCACAAATAAAACATTGTCTCCTAAACTCTCAAGTTTCGACAAATGCATAAGCTTCTCACCTTTGTCATTCAATTCCAACTTAAATACATGTAAAGAATTAGTACCTTTGTTGATATTGTTGACCCTATTTATAAACCTTCTCACCATCCACAACTCTCCCTCCAATGATTTCACTAAATAAGTAAGTGGAGAATAAGTTGCATCATCGCTTCTTTGTAACAAAACATTTGGATTTCTTCCCTCACCCCAAGGGTCACTTGAATAACAAAGATCAAAGCAGACAATTTTTTTCCAATGAGTTACGGCATGCACCAAACCATTGTAGAATGTAATGTCGATGAAACCAAAATGGTCAGTGTCTTGTATGTATGTCCAAAACTCTTGTCCTGCTTTTATGAAAGCTAGACAGCCACGGGTAGTGTAAATTGCTGCAACCACATAATCATCTGGACTTGTTATAGGATCAACTGACAAGGTAACCTTATGCACATTGAAGTCGTAATGCTTACGTACCATATAATTATCGATGGGTGGCAAAGTAATAGGAGCAACATCCTTAAAAGGATTCACCCAAGTTATGACATCTTTTTCATCTAAGGTTGCGAGCCAACCATGACTTGAGCCACAACATCTCTTGTTGTTAAGCATTGTCGATTCTAATGGATACACTCTATTTGCTGGTATGCTAAACAAACATCGCTTGTCTGGACTCTTCTTTGAAGGGATCATTAGCATAGGCATTATATTGCTCCTAAATTGGTGGTCGTGTTGATGATTAAGGTTTGCAATTGAACGCCAATTTTTGCAGACAGAACCAAACCAAATGTGATCAATTGGTTCAATTAACTTCTCAAGAATCATGTTGAGAGCGAGTGAATCTAAGGTCGCCCAGTCTCGCTTAATCGCCATGCTTCTTTCTAGGGTTTTTTTGTTGTTGAAAGAGGCTGTGGTTCTATGTTGGCTTCACATTATATCTTATTTAAAGAATGATTTTGTCAGTTCTATTTTCACGCGCACACATATATCTCGCTGAATATGTTGTTATTAGGAACAAATTTGTTACCAAGATATTTCCAAAAAATATAATTTAAAAGCAAAAGTGTTAAAAACTCTTAAAGATATGATCAATATATACGGATGCTTTTTGGATATAATTGAGCATCTAAAATTGCATATTATCTTTAGGATATATATTATCTTCGAAAAAAGACATGTACCAAAGTTTTACGCATGAGTTAATGATGTGCTAACAACGCTTGTTTCAAGCAAGGGTTAATGATGTGCTAACAACGCTTGTTTCAAGCAAGGGTGGTTGAACAACACCTTCTCTTTTGGGACCATTTTTTTCTTTTCTTATTTATTTATTTTTTTTTTGATTTTTGAGGGTTTTGTTTGGCCCCTCTCTTGTGTGTGTGTATATATATATATATATTTTCTTTTCTTATAATATATGTCTCACCTATCTCTTGGTCTATAAAAAAAGGTGCTAACATTTCTTTAAAAAAAAAAAAGTTGCTAACAATTGCCATACCTCATTATTGATGTAAGAACATATCATTGAATGTATCTGTGAAACTTTTATACAACGAGGATATAAAAATTAAACTCTAACAAAACAACAATCATGATCTTTATCATAAAATTATTTGAATTTTTTTATTTAGTATTAAAAACACAAACAAATAAAGAAAAGATACTACTAGGAAAAATAAAACTACCACGCAAGTAAAAATCAAATCTTTTATTGAAATATTGTGACCAAAAGTAAAAAAAAATCTTATCTCATCTAATAAAATAAACTCCTTGTTGTCTATGAGTGGTAACGCTTTGACTGCAAATGCATTGCTTCGGATTCTAGCTTCCTTGAAAACACTTCTGTTTTTCTTTCTGAGATATATGATTTCACTTTTGCTATGGAATATGCGGCGCAAAATGGTTGGAGACATGTTTGGCTAGAGAGCGACTCAATAAGTGCTCTAATGATATTTAAAAACTCCTCTTTAGTCCTTGTGGTGCTTCAAAACGGATGACATAATGCCATTAATCCTTATGTTCAGGTGATTTCTTCGCATATTTACTGTAAATGTAACTATTGTGTTGATTCGTTGGCTAATATGGGTCATAGCAGTTAGGGTTCTGTCTGGTTGGACACTTTGCCTTAGGCCCTTCACCTTGACTTCTTTCGTGATAGATGTGGATTGCCTAATTACATATTTCCCTAATCTGCAGTTTTTTTTTCTTTCATGTTCTGTTTTTTAGGGTTTTGGTCTAGTCCTTCATCTTGTATATATTTTCCCCCTTTTTTTAATAAAATCTTTTGAGTTTGGCGGCATATGATAGAGGTTTCACCGGGTGCCGACCTAGTTGGGATGTCAATGTTTCCTCTTGATGCCTTTCGACACCCCTGACTTACCTAAAAAAAACTAAGCTAACAAAATAATAACAAATCAAATAAACTTAAAATAATTCTAATAACCAAAATTTACACAAATAAAAACAAACAAAATAAATAAATATAAAACAAATTAACTAAACAAACTAAAATAAGTAAATCAAATTCTCTTTTTGAATACCTAGGCCCCCAAAGCTAGTAATTTAGCTCTGATTGGTAAGTTAGTGTGGAACATGCTTCATAATAAAGATAAATTGTGGGTGAAAGTTCTTTCCCATAAATACATGGGCAACACGTCATTATGGATGAATAAGAAACATAATAAACCATCAATCACTTCGCGCGGTATTTAACATGCCATTACAAAGTTTGCTGCAGGATATAGTTTTCGCGTAGGTTCCGGAGACTCATCGATTTGGAATATTGACTGGACACAACTCGGTCCCTTCTGTCAATTGGTCCCATTTGTTAACATCAATGATTCAGTTATGTGTTTGAAGGATATGTGGGAGGATGGTAGGTGAAACTTGCAAGGTCTTGTCACTATGATACCAACCGATATTGTTCAATATATTCATCCGCTTCCAGCTCCTAATAACTTGGATGTACGACTTCCAGATGCGTGGACTTGGAGCCATGCAAAGAAAGGTGAATATACTTGCTCGAGTGGATACTATTGGCTTCTTCAACAAAATAGAGATTGGAATGTGAATTGTAACATGAATTGGCTTTGGCGCCTTAAAGTACCAGCAAAACTTCAGCACTTTATATGGCTTTGTTTTCATAATGTTTTCCCTATTAATGCTCGTCGGCATCATTGCAACATGGTAGCTTCTCCAAGCTGCACCCGTTGCTCTTCACCCATAGAGGATATTCTTCACTGTTTACGTGATTGCCCGCACTCTAGAGAGCTTTGGCTCCACTTGAATATGAGGCGCTATAATAATTTTTTCTCTGAATTTTATGTCAAGGTTTGGCTTCATGAGATAACAAAGGGTACTTCCGCTATTTTGTTTATTACAGGAGTATGGCATGCTTGGTGTTGGAGAAACAATACTATTTTTGAGGATCAACATTGGCGTATTCAAGATGTGGTGCGAAAAACATTTTTGTTACATGATGAATGCATTTCTTACTATCCCAATCTTGGTTTGGACTCACACTCATCACGCCTCTTAGCTCATTGGATCCCCCCTCTGGAAAGTACACTTAAAATCAATATTGATGGTAGCTTTCTAGAAGATTTTGGTTGTTTAGGTGCTGGTGGTGTTTTTCGCAACCATGATAGAGATTGGATAGCTGGTTTTTCTCACTATGAAGCTGGAGGTGATGCGTTATTAGCTGAGTTACGTGCTATCCAAACAGGTCTTGAATTTTGTAGTCTGAAAGGCTATGTCAACATTATTTGTGAGAGTGATTGTTTGGAAGCAGTTGACCTGATTATTGATGGTCGTGATCATACCTTGCACACTTATGCTACTAACATCCTTCATATTAGAGATGTTTTACATGGAAATGGTAATACAACATTGGTGCATGTTCTTAGGGAACAAAATATGTGTGCAGATTTTATGGCTAAGGAAGTATCACATGCAAGGTGCTCTGGTTGCTGGAACTGCCCTCCGCCTGGCATGGAATCTCTCATTCTGAGAGATAAGCTTGGAACTTAATTTTGTCTCTTCCTCTTTTTCCTTTTTCTTTTTGCCTCATTACTTATAACAAATTTCGCAAGTGCATCAAATTGTTCCAAGTAATAAAGTAGTAAGTTATTGCCTTCATAGAAATTGTTGTTTATGTTGTATTAACGCAAGTTTCCTACTGGTTATAATCTTAGAACTTTATAAACTATGGTATTGATTACAAGAGTGTTCTATTTCTATATAATGCTCTTCATATTTGTGCTTAGACGAGGGTTATACTTAGAAGTTCTCAAAGGATGAATTATAATCTAACTATCATGCCTTCAAATCCCTAACAAATTAAAGATAATCAAGCAACATTCATATTGTTCATGTTGAGTTAAGATCTTCTCCATTTATGTTTTTCTCCATTTCTTCAATTTGGAGAGATAAAGACACATAAAATCTTGAAAAAAGTAAGGCTAAACTACATTTTTCACCCCCTAAGTTTCAAAGTGGTGCGATTTTGGCCCCCTATTAAAATAAATGACAATTTTGGCTCCTTCCTTCCCAAAATCACGGGGAAGACGCCATGTGTCCCAAAAAAGGGGTCATAATCGCAACTTTTTGTAAAAATAAGGGGTCAAAAAGCATATCTCCCTTATGTTATGGGGTCAAAAGAGCATATTTCCCTAAATATGGGGTCACTTTTGCCATTTTCTTTAATAGGGTGCCAAAATTGCAACATTTTAAAACTTAGGGGGGCAAAAAGTGCAAATTAGCCAAAAAGTAAAATATAATTAATGATGATATGACCCACTTAGTAGTAGGACCCACCATCTATTTTTGTGTGTCCATCTCTCTCTAAATTGCAAACTCCATTTATTTTGCTAAATGGAGAGGATCTTAACCCGTTCATGTCCGGGTTAGATCAAGGTTGTCATTCTTATACCATAACCTAGAGGACTGTATTGATATCTAGGTTTATGAGGCCTAGAGTCGCAGAGCATTATGATCAGAATAAACGAAAATTAAACAAGACTTAGTGTTGGTGTAAGCCCTAGAGGCCAATAGTTTATGTTGAACTTATCTTATGTATCATGACTTTTATTATTGAATAAATATATGACAATATTTATTATATTTATAGTAATGTTAATAAAGTCCTTATAATAGATAGTTCATATAATAATATGTTAAGTGTGACTTAAACATGAGATTACATTATTATAAAGAACGCTATTCTTAAATATATCTGTAGTCAAACTTTAATATGAATAAGGATAATAATAAAGCGTCGAGACTATTATGTATGTAGACTGATGACCGTATCTCATGGGTCATAGATATGAGATATTAAGTCTATACATAGGTATAAATATTAGGAGTAATATTTATACTGGAT
>Ga0315915_1005699_pt1 | contig 15444 bp, 8 predicted proteins | sample MpolbnodulesMG_FD_207738 | JGI IMG/M metagenome (GOLD analysis project Ga0315915, IMG submission 207738) | Medicago polymorpha root nodule microbial communities from Los Angeles, California, United States - branched nodules | ecosystem: Host-associated > Plants > Roots > Nodule | place: USA... | reverse complement strand
AGGATGGATAGTTGCACGGAAAGAAAGTGTGTTGATAAACATTCCTTTTACCGTTTGGCATGTCCATAAGAGAGGATGGAAAGCTTTAATTTGGTGGGTCCTACACCTGAAACCTTTCCTTCTCAAATTGCGCATAAAGTCGAAGAAACTATGCTTTGGGCATCTAATATGATAAAAATGACAAAAACAACCTCACTTATGAAACATTATTTTTCTAAAACGGTGCAGTCTTTTTTTTTCCTTCCTTAAATTATGTTCAATATTTTTAATATAATGTTCCGTTTTTTGTGTGACTATTGTTCCGAAAAAAAAACTATGGTAGTTTTGTATGGATATACAGAATCAGGTTTTATCACGCTATATATACATACATGTATATCATGGTCAATATATATGTCCATATTAATACAAGGGTATTTATGTAAACTAATAATTATATATCTTTCTTTCCTTTCACTTTCTTATCACTTTCACTTATACCAAACAACTAAAATAATCATCTCACTTTCCACTCACTTTCATTCATTTACTATTCTTTCCTCTTACTATCTTTCCTTCCACTTTCTTCTCTCATCCAAACGAAGCCTCAATGTCTGTTATTTTTACTGCGTTATTACAAAAATAAACTATATTTATTCATTCAAATTGATAGACTACGTCAATAAAATACAAATATGAAAGCATTAAAAACAAAAAACAATGAATTTGCTAACGGACTCACAACATCCATGTTAATAACATAAAACGACAAAGTATTATGCCTAGTTATATTCAAGTCTCCGGAATACTCATGTCTCTGAATCTGCAATGTTGATGATGACAAAGTCATTGATTGAATATGCACTTGCTCAAAGTTAATCTTTCAACCCGAATCAAATAAACATCACACTAAGCGGGAAATCAAAACCACACCGTACAACGACGGGAAATCAAAACAAATAGAGTCATGCAGAGACAACAAGATCACAAACAAACGAAAGAAGACTGAAAATATGTGGAAGTCACTTCAATAAGAAAAGAATGAAAAATAATTCGAAAAGATGACTTTGGGTCAAAATTGACCTTAAATCATCCTTTTTCGATGGACAATAAGAAGAAAGGGGAGGCGGCTGGGGTTTGGGAAGGAGAAAAGATAGAGAGAAAAACTAAACAAGTAAACAATATTTTTGTGAAATTTTGATTGAAATTATTTTGATTTTAATGTATAGGTATAAATTTGTTGGACTTTTAAATTGTAATAAATTATGTTTATTTTTTCAATGACATCGATTATATAACATTTCTACAGACGAAGTTAGTTTGTAAATATAAATGAAAGTGAAAAAAGTAATCCCAGATTCCTTTAAATTTTAGTTAATTTTATCTTCTTTTTTTATGAAATTGGCATGTCAGGCTCGTCCCCTATAAAAAAAAGGTTCATCATAAAAAGGACGTATGAGGTTTTCAACTTTATAGCTCGTGTTGTCCCATCACATTTTAGATGAGTTATATTAGAAGAGTAATCAATAACTGAAGAATGCTTCTGAAGAGCGCTTCTGAAGAATGCATCTGAAAGAGCGCTTCTGAAATAAAGCTTCTGAAGTGGAGCCTCTGAACAGTGCTTCTGAAGTAGTGGCTCTGAGGTGTGGTTCTGAGGTGAAGCCTCTGAAGACAGAGTCTGATGTGCAGAGTCTGATATAGTTAGTTAGAGATGTTTGTTACAACATCTAGTTGTATAAATACACTCTCTTATGTGTTGTAAATAATATAGTTGTGTGATTCAATAAAAAACTCTCCCATTCATTGTTTCTTCCGTTTCAGTTCTCAATTTTCTGTTAGTTATTCATCTTGCTCAAAACAGCTTATTTTAATAAGCACTTTCGCTGCGCATAGAACAGTGTGATTGTTCTAACAAGTTAATGGCGACGGTCATGACGGTTTGACTCCGTCTTATTACTCCAAAGTAAGGATATTCATCAACAAAAACATCAAAGAAAATGATAGAGTACTATTTAAAATGGATTGTTTTCCATCAAATGTTTCTTTAGCGTCATAAGCTTAGCGATTTGCTCCATCATATGGTGATCAAATTGATGAACTCCTTTAAATACTAAAATTTTCCCCCAAAATAGGATTTGAGTTTTTGTCCATTCACTTAGAAGCTTCGATTCAAACACAAATTTCTTAACTCAATTCCATCATATAGAAAGATCTCGATTTCAAAACCACTTGAATTTGAGTTTTTCGGAAGACAACTTCAACCTTGAGTTGAATAGAAGCTCAAGTTATCCTTCAACAAAGGAGATATTAATTTGTAATTCCTTTAACACGTTAGAAATTTGGCTAACGACTTTTGATCCTGCTCCTTAATTGACCTTTAGGAGAAAGGTAACATTGTAATTAGCTTAGGCAATTTTTCCTCCTCTTGCACACTAGGATCATCTAGTACTTTCGAAAGTTAGCACTTATTTTTGAGCTTTTGCTAATGGGATCACTAACATATTCTCTATTATTGGTTGTAGAGGCTCAAATAATTTTTCACTTCGACTAGTTAATTACCCCTAAGATAGGGTAATATCACTAGGAAGGGAACTGAAAGCTTTTTTGTGCAATTTGTTTGGCTATTTGTAGCCACTTGTATCTCTATATTTCGGATAGATACCTCTTGATTCTCAAAGCTATACTATGGACTTTGAGAGGCACCTTGAATTTTGGTCTTTCCAATAAAGATTGTAAGAATTTTAATATGGATTATTTTGTTTAGGTTACCATGTTGACTAAATTCACTGGCTCAAGGTCATCTTCACACCCTATAGGAATTCCACACCCTCCATTGACATGTAATCTTTCACAAAAATCACATGGTACACTTTGCAGCAATTTCACTAGAGCAACTTGGGGTTGCATTGCACCCAATTACGTGGCTTCTAAACCCTTCTTTATATCATATAATTGTTGGGTAATTATTTTACATTCATCCAATATTCAGCATTTTGAGTGTCAAAACTAAGGAGACATATGCGTTTTGCCTGCACATGTTGGGTAACTATATACACTATTTTCTATTGATGATACAACTCAAAAGATCAAACATTAACTTCTAGTCCTACCAATCATTCCTCCTAATAATTCAGATTTTTTTATTAGGTAATGATAAGTTTTAGGTATTATAATTATTACAATGCCTTGTAAAAAAAAGCAATACAATGTCTCTGTGTTAGAGAGTCTCACATCATATAAGAGATGAAATGAACATGTGTTTATAAGTATGGACAATTATCACCTCATAATAACCTGTTTTGTGGCTATCTTCGTATTTAATTTAAAGGCATAATTGCACTTTTGGAGGCCAAATAGGGGGTAAGGACCAAAAGTGCAAAAAAAATGAAAATAGAAGGGCAAGATTGTTCGATTTAAAAAAGAGAGGACCAATTTCGTGAGTTGGTTAAAATGCAAGGACCTGTAATTAAGCCTAATTTAAATGTTGGTTTCATTCATATTCATTGTTTTTCTTTCCAGCTTGCACAAAGGTGATATGTTCGTCGTATTTATTAAACTACTAAAGTACTCGACAAGTACTACTTGACAAGTCATTGAGCGTGTTTGATGATTATATAATTTGGATTTAGGAATGAGCTTAGTTTACGTAATACTACAAGAGTAAAAAAAATGTTGAAACCTATGTAATCGTGTTCAACATTTTCTATGTAGTGTATGTATATATAAGAGCTTGTACCCAATTATAAGTACATACCTGATTCTACAAAGAAACACGTCTTTAAAACTCGTTAATTTCATTGATATTCAATCATCATTTCATGGCTCACTCAAAAAAAAATCATCATTTCATGGCAAATCAACTTCCACGACTTTCTAGGACTGTCATCATCAGCCCTCAATATTGTGGTATGAACCATGTTCTTAGGAGTAAACTTGTAAAATTAATTCTACTACCAAACTATCTTAATTTTGTTGGTTTACTCAACGAGATCATATATTTAAAAACAAGAGTAGTATTTTGGTATGTTCCATGAGGAGTTTTTTTTTTTTTTTCCTCTGAAGAAATGAGGAATTGAAAATAGAACTACATGTGTTTTTATGATGATTTAATACATTTTTTGGGCTTAATTCAGCTTTTGGTCTCCTGTTTGTTTTATCACACTTACGAAAATAGTTTCTTCCAATTTAAAATTCAACTTTTTTGTACATCAACTATTACATTTGTTGTAATTTCGATATCAATCCATACTTCAGTTGAATTACTTACCAAAAATGACTCAATAAACACGAGAAATGTATCAACCGGTGTTCTCTCTTCTCTCTCCTCAACGGCTTTCTCCGGTGACATAAGCTTTACTCCGATGAAGATCCGGATCGTGTTTTTCATCGATTCTGTTTGCTTTGACCTCGATTCTCTCTCATTTGAATTTGATTCGTTGTTATTCACTGGGTTTTAGCTACTTCAAGGGTTATCCGTTTCGGTTCCGGCGAGGCTTCAATTTTCGGTTCCGGTGAGGCTTCAAATTGGTTTTCTCTTTGTTCGGGAGCCGGTCTGGTGTGGCTTGGTATCGTTTTGGTTCTTCCAGACTCTGGTATTGTTCGACCGCCTCTCTCCGGTGACTCTCTTTTGCTCCGGTGAGATCTCATTTTGTTCTTTTTTTTATTCTTCTGTTGTTGGTTGTTCTGTGTGTCTATATAGCGATGGCTTGCCCCTGACCATTCCTTGCTCAGTTGGAGACGACAGTGTCGGCGTCGGAGAAACCCTCCAAAACCTTTGCCCAGATTGTGGTGGAGGAGGATTCTTCTCCGATCCAACTCACTCCTCGCGTTGTTATTGGCGACACTGTTCGAATTAAGATTTCTCCTAAAGGTTACGCCACTGGTATGAATAAATGTAAAACCCATCTCCATGGTCGCGTGACGCTTCAGCGAAATGATGCCCCTCTCTCCACGCAACTGCTTCACAACAAATTAACAAATCTCTGGTCAACTCTCAACAATTGGAATATTACTCCTTTTGGCAGAGGATGCTTTGAATTTCAATTCAATTCCATGGAGGACCTGAGGAAGGTTCTTGCACAAGGAGTGATAAATCTGAAACCTGGGATTCTAAGGTTCTTTAGCTAGACATCAGACTTCAAAGCACAATCGCAAACTCAAACTTAAACTCACGCCCAAATCTGGATTAGACTTATGCACTTGCCCCAAGAGTATTGGAACAACCAAACTCTTCTTTAAATTGCCTCGGGTGTGGGGAACCCTTTGATTATTGATGAAGCAACGAAATCCATACTCATGGTATCTACGCCAGGGTATTGGCGGATGTGGATATGTGTCAGGCAAGCTGTTTGACCCGGTGTTGGTGGATAGGGAAGGCTATGTCTTCCCTGTGGAAATTCAATATGAGCGGCAACCTTTGTTTTGCTCAAATTGCAAGTGCCTAGGTCACTCTCTCCCATAATGTAAGAGGCTTAGGGTTAGAATGACCCGAGAAATACCCGCTCCAGTTACTAAAAAAGCAGGCAAATCTCATGTTCCACATGTAGCTTCTGGTATGACACAGAATAAGGATGGGAAGGTTGGTATTGTTAAGGATTCCCTGCCTAGAACTGCTCAAACAAGTACCTCTATTCCATCTGCTCCCATTCCAATCTCTGCTCCAACAGAGGTTCCTTCAATCCAAGAGATTCATTCCGACAAAAATGTTGTGTCTTCTACCGATATTCCATCAAAAAGGGTTGAGCTACACTCCAAAGAGCTTGAAGTTACTGAGATTTTCTCTACTTCGGTCCCAGAGGCACAAGATGAGTTGGATGACCAAAATCTTGTGCTTCACAATTCCTTTGATATCATCAACCATGATAAGGAAATGGATCCAGGTGAGGCCTTACTCGAGGACATGGACGTCTTAGAAGTTTCTAATAGCCTTGATGCTATAGTGGACAATACTAAGAATGCCTATGATGAGATTGCTTCATCAGTTCCTACCTTTGATGGTCAGACTGATGAGCATTTTGAGATGATTGTTGGGAGGCAGTCTTTCCCCGTCATTCCTCTCTCCCTATCTCTGCAGGATGACACAACTGGGAGGTTGTCATTCCCTAGCGTCATCCCTGCGTCCTCAAGCAAGGTTGTGGACCCTGTTTTGCTCCAAGCCTGGGTTAACACTCCTGTCATCACCCCTCTAGATGCTCCCAACAATCGACTAAGTGTCAAGGTTACTCTTGACAACACCTTTCATCCATCTATGCCGCAACCTGTAACTACCAGATATGATAGTTTAACAAGTGACAATCTCCCTTCAAACCAAAACTTGGTTCTCGCCTCTAAATCCTCTCTCCATTCTGCTGCAACCCTTAAGAGTGTGCAAATTCTCTCCAAACTCTGGGGGGATGAAGTTGAGGAAGAGGGCAATGATGAAGCCATCCCATCAATCTTTGAGCAGCACTATCCAAGTCTGTCAGAGAGCACTAAGGCAGAGAGAAAGCAGAAGAAGCTGGTGAACAAAGTGAAGCCTACTAGCTTCAACTCGGCCGAAATGAGGACCCGTGCCCAAAAGGGTACCTCCAAAGCCGACTTAGCATATGATGAATAGTTGGTTCCATTACATTAGAATACTTGGGAAGTGTTATTTGCAACATCTTGTTCTAAGATACTGTTGATTCTATCTCATTTGGTGTTCATATAATTTGTGTTTAGCTAGTAGCTTTTGCCATTTTTCTGTTGTTGTTCTTTTAGCAGTTGCTTTGTTAGTTTAATTCTTGGAGGATTTGCATCCTCTTTTTATTTTGATTTAAGCACTTTTGTTGTTAAGGGTTCTGACCCTCTCCAGGTCATTTATAGTATTTCTTTGCTTGATAAAAAAAAATAAAAATATCAATCCATACTTTTTAACCAAAAATGATGATACGTAAGGATAAAAAATCACCATTTTAAGGGTCAAATTGTTATTTTTGACCCCTACATATCATTATTTTAATAAGTATGATATAGATGAGATAAAACAATAAAAGGTTAAATAAACTTATGAATTTTAACCCTAAAATTGTGATTTGACCAAAAATAATGATACATAAGTTTATTTAACCTTTTATTGATATAATTGTTGTATATAAAACTCTAAAAAAAAATTATACACCCCTGTCACCATCATAATCAAAATCATATTTTAGATTCATTCAATAAATGATATAAGTGGTCTATATTATATATCAAATACATAATTTATTCAATGATACTAAAGAGTACATCTTTTTTAATAATAGTGACAACTTGATATACAACAAGTGAATATTAAAGTTTTTTTTCCTAAAAAAAGTGAATATCACGAAGCGCTTTATTAAACTCCTTTAACTTTCATTAAATTTGTTTGTCTGTGTATTAATATTTAAATCTTTTTACTATTTTCTTTTTGGTTTAATTTGTTACAGCAACGCATCCTGTTCATTTGACAATCACAAGGAGCATAAATATATTAGGAGATAACTTCATCATCAAAGATATCAACCACAAGGTTGTTTTCACAGTTAAAAGTAATATAACCACAAGGTTCTTATTTGATGCCAATGGAAACCCCATTCTCCATCTTCAAAAATCGGTTTGCTCATCAACTATATTCTTTTTTTTTTATTTAGTGAATTTCTATTTGTTTTCTTCCTATATTTTCCCTTATATTTTATATAAGTAAATTTAGTCAAAAGAATACTCAAAACTCATTGCAATAAAGTAGAGTCATACACTTTGAAGACAAGAGAGTGGATTAATCCGCCACTCTAAAAAAACATATGTTTTGTTTCTATCCTCCCTTCAAATAAAACAAGACCAAGACAAATTTAATTTCTCCTTAATTTATATGAAATAATCAAATGTAACATTCATTATTGAAGAAAAAAAACGTGACACTCAAAATTGGATTGGTGGAGTAAAATAGATTTTTTTTTAAAAGGGAATAGAAATATTTTTTAATAGAAACAATTATTAATAACATGTATTTTATGTTTTTTAATTAATCAATATTACCTCAATATCTCATAAGACCCTTTTAACAAAAACCATTATCTCACAAAACAACTAGTATTTTATGACCAACACACGTTTTAAATTTTAATACTAGCACCAAAAAAAAATATAGCACCAAAAAAACACTAGTTTTAAAACTGTTTTAACATTTTTTTACTCTTCATTTTTTTTGACCACTTTGTTTTTGCAGCTGCTAAATGATTGTTGGAAAGCATTTAGAGGTGAAAGTATACAATCAAATCTTATCTTTACAAAGAAGCGATTCTCTTCTATCATGCTATGGACAAAATTTGATGTGTTTTTGAAAAATAATAACACAAGAGTTTGTGACTTCATTATCAAAGGAAACTTATTAGGAGGATCTTTGAATGTTCACATTGGCAATTCCGACAATGTTGTTGCTCAGGTTTATTTTTTGACTTACTTACAATACATAGTTTTTTTTTTTAAAATGTTTAGAAAATAAATTGAAATGATGCATGTCAACTAAAAATCACCTTTTAATTGAAAAATAATTTTTAATGGTTTTGATTGTGTGTGTTTATGTTTTTTCAATTAATCAAAAGATAAAAAAATCTGATTAAAATGAGAAGTTGTTTTAGTAGCTTCTAAAATAAATATGATTTTAATAAGTATGATATAGTAGATGAGATAAAAGATTTAGAAAATAAGTTTCACTATGATTCAAAACATTGATGCCCTCAAAATGGAAAAAATAGGCCAAATAGCGAATTTTATTTAAATCTAAAATTGTTATTGTTACAGGTAAATAAGAAGTTTGGCACTGTGTTTAGCAAGGAAAAGTTCATGGTCACCGTATGCCCAAACATGGATTATGCATTCATTGCAGCACTGATTGTGACACTCGATTATTAACAACTACAAGAACAAGAATAATTTTTGTAATAAAAACAAGGACAGTTCACAGGTGAAAATTAAATTTACATTTTCTGACGAGCTAGGGTTACATATCTCACCAGTTTCTCTAAATTATGTATTTTTGTTTCTGCAAATTTTAGGATAAACGAGGATGGGACTTTGCAGTATTTATATTTTATATTTGCAGTGATTTGAGAATACACTCTTATATATAGAGAATATTCTTTATTTTTCTTTTTAACATTTTGTACATTGTTTTTGTAAACTTTTTAATTAATATTTTTCTTTATAAAATTGACATTCGAACACATAGGCTCACCAAGGGGTGCAAGAGGTTCTCAACTTTATACCTCGTGTTATCTCGTCACACTTTAGACGAGTTAATGTTGGGGTCGGGAATGTTTGAACCATTTTGCCACTTCAAACTATAATTTAAGCATATTCACCAACAAAAACAAACACATCAAAGAGAAAGGGATAGAGAAAATTGGTTGTCTTTAATCAAACGTTTTTTAAACGTCTTGAGCTTGAAGATTTGCTCCATCGTGTGATGATCAAATTGATGGACTCCTTTGTGTGCTAAAACTCTCCCTTAAAATAGGGTTTGAGTCTTTGTCCATTCACCTTGAAGTTGAAACTTTAATTCAAACACGAATCAAATGCACCATATATAAAGATCTTGATTTCAAGAGGTTGGTCACGTTCATAATTTCTCTTTCGAGCTCGCACGAAGTTAACATGTTCGTAAAACTCATTTAGGTTGGTACGATGATGTTGACTTGAGACTTTGACGTGTGTTTCTTCTCAATGTTTTAGGTTTGACTTTTTTCGATACCAATTTGAATGTGTTAGTTTAACTTCTTCAAAAAAAGTTGACATGTTCGCTTTTTTTACTAATATTACACCACTAAAGTTACTTGACAATTCCACCCAAAAACAAAGTACTACCACTTGACAAGTCATGGTGCGTGTTTGATTATATATATAATTGGGAATGGAAATGAGCTTAGTTTCAAACGTACTTAATACGTGAGTTAAAAATGCTGTTGAAACCTATGATATTGTGTTCAGCAACTTTTGATCTCAATCTTTATCCCATATGGCCTATATATGACATACCTGATTCTACATTAACAACTTCAACAAAGAAACACATTTTTAAAACTCGTTAATTTCTTTGTTAATATTAAATCATCATTTCATGGCAAATCAACTTCCACGACTTTGTTGTCAAAAAAAAGAAACTTCCATCCCTACGACTGCCATCATCAGCCCTCAATACTGTGGTATGCACTATGTTCTTATATATAAACTAATACTACTATCATCAACTTTCTTTATTTCATTGATTTATTCAATATATTTAAAAATGAAGGTATAGTATTTTGGTACCTGACATGAGGAGTCCAAAATAGGACTACATGTGTTAATTTAATACATGCTTTTTTTGGTTTCAACTTTTCATTATTCTAATTATATCTTTAAACAAAATTGTTAAAATGCTATATTGCTAGTGAATAAGTCAAAGATATCCGGGTTCGACTTCAATCTATGCATATATTATATAGTGTTTTTTAACAACTGTGTTAAGCTTACATGGACTATAGTTAATATTATTGAAAATGATAAGATTTTTTTTATTAAATTTGTTACATTATTTGTAAAATATAGATCGTTTGTTACTATTTAAAAGTCATTAAAAAAACATTTACATCCAAACACCTTAATCAAGATAAATCCTAAATCCTTTCTGTATTTGATTAGATGCATCAATATTAAATCCTTTTGCCATTTTTTTACAATTTGTTACAGCAACACATCCTGTTCATTTGATAATCACAAGGAAGAGAGCTTTATTTGGAGATAACTTCATCGTCAAAGATGTCAACAACAAGAAGGTTGTTTTCACAGTTAAAAGTACTATAACCATCATAAAACCCTGCCAACATCGGTTCTTATTTGATGCTAATGGAAACTGCATTCTCCATCTTCGAAAATCGGTTCGTTCATCAACTACATTCAAGATTCATCTTTGTTTTCTTTCTCTATGTAGTGAATTTCTATTTTTTCCGACCCACTTGGTTGATATGGTCGTATTCGCTTGGGACCGGAGAGTGTACTCCATCTCAAGGTTGTTTCTCTTAGATGTAAATTTTGATGTGCTATTTTTGATTTTTCAAAAAAAAAAAAAAACTACTTTTTCCCTTCCTATAAAATATAATTTTTTTAGAGGGGAATAGAAAAACAAATTTAACAAAGGAATATAATACTATTCAAAATTGAATGTTAAGCTCTTGCAAGATTTGGAGAAATTGTGGCATGATTGATGCAGCTAGAAAACTACTCTCGCTGATTCGTCATAAATTATGACACGATTTAGAAAATCGTGACATGATTTTGCTAGCTAGTAGCAGTACCGTATACAAATCTAAAAATTGTGACATAATCCAGACAAATTGTGACAAAATTCTTGACAATATATCATGAGACCCTTTAAAAGGAAAATATCTAATAAAACAACAACTACTACTCTTCACTTTTTTAGTTTAAAATCTAGATGGTGATTGCTTTGTTTTTGCAGCTGCTAAATGATTGTTGGAAAGCATTTAGAGGTGAAAGTATACAATCAAATCTTATTTTTACAAGGAAGCGATCCTCTTTAGTCAGGAGGTGGATAGAGTATGAACTGCTTTTGAAAAATAACAAACTCAATCTATGGACAGAATTTGAAGTATTTTTGAAAAATAACAACACAGGAGTTTGTGATTTCAACGTCAAAGCAAATTTATATGAAGGATCTTTGAATGTTCACATTGGTGAATCCAAATTCGTCAATACTATTGCTCAGGTTTATTTTTTTGACGTACTTACCAATTTAATATCTTGTCTAGTTTTGTACTATTTCTTTCTCTGTTTTTTGTTTCCATTTTTCTGTAAATATAGTTGTGACTCTTTTTCTTTTTCTCGTACGCCTTGTGCTAGGAAGAACTTTTTGATTGAGTAATATATTCCATTTTAGCCTCTTCAAAAAAAAATATCTTGTCTAATTTTCAAATCATTGATATGAACCTCAAAATGGAAAAAGATAATAGACCAAATAGCAATTTTTATTCAAACTAAAATAGTTTTTGTTATTATTGTAGATAAACCAGAAGCTTGGCACTATGTTTAGCAGGAAAAAGTTCATGGTTACCGTATGTTCGAACATGGATTATGCATTCATTGTGGCTCTAATTGTGACACTTGATTATTAACAACTTCAAGAACAAGATATTTGTAATAAAAAAAACTACTTTACAGGTGAAATTAGTCTCTTCAGTAAAAAAAAATTTAGTTTTTGAAGTTACATTTTCTGACGAGCTATGGTTACATATCTCATCAGTTTCTTCAAAATATGCATTTTTGTTTCTGCAAATTAAGGATAAATATTGGGATGAGATATTGCAATATTTTTATTTTAAATTTTGTATATTCATATCACTAGTACCAAAGAATTTTGAATATCTTCCAAAAATACGCATATAACATCTTCGGGTAGGAGTCCTATTGCACGATCATTATTAATTGTTTTTATTTCTTACAATAACCAAAAAGTTCTTTCCAAAATTTATATATATGTGTTGAGAGATTAAATTATATCGACACTACAAAAAAAAAAGATGAAATTATATCGGTGTAAGAAACAAAAACATATATTTTCCCAAAACCTTGTTTGAAAGATAATTCATTTTCAATTTTTGCTAATTGCAACAATTATCTCCATAGTAGATTAGTGTTGTCTCGAGGGGATAAACCATTTTCCTCTTGAAGACTTATTGCGAAAATTGTTGCAATTATGAAAACCTATCAATCAATGAAAAATTATTACCTTGTTGAGTGACGATTGGAACTTGAATCTGGGATTATTATGTTTATCTTGTTAGTGATCAAATTTTAATCCCTTTAATCAGAATCAAACTCATAATTGGGTATGAATATGTTTTTGTTATCACCCTCTAAAATATCGGCAACCTAGAATTTTTTGTGAGATTGTCGGGGTTATTGGTACGCCTATTTCAACCGATGAAAATTATAAATCTTTGTTTTGGTTGTTATGCACATGTTCCAGTAGATATCAATTTGCCTTGCATTCTTCTTGATTCTTTGTGGGTTGAAAGAGAAAAATTAGTTTTTGACATCGAGAATGGAAAACTTCCTTACTTGTGTCTCTCATGCAATTCAATTGGTTATTCTTCGTATCATTATAAAAAATATCATGCCAATAAATTTCTCGTGAAATGACTACCTCTAAGAATGATCATGCAAAAAAAATTCAAATAGGATTCGGTCCCTAAAAGGCACATAGATCAAGTGTAAGGCTTGCAACAAAGCTGTGATACATGAAGATCTTATTATTCTTGATATAAAAAGGTCTAAGGAGGTAGTAGCTAGTGTGCTGGTAGGATATGTAATAAACCTTGAAGAAGAGCTATCTACTAACATTTATGTTCATGTGTAATCAGTACATATTGAAGTTGTTCATAGCACTGAGCAAACTGCTTCAGAAGTTATATAAATTTCAATGTCGCTTATGACTTGAAGATTTTGCAGCAACATTAGAAAGGAAATAATGGGATGGGGTCGCAAGTTTACATTGACGAGGAAGAAAGAGCGACAACTATCAATTATTTGAAAAATCGATCTAATGTTAGGGAAGAGCTTTTCATTGATGTGGTATTTAAAACTAAGAAAAGAGAATATGCACACGAGTTTTCATGTTCATAATATCCATTATAGGGATAGGTTGCCATATTGACTTGAGGTCTTCCTTTGGGTTTTATTTATTTTCTTTTTCTTTTACTCTTACTTTGTTAAGTTTTTTATTTTCTTGATATTTTTGCTTTTATGGGTATGGATTTTTCCTCCCTTAGTTTTTTTATTTAGTTTTTAACGCTTAGAAAGTTTTGGTCTATATTCCCATCTCCATCAGATTTTATCGCTTGTAGACGGTTCACCATTACACCCCAGTTCTCTAAAAATAATTTATGTATTGGGCATCTACATCAAAGACTGTTTTGTCATTTTTGCCTATAGGTTAAATTGGTTTAGCTTCATGCATACTAAACCTTGAAACAATCTAGAATCAATTTCTCCCTTGAGACTTCTAAAAGTATGTCATCCACATAGAAGTAGATGAATGAGAAATTCACCATTATTCTTTTTAATGTATACACACGTGTCATATTTGCATATATGAAACTCATGCATTATTGTGAACTCATCAAACATTTTATACAGCCACGTATTTGATTCAAGCAATATAATGACTTTTCCAACAGACAAACTTTGTCATTACCCTTAGCAAATCCCTCAAATTACTATTTAAGATCTTCATTCTTAACATCTAATTGCTCCAACTCTAAATCAAATTGAGTAACAATAAATAAGAAAATATGTTGAACCAAAATAGTTTTAAAATAATGTTTTTAAGTTTTTGATGATAACAATGTAGGAAAGAACTTAAAAATAAAATAATGTATGAAAGAGCAATTGAATACTCTAATGTGTGAAGCACAATAGCCGGCCCTAGTTTTCTAGTGAGAGAAACTCCAATTTCTCTCTAAACTTTTTTACTCCTTCGTTCATTGAGGAGGGGTGGTTTTAGGTCATTTTTTGACCTACAATCACCCCTCTACATCTTTTTTCCCTTTTCTTTCAATCTAAATAAGTGGTTTTCACATCTATCAAGTTTTTTCTTTTGTGATTTCGTCGTCTAAGTGCGGTGTTGTATTGTTCGTCGTCTTGTGCGGCGTTTGATTTCGCGTCTTGTCGCGGTGTTTGTTCAGTTCCTATTGAAAGATCTACATCAGTCAATTACAAATTCAACCGATGATTTGGACGTCAACGTTGCAGATCCGGAAGCATGAGTATTTCGGTGACTTAGGTTTTATCATATTATTTGTAGGCATTTTACTGTTGTATACTATTAACTTTGGTGCTGTGAGTTTGTTTGCAAATTCACCCTTTATGTTTTTAACGATGTTTGTATCTGATGCACTCTATCGATTTGAATGAATGAATATCGTTTTGTTTGTGTCAAAAAAAAAGTACTCTAATGTGCAGCGGAGCCAGAAAATATTATTGAGGGGGGCGGCAGAAATAATGAGGCGTGATTTGCTCTCTCGTATTTTGTTTGTTTGACACTTATAGTCGGAGAGCATGATGAAAGATTATTGTACTAACCTCATCAAAGTAAACATATTTTGTGGAATATGAAAGTTAAGTCTTATGCATCTATAAACTAAAGTTAGATTTACCGAAATTACAGTAAACCACCAAAATTTTGACAAGCTTAAAATAATACCAAACACGCAATGTGTAACTCCACACAATTTGTTTTGTGAAATGAGAGAATGTGACTATAATGACTGTGTTTGAAAGTTAAGTTAAGCTCTATTTTATTTAAGTTGTTTTAATTGACAAAATCATCTTATTTTACATAGAAGTTAAGTACTATATTTTAACTTTTAAATAAAATCATCTTATGTTTGAAAAGAAGGAAGAAAAAAAAAAGCAAGAAGTTCCAAG
>Ga0315915_1005698_pt1 | contig 15447 bp, 9 predicted proteins | sample MpolbnodulesMG_FD_207738 | JGI IMG/M metagenome (GOLD analysis project Ga0315915, IMG submission 207738) | Medicago polymorpha root nodule microbial communities from Los Angeles, California, United States - branched nodules | ecosystem: Host-associated > Plants > Roots > Nodule | place: USA... | reverse complement strand
CACCAAAAATCAACACCAATCAACATGATTCATATTAAAATCATATAAAAGACTCTAAAATAAATCAAAATAAATAATAACAACTAGGGCGTTACAGTTATATTTTATTCATTGGAATAAAAAGTTTTCACTCTCTTAACATGAAAATATAAGAATCATAATTTGTGTATAAATTTTATTTATAGGAATAAATAATATTTTGAAACAACTGTTATAAACCTACAACATCGGAGTTGATTTGTCACGGGAGGCATAATTTGTTTCTTATCATTTCCCCAATCAAAATGAAAAAAATATAGTTAACACAAAATGAAAGAACTATAAAAACAAAATGTAAAATAATGAATGAAATTAGTTGCATTTTGATAGAGGTTTGATGGTGAAAAAATTTCAATGAGAAAAATATAGTTAACACAAAATGAAAGAGCTACAAAAATAAAGTGTAAAATAAAGAATGAAATTAGTTACATTTTGACAGAGCTTTGATGGAGAAAAGTAGAGGAGAAAGAGAAGATGAGTATGAAGATGTGAAACCTTAAAAAAATGAAAAGATGAGTATGAAGAAGTGAAACCCTAAAAACTACTAAGAAATGAGAAAGAGTTGTGATTTTGTTGTGATTTGTAACATTACTTATAAAGGTTAATCATTTTAACAATTCTGAACATCAATCACTCATAAACATTTTCTTATATGATTAACGTTCATCTTAAAACCGCAAATTACATAATAATACTTTTAATAATTATTTTTTACAAAATACAATTAAGTTAAATATTTTATAAAATATAATAGACGCTTTCACATTGGTACCACCAATTAGAGCATGAATAACAAACCGATAATCTTAAATAAATGCTTTTCATTAACTCACATATATAAACAAAAATAACCAATCAACAATCTTAAATAAATGTGTTTTTACATACTCACATATACAAACAAAAAAAGAGTAAATAATTCAATCATGTATTGTATAACATTGAATAGAACAAACACATACGAGAAGTTATATAATCATGTTTAACACAAGTTAACGCATAATAAAATATTCTTTTGTCCACATATTCATAATATTCACATTTACACGTGTTATCATGGAATTTTATGTTCTTAATCAATTTTTGCCACAATCATTATCAACATCAAATCACAAGTGTTGGATTATCTAACATCGTGAATATCAAAATTCAAATATTCAAAAAAAACCTACAATAAAATATTATTAAAAATCAAAACAACTTAGATGAATCCATATTTACATACATCATTGTAAAAACACTCCTAAAATCTTCTCTCAAACTTTGAAGGGTTACATTCACACTTGTTTCGTAAGCTGCATAATCAAGCCCATCTCTAATAGCCTATGTGATATCCTCGTACATTTCTATCACCCATTCAATTCGGTCGCGATATTCATTCATATTAATAAAGCTAGTCGTTCCGAAATCCAAATGACGAATTAGGTTGTTATCCATTGCTCGTTGATGACTTTGTCGTTGAATACGAGCAGCCTAATAAACAAACATTTAAATAGTACAAATCAAATAGATAAATTTAGTGAAACACTCAAAAACAAATTTTTCTAAAACTGACAGCCAACCTAAGACATAAAAAAAGTATATAATTACGAACCTCAGAACCTTCGTCGTCACTGGACATTAGATGAGTGTGAAGTGTAACAAAGTAGAGAGCAATTATTAAAAAAATCAAATAGGATTAAAAAACAATAGCCTTTTAAATTCTTATTAGATTAAAAGAAATCAATTATTAATGCTTAAACTTGTTTTATCCTATGGGACAGGAGGCAGCAGTGTCTTCAAATAAGATATGTTTTCAATCTGCTACATCTTATTGAAAAGGTTGATGGAGCTCACATATGCTAGTTGCGAGGTCATTTCTTTACCTCTCGAGTTGTGCTTGATAAAATAAGACATCTAGTTAAGTTGGCTTTCCACCAACCTAAGATGTCAAAATCAACTCCTTTCCAAATTCAATTTGTCTTCAATCAAAACAGAACAAACCATTTATTTACACCAAATTGTGAAGAATAACAACTCAAATACTCATTGAATCATGGTAGTTCATATTTAACAACTTAACCCAAAATCAACCGTAGCCAGAAACAAAAATCATACCCAAAAACCAAAATCAATCATACCGAGAAGAAAAAAATCAAACAAAATCATACCCAGAAACCAAAATCAATCATACCCAAAAACAAAACTAAAAAAAGTCATACCAATAGAAACCAAAATCAAGCATACCAAACTAATTTGTACCTTAAGATTCGAAGAAGAGATGGAACCGCAGAAGAGGTGAAATCAGAGAAGAGGTAGACTTCGATTGCAGATTGAAGAGGTGAAGAGCGAGCTTCAATTAATGAGTTGAATTTGAATGAACAAAATCTCATCATCAATCACTGATTGCACATTGAAGAGGTGAAGTGAGGTGAAGGTGAGTTTCGATTGAGATTGAAGAGATGAAGAGTGAGCTTCGATTGAGTTCCAAGCTATGAAATTGAAATGAAATTAGGGTTTAGAAAAGAGTTCTATTCACGTGACATATTTTTGTGTGATAAATGATAACCGATATGATTAATCGAGTTGTAATGATTCAGTTCGGTTCGTAACAATTAATTGAGTTTAATAACAATTTGGTTCAGTTAGTAAACTGTCTTCAAAGTAATGTTCGGTTCGATAACCAATGTAATGGTTCAGTTAATTTTAGTACGGTTTGGTTCGTTTAACCGGTTCGGATTGTTTTTTGGTTAATCTTAAATAAACGCACTCACGTATATAAATAAAAAAAGAGTAAGTAATCTAATCATGTAAAGAATAACATTGAATGGAACAAATACATACAAGAAGTCATATAATCATATTTAACACAAGTTAGCACACAATAAAATATTATCTTGTCCACATATTCATAATATTCACATTTACACATGTTACAGTAAAATTGTATCTTCTTAATCAATTTCCGCATATATTCTTTTTTAAAATAGAATTTAAAAAACCAAAATACAACAGTTTGAAAATTCAAAAACAACAACAACTATCTCTATATTAAATTATATTTTGGTACCCCAAAATATTTTTTTGACTCCATCTAAAAATTATATATTATGGTTTAAGTGTAAAGGGGAGTGAGTAGATTGGTCAAATGACCTCAAGTTTGTTACAAATTAACGTTTATACTTGAATATGATATTTTTTTAAAGTATGATGTGAGATATCAGCTTACTCAAATTCTATTTTATATTATGAATATATTTAAATAAGTAATTAGATATATGTTTCAATCAAATGTTTAAAAAACTGGACCAGATATCAAACAGGTAAGACATTTGTGTTAAGTAGGGGTGAAAATCGTTAGCCAGGTAGAATTTTGTAAGACCTACTTAAAAAATCATAGGTTTGAGACTAACCTATTACCAGTTATTTGCTCATTTTTATGGTATTAGCTAACCTTTTTAAAGATATGATGAAGCTTTGAAACATATTTCACACCAAGACATATCAACACCTATAAACCTACTACTAATTTATTTAAGGGTTAATAGGTATTTACTCCCCTGTAATATAAGTTATTTTTGGTTTTCCGCCTGTATTTTTTTTTTGATTTACCTTCATGTAAAAGAAATTTGTTTTGATTTACCCCTGATAGGCCAAACAAAAACGAAAATTTCTTGAAAAAAAAAATTGGTTTTTGTTTGACCTTTTAGGGGTAAATAAAAAAAAAATTACAGGGAAAAAACTGGAAATGACTTATATTACAGTGGTAAAGACCTATTAACCCTTTGTTTAATTAAATAGATTTTATAAAAAAAATTGAGCCATCTTCTTATTAAACGACACATTTTCTTACATGTTTTTTCTTTTCCACTTTTTTGTTTAAATTTGATCATCATGAAGTAGTATTAAAGAAGTCAAAAGAAAAGTGTAGAGCCAACAGCACTGAACTTCCCGTCCAAACAAAGCCATTACCACATTTCATTTCACAGTAAGAGAGAGAGAGAGAAGCCGAATTTCTAGAGAGAGAAACCGAATTTCTAGAGAGAGAAACACGCAGATATGTCTTCTTCCTTCGACGCTTTCACTGACGACTTGAACGTCAACTCATCTTCTCCTCACAACTTCGCCGCCTCCGATCAAGACGACACTTTCTCCGGCTACGGTGGTTACTCCAATTTCGACGGCGATGTCACCGTCGATCACGCCGCTGCTGAAACTACTTCACCGGAGATCTACGGATTCAGTGATCCCAATCCTGGTTATTCTCCTTCTCCGTTTGAATCCGTTACTGTAGAAAACGGGAACGATAACGGAAACGGTTATGGTGATGATGACGGTGTTTTTGTTTCTGATGGTCCGATTCTTCCTCCACCTGGTGAGATGGAGTCGGAGGAAGGTTACGCTCTTCGTGAATGGCGCCGGTAAGTTGAACTTTCGTGAATTTTGTTGGATCTTGTTTGAATTTGCTTAGATCTGTGACTGTAATGACTTTGCTTTGACCTAGAAATTCGAATATGAAGTTTTCTGCGGTTATTGTAAGTAATTAGGATTATGAATTAGGAATTGATGAAACTTGATCTTATCAATAGAAACTAACGAATTGATGAAATTAGTTAGTTGCAGTTGCAATTGCAATTGCGATTTTACTTGTGGTAGTTAGTTGAGCTATAGTAAGATATGAAATATAATTTTCCTCAGAAATTTAGTTAAATTCTATGCAAGGGAGGCATTGATTTGTATACACTAGTATCAAGAGTATCTTTGGGTGGAAGAGGTTTGAATTTGTAATATGAGAGAGGAATGATTGATATTTTACTTATAATAATGGAAGTTGGATCTGCGGTGAGGTATTTGTTAGGGTAAATTCCATGGCACAGAAAAGATTATGGTGGTATTGCACTCAGATTTCAATCTCGGTTGTTCCTGTTGTGAACTCCAGGATATCGAGTTCGATTGCTACTTATAGGTTCAAATTAAACATTTTTAGGATTTTCGTGTGTACTGCTCACACTATTGGATTGTAATTTGTATGTTAAACAGGGTAGTCATTGTCTGATGCCTTGCTATTTGAAGTTGGATAGTCATATTTAAGGTAACAACGTTATTGGGTTTTGGATATCTCCCCCTGTTGAACTTGGATCAGTCGAGCAATTTACAAAAAACTGGATCATAATAAATCTTGATGAGGATCGCATCAGATCCTCTTGAACACATTTCTTAAATTTTTGTGAGCTTTTTATGGTAAATATAGCATGAAAGGTTTGAGTTCTCTAAGACTTAGGGTGTGTTTTTTAAGATTTGAAGCTCTTACACTTGAGTTCCTTGTTATTAGAAAAAATAGATTTATGAAAAGCTACTAGGAATAACTTTTCATTTTGAGGTTAAAAACTATTTTTTAAAAAAAATCTGAAACAAACACTATTAAAATAATAAAAGTGGTTTTTTGTTTAGAAAATAGTTAAAAAAAATCCAAAACAAACGGACCCTTAGTCCAGTGGGTTTTTATAATAGATAATCATGGCATAATTTTCTCTCTGTTTCTCTTTCTGTTTTTCTCTCTCCCTCTTCCTCTGATGTAATTTATGGAGCGATAAATTGGTCAAATCTGGTTATGCAAATATGCTGATGTTATTGAGTTAACTGTTTAATTAAGCTAAAAAAGAAACGTTCTCGTGAGCTTAGCTCAGTTGGTAGGGACAATGCATAATATATGCAAGGTCCGGGGTTCAAACCTCGGCCAACACCAAAAAAAAAAAAACTAAAAAAGAAATTAACTCTTGTAGACATGTGTTATCAGATGTTACAACCAGGTCTTCATGGCACTCTAACATATTCCTCCCCTGTTTATGTTTATACTTTCCCTAAATACCCTGTCTGTTTTACATTGAGATAAAGGGTCTTGCCCTTCACGATTTATTCTGCGAGATACGCTTTTTAATACAACTTTTTCAATACGATCTTTATGGTTGGGGAAAATTCTTTTGAGTTTCCCTGGATAAGGAGTGGGGTCTTCATGGCACTCTAACATATTCCTCCCCTGTTTATGTTTATACTTTCCCTAAATACCCTGTCTGTTTTACATTGAGATAAAGGGTCTTGCCCTTCACGATTTATACAGCGAGATACGCTTTTTAACATAACTTTTTCAATACGATCTTTATGGTTGGGGAAAATTCTTGAGTTTCCCTGGATAAGGAGTGGGGTCGATCAAATGAGGAGTGACGCTCACATAGTTTAATGAGACTTGCATGGATTTAACTTTATAATAAAGGGTGTTTCGAAATAGTATGTTGAAGACTGTTGGCTCGCATTGCTCTTTTATGAGTTAAAAAACATTGATTTTATATGGTTTTACAATGATCGCGTCTTCCTTACAGTCACAACACTTTACCAATTTTCCATGATTACTCATCAGTTTGATTTGAAAACTTTATAATATTTGACATATCACGCCGAGCAACTGTCCTATGGTTAAAAAATGAATTTGTGTTGTTTTGATTTGTATACCGTGATCAATCTTTTTTGTAGGATCAAGTAACAATACAAAAATTAGGACTCTTATTTCGATATGAAATATTTATATTAATGGCAAGGTTCATGCTTATCAGGAAACATTTATGTATTTTGTTGGAGCCTAGATAAAATGTTTATAGTTCAGTGTTATAGATTTCAAAAAATGGCTGTAAATTGCTACTTCCAATTACAGCCTAAAATAATAGGTCAATGCGATATAGGCATATCATAGTTTTTTTTTTTGAAGAAGCATAGGCATATCATAGTTAATGTAGGGCAATCTATTGTTATAAATTCCTGTTACAGTAAGGGAGCATGGGATCCATTATGCGTTTATTATGGGCAATTATCTTGTATTTGCAAGAGGCTGATTGCACTATTTGAACCAGTGATTTCTTACGGCAGCAACTTCAACCATTGCTCCAAAGCTTCTCTTCGCACTAGTATAGTTAATAACATTAATAAATTTGAGCCAAAGAAATTTAATGCTGGTAATGTAAATCTCCTGTTTGTAAAGTTATTAGAGGCAAGCTTATTGTTAAACAAAGAACTATAGTTCTTATAATTTCTGATTTAGTCCAATAAAGATTTAGGAGTTATTAAGTTTTGCTGAACTGTTGTCATGACACAATGAATGTCTTTGGCCTTCCTTGTACAGTCAAAATGCCATTGAGCTAGAGGAGAAGGAGAAAAGGGAAAAAGAAATGAGATTGAAGATTATTGAGGAGGCTGAAGAGTATAAGGTGGCTTTCTATGAGAAAAGGAAGCTTAATGTTGAGACTAACAAGGTTCAAAATAGAGAAAGGGAGAAGGTAAGATTTACCAGCATTTTGATTTATCGTTTTTGACTGATGCATTTCTTATGCTCATGTAATTTGAATATAAAATGAAATTTGTCTATGGAGCAGTTATTCGTAGCTAATCAAGAGAAATTTCACAAAGAGGCAGACAAAGCTTATTGGAAGACAATTGCAGAGCTCATTCCTCGTGAGGTTGCCAACATTGAAAAGAGGAGAGGCAAAAAAGATCAGGATAAGAAGCCATCAATCACTGTTGTCCAAGGCCCCAAGCCTGGCAAACCCACAGATCTTTCCAGGATGCGACAAATACTGCTAAAGCTGAAGCATACACCACCACCTCACATGATTCCTCCACCACCTGCTCCTGCTAAAGATGCCAAAGACGCAAAGGATGGAAAAGAAACATCATCTAAAGCAACTGGGTCAGCAGCTGAAGGTGCATCAGGATCACAACCAAAGGACGTGGCCTCTAATGGCCCTGTAGAGGAACCCCAGAAAGAAGCCTCTGCAACTGAGGAGCAATCTGCTGCATAATTTTGCCTAGTTTCCTGCTCTCAATCATTTGTCTGATATCCCTTTTTGCACATGCAGTGTTAAATGAATCTTTTGGTCGTGTTATTAGTTCCTAATGCTTATTGGTTGCATTGTAGTACCTGCATTAAAGGTTTTAATGAATTAAATATATTATAGACAATTATGACATGTAGATTCAGTGTTCATGGTTATAAATAGATGTGTATTGACTTCATGATCATGAGATTGCTGACTTTTGGGACCTGATATATTTTCCAAGTGTCAATTTTTCTATTGGTGTATGCTTGATCCTAGTCATTGTCTATAACACAAGTAATCGACCTTTATAGGCATGTTTTGTCGAACTTATTAAGAAGAGGGAAGCTGGTCCATGAGTTGCCGAGTCTCCATTCTGTTCACATTTGAACTTTCTCTTGTGATTTTTCACACGGTAGTTGGTATAACAATGTATAAAGTTAATTGAGAGTGGATAAATTGATTAGATTGATTGCTGATAGCTATCTTTTAGTCAAAAACTTATAACTAAAAGTTGATACACGAGTCTATATATTAGGATTATGTAAGTCAGCGTAGGTTAGGTTGTTGGTTGCTTGATTGGAAGGTGTTTGGCTGGAAATCAATATTTGGTTGGATGTCGTCAAAGTAGTCTTTCCAATCAAATGAACTTTTTGTGGTGTTCGATTGCTTGTATCAATTCTTTTTATGCACAATAGTAACGATAAGATTCAAACTAATGATTCTAAGTAAATTACTCAAATTTCAAACCACTAGTCCAAATTCAAATTCAACGGTTCAGCACTTACTGTTAGCCTTGTTTTTCCTCGATCATAGATTATTGACAAAAAAAAAAAGAAAAGGTAATGAATAAGATATGGCACACAATTAAAAGGCTCCAATGTTTTAACCGAGGTTTCAGACCTTATAGCTCTAGTTGTTTGATTTACTTAAAGACTTCTGTTGTGTTTATTGCTAGAGCATATGAGAAATTAAATATAGTCAGACTCAGCAACTCGATAGTCTATTTTCTCATTGATATATCAGTTAATATAACATAGCATTACAAAGATTTATCAAAGAAAACAGATTAATACAGTGTAAACTATCTTCTCAATTTTTGGATCTAGAGTCTAGACCTCAGTATCTAGAAGTCATGTTAAACCTTGACAAATTCGAGTCGAGCTGAATGAACTTGTCCGCTGTATAGATGGCAAAGCTCTCTGTGCATCTATCTTTCTCATTTATAGATGGCAAATCCAAGATCTTAATCAAGGAGAACCAAGTTCCTCACCGCCGCTTGGACTAATCTACTAATTTCTACGTAAAAAATGATTACATTTTTCTTTCAATTTACAACTCTGCAATTCACACAGAATAACATAAGCATTATCACCTAGCTGTAACCTCGGTAATACTAGGCTGAGTAGAACTAGTGTGATAAACTAAAGATTCAGGATTTGATTTCTTTTGAGAAGTTTCTCCTGCATCATAATTGAACAATCCTGGTGCTGTTAGTTGTTTATCATTGAGCTGAATTTCCTTTGAGAGCATATCCACAACCTGAGTCATCAACGGTCTTCTTCTTGCTGCAGCTTGTGTGCAGAAAAGAGCAACCTTAATGTACTTGATTACCGCTTTCTCAGGAAATTCTTCCATCTCTGGATCTACTAGCTCCAACCATTTCTCCTCTTCATGAAGTTGCCATGCCTGTTAAGAACACATAATCATCAATATATGCCCACTCCTAAGTTTACAAACAAATTATAAGAGCATCAAGGCATCATAATGACAAGGAGATGTGTAAGATTTCATAGACTTAAACAATATTCATTTGTAGACCTAAAAAACATTAAATTTATAATGATGCAAAACTTATAAATATAGGAAATTGAGATTTGTGTACCCATTCTAGAAGGGATTTATGTGATCCATCCCAGTTTGTCCTTGAGCTGCTTTTACCACTTATTATTTCAAGTATAAGAACTCCAAAACTGTATACATCAGCCTTCTTGGTTAACTGTCCACCTAAAGCATATTCTGGTGCCAAGTAACCACTGTTGAAATGAAGAAAACCAAAGCAGTGTAAATTATCCATCACTTTATAGTCCAATTATACACATAAAAACTAAATATACATACGTTGTTCCGGCAATTCTTGTGCTGATGTGAGTGATATCATCTGGAAATAATTTGGCCATCCCAAAATCACCTATTTTCGGATTAAAGTCTTTGTCAAGTAGTACATTGCTAGCTTTGATGTCTCTATGTACAATATGTTGTGTAAGCTCTTCATGAAGATATGCAAGACCCTTCGCGGTACCGATGCAAATAGTCGATCTTTCTCTCCACTTCATCTTGACGCTTAAACTCTTTTTGCCTACAACGTTATTGATTTAATTCAATATGTGGTATGACATGATGTTTATATAATATGATAATTCACAGTAAGTAGTTGTGTTGAAAAAATAATATACCAAGTAATGCAGTATGAAGGTTGCCATTTTCAACATACTCATAGACTACAGTACGATTAGGTCCTTGAATGCAGAATCCAACCAATTCAACAAGGTTTGAATGTTTAACATTTGATAAGGTTTTAATTTCAGTCAAAAATTCGCGAACTCCCTGCTTTGATCCAACAGAAAGAGGCTTCACTGCTATCTTTCTTCCATCTTTTAATGTTCCCTAGCAAAATTGTCACATTGATATTTACTTAGAATGGCTTACCAATAATAGTAAATTAAAAAGACATAACATGATAAATTTTGATGTCATTTTTTGAAAACATAAACTCTTCCTCATCCAAAGTAAGCTAGCACATAATGTCCTCAATAGTCAATATTAAAAAAAGAAGCCCGTTTAGCTGGTCGTGCGTTCGAGCCCCACGGTGGGCGCTTTTAAAGTTTTGCGCATGAAGTGTCAGCCCAGTGGTATGGACGGTTATTACTTATTAGTGTCACCGTTAATAATAATTTACCTTTTTCATTTTTTTTTTACTAATTCAATGGACAGCTAAAACAATATTAATGTTGCATAAGCTTAAGACAATCATTCCTAATGTTGTATACTAGAAAACTTCAACAAAAATTGAAGGATCAGTAACCTAAATACCTGGTAAACAGTTCCAAAGCCTCCCCTTCCTATCTTATTGCCTAAATGATAATTATCAGTTGCCAAGCTCAATTCTTTATCAGAAAAATGCCTGATATTATCTAAAGGATAACCTGCACAACAAAAAAGGAACTGTAGGTTAAGAAATTTTCAGTTTAATTAAAAGCAATTAACCACTAAACTGATCAAAGATGTTTAATCACTAAGGAAATTAAACAAACTTTGTAGAATTGTTGAAGGCCTTAATTAAATACATAAATATAAAGAAAAGTAAAAGTAAAAACTAGAATTTCACCTTCAATTTCACCAGAAATATAATCAGAAGGTTTTCTTTCCTTCTTTCTAGTTCTAGATACTCCAAAGCAGCCACACCTCATAATGGCCTTGTTGCTATATCACTTCTATTCTGTAATCTGCAATACATAATCACATTCTAAGTCAATTTATGACAAAGAAAACATAACCAACCAACCTTATTATTAAAAACAATTAGGATAGAGAAAAACATACGAAGTATATTCAATTTCAACTCAAATAATTTAAGAATAAGACAAAGAAAAAACAATAAAAAAACAAAAGGAGTATTACCTGTGATCAAATTTAGATAAAAATACAGCTGGAAATGGAAACAAACGTGTGAATGCAAATATGCAATAGACCTTATAGTTGAATGCAGAAATAAACACAGAGATAATTAAAATGTGAAACCATAATATAATGAGCATATATCTATAGTAATTTGACTTTTTGAAATTTTGCAGCCGGCTTTAGATTATATTAATGGATATGGTGGCTTGAAATGAATAAATGAAGAAATAGAAATGGTCATAAATATCATGCTATGATTTTCCAGATGTCATTACTGTTTGCAGAAAGTGACACATCCACTACCTCCTACTTTATTATTCCTTCTTACTATGACAAAGTTGTTTGAAACAGTTATGTACATTTTTTCACTTTTTGTTTTTATTTTTGAAAAGGCCAAAACATATATTTTTCTTCATTGAATCAACAATTTTGTCGTTTAATTGACATTATATTGATTTTTTCAATGTAATTTCAGTCAAATGATGAATGTAATAATCAAATGTTTTCATTTTCAAATTTTGTCAATATATTGTTGTTTGTTTGTTTTGATGTCTAAAAATTCATAACTAAGTGGTTGATTCCATGGAAGTTTCTCCATGAGACCATAAAAATTATTCACTTTGATATTTTTCGTTGTAATTTTATACTATCATTATTATACTCATAAACGAATTAATCCAGAAGTCCTAGCTCAACTGACAAAATGCCGAAATTGTTAGGTCGGATGTCATAACTGGGGTTCGAACCCCGGTACCTCCACTTGTGTGTGTGAGTTTATAATGACTTTGTCATTTCATCTATCTACCATAAAAAAAAGATTAATTTAAAAATTACAATAAAAGCTTTTTTAATCTATTTTTGGGTGAACCCGTTAACCTACCTCTTGTAATTTTCAATAGGTTCAATCTCAGGGCCGGACTTTGGAGAGTGCAAGAAGCTCTACCGAGCCGAACCTCAAAAAGCTATGGGCCTCAAAAAAATTATAATACCCACCCCCACTTAAATTAAAAAATTATATGTTACTTTTTTTTCATTCTTCGGTGCACATATGAGTTTTTTCTAGACTCTAGTTCTACTTTCTGGACATAGATTTGATGCTATCAAACCACCATCAATTTGCATAATCATTTAATCAGTCAATTTGAAAAGCCATTTCATTGAAAGAATCACAACAATTATTTCTTTTTCGCAAAAACCATTCGTTTTCCCCTTTCCTACGACGTAGGAGTGACATTCCAAACGACATTGTTAGGTAAATTTCACCTCTCTTTCACTTAATTTTATTTTGTTTTGTTTCATGTTTAAAAGTTCTTCTGATTCTGATTTTTAATTGAAGCTTAGCTACACAAAAAAAATTAAATTTTTATTTTACTGGGGCCTATTTTAAAAATAGAACCGAGCCTCCTATTTCATAGGAACGACCCTGTTCAATCTACCCTAACCACATTTAAAGTATGTTGAAAATGGGGGCAAAGTTGACTTGCTTTGAAGGCTTGATCGTGGGGTTAACAAATGAGGATGAGGATAAGAAGGTTGAATGTTTAGACGGTATAATACTAATAATTACAGTTTTAAAAAAAATATTAAAGGTTTAAAAGTACATTGAGACCTACTTAATCTTTATAAAAATATGTAAAATTAAAGAATATATATATCAAAGAAACAAAATTGATTTTTAAAAGTATTAAATATCACTCGAATTAGTTGTTCCTTTCATTCACTTCTTTCGTTCAACAATGTCCGATGAAATCACGATTATAGTTAGGGTTGACCTTCTCATACCACCAGTGGGGGCGGGGGCCAGAGGTGGAGGTTGATCCGGATCAACCTATCACCTTATGGAGCTTCCAGAGAGGGTACCGCAGAGTAAGGAGGTGTGTTTGCATAGAGTTCTTGAAAAGTGTTCTTAGCTTTTTCGTAGCTCTCGTGTTGGGGTTTGTAATCTTGAGGAAATTTATATGAGGAGTGGCTGCTTGAATAGTAAAATGCTTAAAATAAATGCTTGAAGTGGTGTTGTTACGTTTCTTTTTTTTTTTTGGTCGAAAGAGATGAGATTCCAATAAAAATGTGGTATAACCAATTCTATATGTTATTGGTCAATGTGTTGTTTTATTTTTATTTTTAATAAGGGTCAATGTGTTGTTGATTTCACTCTATGTGAAATTTTCTTCTTCTTGTAAACTAACATGGAAAAAGTTTTCAAATAGAGCTTTGAAAAATCGCTAAACTTGTTGTTCCTTCAACTCACATGCTATAGAATTTTTTTTGAACTCCCAAGCAATAGTATAATTTAGACAAAACTCTTTTCGTCCTTTTAATACTAAAGTAGACTAGATTGATTCATTAAAATGTTAGAAGCATTCATTACTTAAATGGGATAACACGTGTGTATGTCCGTGTGTGCGTGAGCGTGCATGCATATGTGCGCGTGCGTACATGTTATATGGAGAAACTCTTACATCATAATTAATTTAATAGAGGATTACATATAAGTTGTGTTTTATCATAGAAACATTTTTGGTATAAACATCTCAATAAGGTACATATCTTTCTTTGTTCCTCTCCACTAAATTTTTTGTTTAATTTTTTTAATTAACTTGATTACTTTTCGGTAGAATTGATTAATTTATAATTTAATTTTAATATTTCTTCAAAAAAATTAATTTTAATATAATTTGTTTGAGTAAATTTATTCAAGTTAGATCGCCACATTTGCGGGAGGGTAAATATGTTACTTTGATCTTTAATAGTATTCTAACGGATTAAGAACTCTAGGAAGAAAAACAGTAGGAAAAGGAAGGGATGAGAATCTAAACAGTGGGAAGGGAGGTATGAACACTTGAACATTTCCAAAGAGAATAAAGTCAAATCATAAAGAAATACAGACGAAGAGGATCAAGGCGCACCTACAAATCTCTGATTTTGGTCTTGATATCCCATCAAGTGCAAAATGGTTGCCAAAGTGAATCCCATGAAAAATGGTTTCTAACGTATTTTGGGTTGGGGAGATAGAACAAAAGATCAATATTTGTGTTGTTGTAAAAGTTTATATTTCTGGATTCATTGAAGGTGGAAATGAAGGTTGGAGGTGAAGAATTGTTTTTGCTTCTCACGTGTTCTTCCTTTTTTAATAGGTTTTTTGTTTAGTTAAATAAATACACATGTGGCTTTTTAATTTATATATACCTAAAAATAGTGTTATGCCACCTCACAACCGTAGGAGACTTAACGTTTTTCATTAAAATCTCGCGGAATGGATTTAAGTGGCGGACGGAGGTAACTTATGGGATTAGAATAGGGCGAAAATTAATGAGGAGACCATATTGAAACCTCATAATTATTTAAGGGACCATTTATGTAATTAAGCCTACAATTATTGATGATAATCTTAAGTGTCTTGTCATGTGAGATTTTTTTAATAAAAGATGAAGAAAAGGATAAACATGTGTACATTTTAAAAGAAAAAGGACTTAAATGGAAAAAACAAAAGATAAATGACCTAACTAATAAATGTTGAAAAATAATGACGTAGAATCATCTCAAGTATTAATAACAAATAATTACTGCTAAAAATAAATTAGAGAACAAGTGAAACTTATCGAATTTGGTTGCTGACACAGCTCCATCAAAATCTTCACAAATCAAATTGGAGGAAACCTGCAAAACAACACACTGTTAAGTAACCTGAGGCGTGACATAGTCACTGTCCTTGAGGATTTTATCCGCCTCATAAGCGAATATCCTCCCAGGATACAACGATTCTTCCCCGTTATGAATCATAACCGGAGGTGACAGAACAACTCAAATTTATCTCAAAGATATCAGGAGATGTAACCCAGAAACTCAATATTTTGGATGAGAGAAAATAATTGTGAGTACAGAAAAA
>Ga0315915_1005696_pt1 | contig 15448 bp, 8 predicted proteins | sample MpolbnodulesMG_FD_207738 | JGI IMG/M metagenome (GOLD analysis project Ga0315915, IMG submission 207738) | Medicago polymorpha root nodule microbial communities from Los Angeles, California, United States - branched nodules | ecosystem: Host-associated > Plants > Roots > Nodule | place: USA... | reverse complement strand
TTTGGTTCTAGCTCATAGAACTGAAATTTTGCAGGTACAACTGTGAAAGGAGCTGTGGATGATCTTGATCTGGTCTTTCTACATCCACGTTGATGGGGCTTTGTTTGGTCTCATGATGCCTTTTGTGAAACGAGTAAGTGCTAATGTTACCATGAGTAAATCGTGTAACATTTGAGATATAATGCTGAATCCTCCACCTGCTATCTCCATATGTACTGATAGAGAATGCTGATGTGTCATTGCCATTTGTTTTGGTTGTTTGCATATTTGATATTTGCGCACTGCATTTTGGTTTTTCCACGCATACCCTTTCTATCTTACAGTGGCTTGTTCTGCATTTTCATTTTAGCAATAAGGTCATATTTGTAGACCTTATTCCAATCATTTCTTTCCAGGAATGTGGAATACCTTGCGTCTAGGGATGCGACTATCATGGGTAGTCGAAATGGGCATGCTCCCATATTCCTTTGGTATACCTTGAACCGGAAACAAGTACAGAAATGTGGCAGATAAATTGGAGTATTAACGATGAGTAGCACAGTCACACTCACATATTTGTAATCTTATAAATTGAGGAGATTTAATCAACTAAATGAACCGAATGAACTCAAATTCACAAGCTTAAGATAAATTATTAAGTGGAACCAAACCATTAAGGTATTGGTATATGTCCTGTCACTATTCCACCTGTTAATTAATAAAGGAGATTAAATAACCAAGTTGTCTTGTTCACTTAATTATTACCAAACCATTGCGCATGTATAAAACAATCAAATGTGATTATACCATTAGAATCAAATTGCGATTTCTAAACTGACTGTGTGCTCCATAAGCCAAGGGTGTATTTTATTATTCTTTTAATTAGCAAATAAAATTAGAAGCAAAGATCATTTTTTGCACGCTTTAGTTATTACACTTTTTACACCTATATTTTGGATTATAAAAATTTTGGTTCCTCGAGTTTTTTCAATCAAGTTAATTAATAGTAAAGTCCTCTACTTTAAAAATGAAATAAATAATTAGATGATCACGATCGGTTTGAATTACAATTGAAAAGAAAAATATAATACCCTAGTCCGGAAGAAATAAAAAAAAAAACAAATGCTCAAACTCAAAAGGACAGACTTGGATTTTCTATATTTATGAGTTGCATGCAAGTTACAACACCATACTGCAGCATTATGGCAAAACATTTACTCTACACACTCACAATTCATTCTCACACCCCTGCGAACTATTGAAATTCCTACCGTAACGTTTTTCGTTCTAAATTGTGAAGGAACTTGTCTTAACATTGTACTAGTTTGTAATTCTCAGAGGTAATGTTAGTTTGTTGTATACAATGAAATGATATCAACCTTCTTATCTATGGGAAGAAATTCAAATCCATATTACAAAAACAAAGAGACGTAAGTGTGTAGCATAACACCAAATCTTTGTATCTATAGCTATATTTGTATGAGAAACGTACCAATGATGTTAAAATGTAATAATAAATCATTAATAACGGAATCTTACTGAAGAAAAATTGAATCAGATGTCAATAATATCTCTCTCTCACCGCACTTGACGTTTGTCTTTATATTTTTTTGAAGTATTTGTAGTAAATAATTAATCAACAACAAAATGTTTAAATTAACAAATAGTCAATACTTTTCAATAATTCGTTTCACATTTATTGTAAAAAAAAAAAAAGTAATTCGTTTCACATGAGACGTGATTATTATTGTGTTTTTTGTGTGATTGTATTGTGCTAATGTAGGCAGCTGAAAAATGTACGTCTAAAATTAAGGATATTGAGATTCATTTATTACACATTGGAGTAAATATTAGGGTTTAAGCGGATGTAAATATTAAGATTCCTTTCTTTACCACTACTTACTAATTAGGACCAAATTAAGTCCAACAATTAATATTAAAGGATCAAAATGGTGCTAGAACACAATATTAAGGGGGAATAGGTCAAACTATTTATTTTTTAAATAGAGAATGTTTATCAATGTGATTATAGTTCAATTGTTATGTAGATTGCAATAGTTCAAATGAGTCGGGGTTTAAGCCGTAAAATTTTGTTCATTAAGTTAATGTTAAAACGTTTTAGAAGTAGCTTAAAAAAAATCATTTAGCCGTAGGCTACTAAATAAATAATTTTTTATTATCATTATTATAATATGCTTAGAATTCAATTATAAATTTGTTAACATTTTTAGTCATTTAAGTTTATTATTTATATTAATTTTTTGCATATTTAAATGTATTATTATAGTACAATTGAAATATGATATTGTATAAAATCGTAATTTCTAAACTCTCATGTTAAATATCAAAATGGATCGAGCTTAATCTCATTGATCAATTAGTTTGTTGTTCTATTTAATCATATGTTAGAATACTCATTTAAATACATTCATAAAAAAAAAAAATCTTTAAATAAACTAACAAATCAAACTAAACTTTCAAAAAGGTCACACTTATGCTTAAAAATTAACATATGTCCGGCTAAGCCTAGAATTTGAAATTTTCAACCAGGTTACAAAGTCTAGCTCGATCTGCAATTTTTTTTTTTTTTTGTTAATCCTCAGATTCTTAGACGAATCAGCTTTCCATAAGCATATGCTTATCGTAGCTGTCATTCACATTTAGCAAACGAAATTTGCTGTTATGGTCTAATCATAGTATTTATACTGATGGAGTTTAAGGTGCAGCTAACGATGGAAGGATGTGTGAAGGTCCAGGGGTGGATACTTTTAAAAAAGTTCTATAACCATAGTATGTTGAGAATCTCAACAAAATCACCATTGCTTGGGCCTTAATTTAGTCCTTCTGTAAAAGTTTTGATGTAATATATAGTTTTTTTTTTTTGAAAGAATGTAATATATATGTTTATTTTGAGAGAATACAGGTTATGTTATTACGGGTGTACTTGTTGTATTTACTCCATATTTGCATGTCTTGTTCATGTGGGTCTAGGCAATTCAATAAAATCCATTCTTTACTTTGCAAAAAAATTGATACGACAAAAATGAATAATAAAACTCTCTTTTAGCGATATTCCTTTCACATGCTTTGCACTTATTTAACTTTAGCTTTATTAAAAAAGAAAGAAAAAAAAAATTCATTAAAAAATATTGAACCATATGAGGTATTCAATTTAAATTCAACAACGATTGAATAAAAACTTAATTTTATAATTTGATACGATATTTGAAAAGAAAGATTAGTCGGTATATAAAGAGATAATTACCATCTAAAACCAAAGTATGAACGCATTAGATTCCAAATTAAAGTTATTAAAGTGTATAAGTTGAGTTTTCACGCGTGGCACCCACTAATTTAATTCTATAAATACCTTTATCCGAAGGCGTGTGTCTTCCACACTTCAATATCCAATATTCTCAGCTCATAGTTTCATTTCACATATTTAGATCTATGGCAGAAATTCAGCACCACCATGCAGCTACACTAGCACGTAGTGAATCAAAAGTATACAACATGGATGTTGAAAAAAAAGGAGAAGAAGAAAATGATGAAAAAGATTATACTCAAAGAGCACAATGGCTTAGGGCAGCTGTTTTAGGTGCTAATGATGGTTTACTCTCAACAGCATCCCTAATGATGGGTGTTGGAGCCGTTACAAAAGATGTTAAGACAATGATTCTAACTGGAATTGCTGGTCTTGTAGCTGGTGCATGTAGCATGGCAATTGGTGAATTTGTGTCTGTTTATTCACAATATGATATTGAGTTTGCACAAATGAAAAGACAAGGAAACATTTCTCAAAAAGATAAATTGCCTAACCCTTATTATGCTGCCTTTGCTTCGGCCATCGCTTTTGCGGTCGGCGCCTTTGTGCCGCTACTCGGCGCGGCGTTTGTGAAAGATTATAAGGTGAGGTTGGGAGTTGTTGTTGGTGTTGTTAGCCTTGCTTTGTTTGTTTTTGGATGGTTGAGTGCTGTTCTTGGGAAAGCTCCTTTGGTGAAGTCTTCTTTGAGGGTTTTGATTGGTGGATGGCTTGCTATGTCTCTTACTTTTGGTTTAACTAAGCTTGTAAACCATGTCGTAGTTTGATCATTTTGATCAACTTTAAATCTTTCTTTCCATGGTACTTAATTTGTAATTTTATTCCACATCTTCCTTTTGTAATAAGATAAGTTTAGTTTGATGATATATTAACATCTCTTATTTTTGTTAATTAGATCTAAAATTTGATGTATCCTTTATGGTCTCAAGATTTCATTTTGAATAGTTAAAGGTATAATTTCATGAATTGATAGTCCTCCAATTTAATAAATTATTTTATTTTGTTCCCAACTTAGTTCGGTTAGAAAATTGATCTTTTTTAATATAACTTAATTATAAGATAATTAATTTTACTGCTAAACTCATAGTCTATATTCCCTTCGATCTTAATATATAAGATAAAGTTGTGTCAACTATACTCCCTTCGATCTTAATATATAAGATAAAGTTGTGTCAACAAAATTAGTTGATGTATCTGATTCAAACTTAAGATCAATTCTAACAGGGCTAGAGGAAGTTTAAAACTATAGAAATTTTAAATTTATTCCTATACAAAATTTATCCATTTTTAGTGTCCACTTTAGAGGTTTTGGATTTGAATTCAGCCTTAAAAATACAGTATTATATCTCTTGAGGGAGAGTTTAACCATTAATTATGATTTTTTTCTAACTCAAGATATAGTCTTTACTCTTTACAATGCACGAAGAGGATAACTTATTTAACCCTAAAAACATTATTTACCAAACACATTGATAAAAATAATATTCCTGATAATAAATGTTTAAACGTATACAATATTCCCTAGTTTTGATTTTAAACTTTCAAACAAACACATCCTTAATATTTATTTTGAATATATCAAATTTAGACTTTGCAAAAATCATATGAGACCAGTACAATCTATTCCACCTTTATACTGGAGACAAAGGGAGTAATTCTTTTCATATCATACATGAATGCATATATTTAATTCAAGTAAAAAATCGTAAATGGAACTGACTTTATTGAACTATATTTAGCTAGTCAATACTATAAATATTGTGTAACATAAAGTGCACACACCCTCTCAAAATAAAATAAAAAGTAAAAAATACGCTCAATCAAAGATTAAAAATATTCAAGAAATATAATACGTATAACGATGGAATATTACAAGTATACAACTCTCTTTTTTCTATAAAAGTGAAAATTACAACCAAAAAAAATGAGAAAAAGACATCCTTCGTCTCCTCAAAAAAGAAAAAAAGGTATCCTTCTTTTTTTCGGTTACAAGTTAGATATAGGTTGGCTAACTTGTGAGCACACAGTTTGGTCTGTCCTTGACAATCCAAGTTAGGCAGCGAAATAGATTTTACATCATGCATAAATTAAATTTTATTCCATCTAATAATTAAATCAAATAAAATATGATGTGATTTATAGATTTAACGATGGAAAAGACACTTCCACATGATTCAAAACTATATAAAGTATTTGTGAATTTCATGCAGTATATATGTTCTGTGATAGCATGTGATACGAGATTTTCATTTTCCTCCCTTGCAAATGAACCATATAAAACCGGTTACCCAAAAAAAAAAGAGTTGGAATCACATGAAATTATGAAGAAATATTGAAACGGAAAAATAGCAGGTAAAAGTAAAACGTCTCTAAATTAAGTTGCCTAAAAAACTTCCCTTCAATTATTGAGATTCAAATTTTTCACTCGATAAATTACTGTCCTGGGTTTTAAATAATTAATTTTTTAAAATTAATTAATACAGTACATCTAATAATTTAGACGATCAATTTTTTTTATAAAAAAAAAAGAGAGAGAGAGAGACTAATAATAGGAGAGGAGGAAATATATTCTCTATGGTGGTGGACAAGAAACCTATATTCTTCTTTAGTGTTCTTTAGTGAGCTCACAAATAAAGCCATTAATTTTTAACGTTTTCTTTTTTAAAGCAACAATGCTAACTTTTTAAGCTAGGTAGGTTAGTGCGTATAAAGTATAAACTGCTCAATATCTATTTTTGCTTCATCAATGTCGGCTAGCTAATAGCCTATGTATATTTATGCTAGTAAGATATGTCTCAAAAATTCAATCTTAATTAAAGTGGGAGAGTAGTGGAATGATTTCTTACTATAAAAAAGAGAATAATTCAAAACTTTGGTTAAAATTTCTACTTAATTTTTCAATTATACATGTACTAATATCTTGGATGTTGGGGAGATATATAATCAACTAAATTAATTGGATGGACTCAAATTCAAAGCTTTAGCTAAACTAAGTGGAACCAACCATTAAAGTATTGGTATGTTCTGTCACTAATCCAACTATAGATGGATAATGGAGATTAAATAAACTATTGTCCTGTTCATTAGTTATTATGACCAAACCATTATACATGCATAAAACAATGAATGGGAAAGCAAACGATTTTGAAAGCAATAGAAATTGGAAAGCAAATAAGCAAAGTAAAGGAGTATGTCCTCCACATGAATCAACTAAGCCAAACATGTATTTTATTATTCTTGATATAAGCAAATAAGATAATATTTTACACCCTCTGTATAGATATCCATCTCAATTGAGAGAGAAGGAGATATCACACTTTTAGTCCCACAATTTGGACTATTAAAATTTTTGGTTCCTCAAGTTTTTTTTTTTTAGGAGTGTAAATATCGCGACAAAGTGTCTCGCGAAGCTCCCACGAATTCTATGTAACCAATTAAAAAAGTTTCGGGCCGGAAAACACGCTATGGGATGCACTGCAGTATATTGCCACGTTCTCACTCATGCCTTCGTGATCAATTCGCTATCCCATTTGTTGTTCTATATATTTATATCATTTTCCATAAAACTATAAATTCAGGTTTTTGTTGAGTTCAAGATTTGAATTTGGGTCATGAAAGATACGAGGGTCTCTTTTGCCTATTAAGTTTCGCCAACGTCTATAATCTGTCATATTGATGTTCAACATTTTTATGTGCAACGTCGGCTTAGTTTAGTGTACATTGTATGTATTTAGTACTCTTAATGAAGAATGTAGATTATATTATAGATCAATAAATAAAGATTTCTGCATAAACCACTCCTAATTTCACCACTACAAATAGTTATTTTGCAATTTGTGCAAGTGTTGTAAACTTTTAAATATCGAGTTTTTGTAATATCCGACCTATTGAACTGTTACTTCTCACCTTCGATAACCTACTAATTAATGAGAAAATTACATTCACCTCTCTTGAGATTTATTAAAATGACAGAGACATCCCCTCTAGTTTTAAAACTAACACTAACCTCCCTTATGTTCTAATGAAATAGACAAACACCTCCCTTTCTTATTAACACCATTAACTTTCCATCAATTTTCTTTTATCAATCGGTTTCATGGATCCCTCAGTCACCGACAAATAGAAAATAACCACCACCGAAGACAGCGAACAACAAACCTTAATCATTGCTCACCATGTCGTCCTCTTTCTATTCCATCAACAAGGTGGTCTTGTTCTTGTTCATTGTTGACATGGTATTTCTAGATCAACCTCTTTTGTCATTGCTTATCTCATGTAGAGAAAAGGACAAATCTTTGAAGATGCTTTTCAATTTCAATATAATGTGAAGAATGCTCGCGTTACAAATCCTAACGTGGATTTTGCTTGTCAACTTTTACAAGTGTCAGAAAAGAGTTGTAAATGTAAATTCAAGTGCAAATGCTAATGCCATGCCTTCAGGTCCTAATTATGTTCTTGGGATGTTATAAAATGGCTCCTCATTCACCTTATGGCCCTCTTAATTTGGGGCCTAAAACGGTGGTAAGCCAATAAAACATCAAATGCAAAGCGTTTGATTCTCGTGGTGCTTTTACTGTTCATGTTTCTTCTGCTACGTATGTTTGGATTGTAAAAATTGTAGTTCTGTTATGCAAGATCACCAGCTACGTTGGTCGTTCATTATGAGAAAATAAATGCTTCAAATCATAACATATGTGCAAATGAAGAGCCAGTTGACTTTTTGGTTGCTCGCTCTAAAAACAAACAATTTGACGGAGAACTAACGGTGTTAATGTAAAAGGGAGGTGTTTGTTTCTTTGATAGAAACTTAAGGGAGTTAGTGTTGGTTTTAAAACTAGAGGGGATCTAACTATCATTTTAATAACTATCATTTTAATAAACCTTACGGGAGGTAAATGAGATTTTCCCTTGCGGGAGGTAAATGTGAGTTTGTCTTTTACATGAGTTGGAACCACTATCAAGATTGGTAGTCGAGTTCAGCTCGCACATAAGGTGGCGAGCATTACAATGAGTAGGTTCAACTCCTGGTTTAGAACCTCACTTCTCACCTTTTCTTTGACTAAGAAACCAAGGAAAGATAAAAAAATCATAGTAACTCTAAGAAAGTTTTCTTCTCCACAAGTTTTCATCCATCAGTTTTATTTTAACTAACTTGGTAATTGCAGCTTTCGCTGTGGAAACTGAACAATATATGACCAATAGCAAGCCAAGTAATGGCTATTTGACCATATTTATAAGTAACAATATAAGGCCAAGTAAGTACGGTAGCAAACACGATTCTAAATCTTATATAAGTGCATCACAGTGCTGATAAAACACACCACATAAAAAACTCCAAAAAACAATTTCCAAACAAACAACTACCGTTGTAAACTCTAGGTTCTGTTAGATGTTACATTACTTATGTAGAGCACATAGGCAACTGTTTTCACCTACATCTGATGCTATGCAATACGGTTGAAATGTGCCATCTTCAAACCAGGTAGCACGCTTCTGCACAAGCTCGTTTAGAAAATCATCAAGCTTCTCAATAGTGACATTTGGCATCACCACCACATGAGCAATGTTCCCCTTGCATGCTAACTGCCACTTGCGTATAAATTCCTCATCATGTGGCCGCTCAAATACAACCGTGCTGCTGAGCTCATTAAGCATTGCACCAATCCCAGCCTCAATAAGGCGGTCTTTGAAGTAGTGTGCATTCCGCAAGCATTTCTGTACCTCTTTCTGAAAGCCTCTGTATCCTTTCCGGTTCAAGGTATACCAAAGGAATATGGGAGCATGGCCATTTCGACTGCCCATGATTGTGGCATCCCTAGACGCAAGGTATTCCACATTCCTGGAAAGAGCATTAATATGCTCCAATCTTGTTATCTGCACACCACAAGGCATAGGGCACCCCACAAATTTGTGGCCAGAAACACTTACACTGCCAATAGGCTTCTTAAAAGTAACTTTTGGAGCCTGACAAAGCACAATTTTTTTTTATTAGATAAAATGTTATAAATATCAACTCTGTCAATGCATATGAAATAAAATGTCATAACAGAATATGGCACGATCCAAGAAACTACAGGAATAGTTCTCATTTTCTAGAGCTAGCAGCCAAACAATCACATATCGTCCAACATAGATGTATTGACAAAGAAGCAACAAACTTAATACTGTCTATTTTTTAAATATAACCAGGTCAGAATAAAGACAAAATTCTCAGACTTAAATTTGAAATAAGGGATGCCGTTTCTTCTGAATGTAAAAAGTCACCATTATTCATGCTCATTTGCATAAAATTAGGCTAATCAATAAGCATTAGAAAAGCAACTCAACTATCATATATGAACACGGTTTGATCATATAATGATTGGAATAAGGTCTACAAATATGACCTTATTGCTAAAATGAAAATGCAGAACAAGCCAGGTAAGATAGAAAGGGTATGCATGGAACTTGGAAGAACCAAAATGCAGTGCGCAAATATCAAATATGCAAACAACCAAAACAAATGGCAATGACACATCAGCATTCTCTATCAGAACATATGGAGATAGCAGATAGAGGTTTCGGCATTATACCTCACACATTACATGATTTATTCATGGTAACGTTAGCACTTACTCGTTTCACAAAAGGCATCATGAGACCAAACAAAGCCCCATCAACGTGGATGTAGAACCTGTCCTGTGAAAATCCAGCTTCTTCAAGTTTTTGTAAGACCAGATCAAGATCATCCACAGCTCCTTTCACAGTTGTACCTGCAAAATTTCAGTTCTATGAGCTAGAACCAAAAGACTGAAGATGAGGGGAGGCATGGGACTATTGGAGACAGTGTAGAGAAACTTGCCTATGTTCACATTTATAATTGCTGGTTTGTCCTGGTGACGAAGAAGTTTGGCCTTGAAATCATCACAATCAATCTCGCCAGAATTAAGAGTCTCAACCTTCTCACATTCCATTCTGTACATACGGGCAGCTTTAAAAATTGAATAATGTGACTCTCGTGAGGCATACAAAATCCCATCTGGTAACACCTCTCTCCTGCAAAAGTCATTTAAACCATATTTTAGGTTCTTTACAAACTTTTAAAATGCTGAAGCAGATAAATTTAGCTGAAACTAACCCAACTAAGATGCCGTGGAGATTGCCTTCTGTACCACAGTTTGTTATATAGCCCCAGTACTCATTTTTCTCCAGTTCCCATAATCTGGCAAACCAATCCAAAACACCAACTTCAAACTGCCGGGAGTGGACACCGTAATTGCTTTCAATGAAAGGATCTCCAAGGTTGTTTATGGAAAAGTGCTGAAGTTGAGAGAGTGCGCCATAATCGAAATCCAAATTGTAGGGGTAGCCTGCAATAGATTTTTCATAAATTAAATGAGATGCTAGGCCTAATTAAATACAGAGATTAGTTGAAGAAATGAGCTTCAACGGATACACAAACAATAACAACCAAGTCATATCTCACTAAGTACATGGATCAAATGCCGCCATGATGTTCTATAATATAGCATATCCCTATCCAACTCATTAACTAATCTCTAGATCTTTCACAAAGGTTATACAAAATCCTAGTAAAATAAAGTTACTTCAAAAAATGGAAATGGAAATAAAAATCATTTAAATGCACTATTAGAGATTTGTTAAATGATAAGTTCCAATTCCAAAAATATATGCAAAATTACAAAAAAAAAAAAAAAAATTCCCTCTAGTCTATAGAATGATCTTATGTGTCGTTTCGAATGTTTATTAATTGTATTGTACAAATCTACTTTCTCACATGCACAACCTTCAAAGGTGTCTTTTCATGAATCAAGGCAACATCCAGTGAAATTGTAATAGCACCGACGCAGTTGCAAATTCACTCTGAACATAAGATAACATAATAAAACACTCGAGCGAAGTCTGGATGGAAAAAGGATTCAAATTATTTTCTACATGGAAAATATCAAAACCATTTTTACTTTTTTTCCAAAGTAAAATGAGGTGCTATTCACCACCAGAATAAGCCATGATACTTGGTAATAAAAGAACAAATAATCTGATAGACTCTGGTCCATAGCCAATATGTTTGAGAAAGAATGAAAGACACAAAATGATTTTATCAATGAGATCTATCTTAGCCCTAGATCAATGACTAACCTGGTACCACTCCCCCTAAGACCAATTTCCAACAATACAATACACTACTTTACCCTGTCTTCCTAGTTCCTGCATCTTAATATCCTACTTCTGACAGATTTTACAGAATTCTAATTAACAATCACAACTGTAACTCCCTTTACGAACAGAAAGTAACCCGTTGAGTTATCTAGAACTTAAGCTGCCATTTCCTAAAGACACAATTGAGCTTACTTCCTAATCTGGGAATAAAGATTTGAAATAGAATGATCAAGGGAAATAAATAACATGAATGGAATACCCCACCAAAATGGCTATGGGTCCATTTACTGAAAAAATAATAACTCTTCATGTCAAAATCTCCAACAAATAAAAATAAAAAAACAGGATTCTGCATGATTTTCATTCATTAAAAGCTTCTTCAGGATGTACATGGTTGACCAAATCAAGTGAACCAAACCACTTTATAATTCGGTTCTGATAAACCAAACTGTTAGTCACAAATCTTCTTCAGGGTATTGCATTTGCTGTTAGTAGTGCAAATCTGGTTTGCACAATCCTATATTGCCTACGGTGTTGCGACTGTCTACTGTGATGCGTTGCTCGTTTGGTCTCTTTTGTGTCGGGAATATTTTTTTTAGGGCTTGTAATTGGCTCGTTAGAATGAACACGAATACCTAAGTTTTAATAAATATTTCTTATTAGTAAACACTATTTTCTTCTATATCCAGAACTAGCACCTACAATACCCCCAGCAAAGTAAAAGGATCAAGAGAGCAAGCATTGTCAAACCTAAATGATACTTTGTCCTTTCAGTTAAGGATTTTCTGTATCTGGCCAAAACACTTGCCATATGAGCATCACGATCGCCCGTAATTTCATCATCTGCTTCTGGCTCCGTGACTTCTAGACACGTGGTGTGAATATTTCTTCCCAGAACTATTTCTCTTTTCTCTTTTCCTCCATTGATCTTTGCCTCCTCCTTGTCAATGCCATTGTCTGCAACTACAGGAGGCACTGGATCTTTGATGATGGCGGACACATCAAAATCATCAGGCAATAGTTCGACTGCTCCATTGGTGCTCAAACCATTGACCAAAACATCGGCACTTCCAACCATTTTGTTATCCACAATAGAGGAACAGCTGACAAAAATTGTATTACAAAATTAAGAGTAAATCATAAAAAATCGGAACCAAATCCAATTTCTTTAAAAGATACTAATGAATCCCAAAACGCCAGCTAAAAGAAAATGTTTCACTTCCACAATATATAGAGCCTGTTTGTTACAACTTTTTCAAACAAAATAATCAATTATAAAAATTTTCATCCGTTTGTTACATATTTTAAAAAAATGGGAAAAAAATCTAAAAATTGCTTCAAACAAGAAGCTGCTTTAATAGCTTTTTCCGAAAATCAATTTTTTATAACTGACTTTATTTTTTTAAGAGTTATTTTCATTTTGATAAATAAACACAAAATAACTTATCTTTTTTTTTAAACCTCTAAATTATTGACTATCAAAATCATTTTTTTCTAATCCGTAACAAACAAGGCCATAGAGTCATTCCTATCCATTGTGTTAAGAAGAACATGACATAAAAATGCATAAATCTTAGAAACTTTAATTAAAAACTCTGCATGCAAGCAAGAACACACAAAAGAAAGTGAAACAATACTTCACACAAGATCTACGTAAATCTCGTTTAAATTCGTAATAACTTTAATTTTGAAGGATCCAAAATTGATTATATAAAGGCGCAAAACAGATTTTGACATGTTTGACTACTCTCGATTAGGACTAAGTTTGCCTCTACTTGAAGGCTAGAAATTGCAGCTTCTGATTCTGTAATTGAAAACTAGAAATTGTAGCTTTTGAATATAGAATTAATTTTTACACTCAAGTTTATTGTTCAACTTGTATGTTTGGTTCTACTGTACCAAAAACTGATTATATAAATCTGATTTCCGCAAATCTAAATTGAGTTGAACTAAAAAATAGAGTGTAAAAATGAATTGTAGAATTAAAAGCAAAAGTTTCTAGATACGGGTAAAACGAATTCTAAGTTCAAATAGAATCAAGTGTGCATGCAAAATCAATTATAATATCTAGAATCAATAAAATGCAATCAATTCAATAAATTAAAGTATACATAATGAATTGATAATGAAAATGCACGAGATCTGAAAGAAACTTACAGAAGAATGAGATTTGGAATCGAACAAAGAGAGAAGAAAACAGTGGCAAAAGACGCGGATACTGTGATAGAATAGAATGAAATGAAAATGGGGCAATCAGAGAGGGTTTTAGGAAGTTACATTTTTGTTTATTTATACTACAAGCTACACAGTAGTTTTGATCCGTTAGATTCTCTCACGCGCCTCGAATCAACACCGTTGCCCCCACATACACGTGATTCTTTGTCACCCTTCTTGACGGACTCATCAATCACCAATTCACGAATGCCACGATTCTTTACATTGAAATTTGTAGCACCTAAAAATCAGTTTTAAATTTTTGCACAAATTAGTTTTTTTTCTCTCTTTATTTTATATTTTTTTTAGGGGGTGTTTGTTTAAGTCATACATTGGAATAAAATTCAGATCTTTATAATTTTATTCTTGGAAAGTGAAGTTTTTTGTAAATGTTGTTTTGTTCCTAAGAAAATCCAGAGGAATAAAATTTTCTATAAAGGTGTGAATAAAATCATTAGTTACTATCCACAAATATCAATTTATCAGTCATTCTCAAGATTATATTTTGTAAACTCGAAACAAACACCCCTTTATAGAGGCATTCTTCTATGAAGATTAGATCAAATGTAGAATGTTTGAACACAGACACTTAAAGATATTTTAATTCTAATGATGAAAAAGAAACTGATAAAAAAGGATTTAATATTTTTGAAATAAATCTCTTTATGTGTGCGCGAGAACATTACATATTTTGTCTTGTGATCGGATCATACAATAATACCTCTTCTTTGGTTATATCAACAATTTTAATGATAATGATGGGAAAGTAATGCATATTCTCTGATTTTTTTTTAGGGGGTGTGATTTATTATTATAATTACTATTTAATACCCAAAAAAAAATTATGATTGAATACTATAATAAGATATTGACGGATTGTTTCCATAAACTTAACTCAGTTTGTATAATATATTTATTTATAGATCGAAGTTCGAATCTTAAGCATCTCATTTATTCATTTTAGAAAAGTGAATTTATAACTACTACATTACTTGAGGAAGAAAAAAATGACACAGATGGAATAATGAAATAGATAAAACTTAAGAGTTTCGACAAAAAGATTTTTATCACACGTCACTTTCGTTTTTTATTATATTTTACTCAACGCATACAAATATCTGCAATATTAAATTGAAAATGCTCACGATGATTAGTTTGTATATATTGACAACCAATTATTTTATATATATATTTTATCAAATCACATCATCAGTTCTCTCATAAAAATCAAGTCACATCAATTAAATATTTATAGGAGATTGTATGTATAAAAGAAAGTACAGAGGGTTTTATGAACTAAAAATAAAAAAATTATATCACAATACGATTTGATTGGATGCGCATGGAAAAAAATTATATCAATGGTGAGTATATAAATCAATCTCATAAAAATAATATAATCATTCAATTATATTTTATTGTGATATCGTGTTCAAAACCTCAAATAATATTATTTTATAAAAACATATAATTTATAAATATTATCTGGGTTGTGTTAACCAGTGTCTTGGAGACACTAGTTAAGTAAGTTAAATATAGAAATTTTTTATTAAAGACAACAACTTTTTGACTTTTCTAAAGTGGAATGTTTCACTTTTCATCATTTCCCAATACAAAGTTTCTATATTAATCTCCTTAACTAGTGTCATTTCCCATATTATTTTATACTCCCTCCGTCCCAAAATGTATGACGTTTTGGGTATTTCACACATATTAAGAAATGCAATTAATAGTGTGTGGAAAAAAGATATTATGAGTTGTTTTACAAAATTG
>Ga0315915_1005691_pt1 | contig 15455 bp, 4 predicted proteins | sample MpolbnodulesMG_FD_207738 | JGI IMG/M metagenome (GOLD analysis project Ga0315915, IMG submission 207738) | Medicago polymorpha root nodule microbial communities from Los Angeles, California, United States - branched nodules | ecosystem: Host-associated > Plants > Roots > Nodule | place: USA... | reverse complement strand
TTTTCCGAAGGGACTCTTTCCGAAGGGACAGAAAAAAGAGGGAGAAGAAAAGAATAGCTCGTCAACACAAGCTAAATGAGGGAGAAGAGAGAAAAGTTCTTTGACAACTCAAGAGAACTTTTGGTGTGTTTTGAAGTGTGGAATGAGGGCTCTATTTATAGGTGAGGAGGTTGATGAAAATGGAACATTGGTTTAATGGTTTTTTATGGACAATTATGGTGAATTTTGGAAAAGGAATGTCAAAGTTGACACTTGACTTGAAATATTTTTGGACCTTGGACATATTTTTTGTGACCTATTAGACATTGACACTATTATTTTTTGGACATTTTGGACAATTAGTAAAAATTAAAATAAAAATGATTAAAGTAAAAGAAAGAAAAAATGACTAATTAAAATTAAAATTAAAATCTAAAATTAAAAATAAAAATAAAAGAGAATTAATAAAAGATGGAATTTTAAAAGATAAAAGTAAATAAAAAAATAAAGATAAAAGAGAAGAGGGTCCGAATCGGAACAAAAAATGAGGTATTTTAAAATATCTCTCTGCCGAATTTTTCACTAAAAAGTCAAAGACTATTCAGGATCAAACAGTGTATGAATGTAAGATCTTAGGTCAAAAATTGGGGTATGACACGTTAAAAACTAGTCGGAAGATAAATGATATTCATTAATTTCTACTACTAATTAATTTTTCCACCAATTTGTTTATATAGCATTCTAGTATATCGAATTGTAACAATGTCACCTGGATTGTGAGAATATTAATCTCGAAAATTGAGGAGGCATGCCACGTTCCATTTGATTTCTTCTTATGCGCTGATCCTTGTCTGGGGTTGTTGGCCTTGAGAGAAAAAACAACAAACTCCTCTATATATACTTGCTTTATCATTGATTATTCAAATTCGTCATGCTCCTGTATAGTTCCTGCACTATGCTCAACTTGGTACTTTCTTCAGTTATAACATCACTTGTATTCGTGATATGTTGGGTGCCATTAATTTAAATCTAATGATATATATGCAGCTAAACTGCTAGCAAGTAATAGCAACTTTGTTATAATTCAGCAATAAGAACATTTTAATCCAATCAATATATCCTTTAGAGAGTGGTTACGGTGTCAAGGGATGATTCCATCGCTAAATTGCTCCATCCTTCTCGCCACAATGAAGTAATTTAGCTTGTGTGGCCCCTTCTAATTAATCTTCATGATACCACATATGTACACAGCTCAAGAGGTAAGGTGGTAACTTAAACATGTGGAAAAATATAACAAAATATTCTTTAATGAAAACCCATCGTATATAAACAAGATAAGCATAGCTGCCTCTAATATCTTTCTTGATAACAAATAATAATAAATAAATATTTAAAATACAAAATCAATTTACTTTTCTGTTTCCTTTGACTATAGTTTACCAAAGATAAAAAACATGCTAATGCTATTAAGAAAAGTATGGACAAAACGCTTGTGATAAACAAATATATATTAACACGTAAAAAATTTATGGACAAAACCCTTGTGATAAACCCACGTAGTATAAATAAGGTTTGGCTTGTGCCTTTAAAGGAAAAGATTTGGCTTGTGAAATCGAGGTTTTTATCAGAGAATAAAAAGAAACTATTTCACAACCACTAGCTAGCTATATACTTCATGAAAGAATAGATCTTGAAAAAGATTTAATGCTTGTTCTACCAGATGTACGAAATCGTCGATCATATGAGTCAACTGGTTTATGCAATCGGTTAGGTCTACAATAATTTTCATGGTTTCACACCAAATAAAGTAACCTCAAAATTAAAAACGATAGATAAATAAGAACATATTGTTTTGGTTGGAAAATCATGGTGTGCGTGGACTGGAAAAAGTCAGAGAAGCCATGCCACAGAACCATGGCTATAATCGAATCGCTAATAATAACAAAAAAACTGCAACGTTTATAACATCACGCCTTCAATGAAGAATTTTATGATTACATGGCGTGTGAAAATTATAGTTTGGAAAGATCAAACCTGATACCGTGGCGAGGCGGCGCTATGATGATGAGGATCTCACCGTATCGGGTGGAGATTTAGGGTTGATTGATGGCGGTTACGCCACCGAGGAGGTGTGGCCTAGGTTAGTTTTACCGAGGTTGCCACAGACGGCGCCCAACTGTACTTGAAAAAGCACAATAAGAGATTCTAGGGTTAAGAATCGTATTCTAGGGTTTTAGAATTGATTGGATGCCTTGAGAGTGTTCTCAAGGGTTGTATTTATAGCCTCCTTGTGGGCTTGTTTTAGCGTGACTTGAGCTCCAAGGAAGCTAGGCTTTTGGTCTTTTTAGTCACTTTAAGGTGGCTTCTAGAAGTTAAGAAAGGCAGTGTCCTAAGAAGGACGCGCTTGGGCCTCTAGAGCCCATCTAGAGGGCGTCTAAGCCTTTCTAAAGGCTTTGAGCCTTTTCAGAGGGCTTTTAAGCCTTTAGGAATATTATGACGGTTCAATGACGAAATTCTAAAATGTTAAGGAACAAAGTGAGGGAAAGACATCTTGTTGGATATTTATATATTGGTTTCATTATTGTTAAAACAAAAATTCATACATGATGTTGGATACGATGTTCCAACATCCTGACACAGTTCAGTGTGCCCTGTTTATGTGCCAAGAATTTCGCGCACTTTATCTTTTTAAGGAATCCACGCCTTTTTACTTGTTGGCCAAGACGCGTACTTTTTGTACAGAATCAGTTGTGTTATTATTTCCTAAAGTAGTGACAATAATTTAGGAAACTTTGGATGTGTTTGGATTCTTCCCGAAGATGTTCCGACATTCTAGGAGACAATCTGTTTGTTCCTGATTCTTGTGTAGCGGATCAACTCATAGATCTGCAGTGTTTTTCTGAAGCCCAACAAGTTTATTTAGCCCGTGTTGCTTCAGTATATATACAAGGACACAAGACCTAATTATGCATTCAAGCCGTCATTTTGATATAAGTGCTTTTTAGAGTTTTGAGTCATTGTGAATTGTGAGCCTTTTCTTGTGTTACCTTGATGCATGATAAGGATTGTGTTTTATTGAGTTGTAATTGTGTACACTACTCCTAAGCTTTGAAGCACTGAGGTAGTTTCTGTTTGAAGGTAACTTCATCATCGTTTTGTATTCAGATAATCACAGGGTGTGTGATTGAGTGGAAGTGAGATGGGATCTCAGATCTAAGAGTTCCTAGGTTGAAGTCAGTACAGGTAGGTCATAGGTCTTAAGTTGTGAACTTGGAGTTTGCCGAGAACTTAGAATAAGGACTACACTAGTGGATTTCCTTCCTGGCTTGGTAGCCCCCAGAGTAGATGTGTTTGTCACCGAACTGGGTTAACAATTCACCTGTACCATTTACTTTCTTGTCTTTTACGTTTGCATCGTTTTATTTATTTCTGTTTGCACGATGTTCTAAACATTACACTCAACATTCGTAATTTGTGTCTGGTGTTGGAACATCTTATAAAACATCTTAAAGTTAACGTGCCAGAATTTAACATCTCTCTAATATCATCCTCTAAATAAATATAATAAAGAATGATGAGTTTATAAAGCTCCACAAAACTTAAGTCACCATAGTGGCCCAAATTAGTCAATTTGTCTATGTAGATGTTAGTGTTGATTGAATGAAACAAACCTCAAAAGTTGAAAGAGGCAACTCATCTGTTTTTGTTTCATATGTGTTGACCAAATCTACTAAACAATCAAAATATCCAATTATGAGCAATGTTTTTTTGTGAGCGAGGCTTGATTGCTCACTTGTTATTTCAAACTTGAGGAAGGATGGCTACCACATTGAAAAGTGTGAGTGAATGACCTTTACGAGACGAGGTAACAAAGGCTGAATGAAAGCAAGTATCATCAAGAACCGGAACATGTGAAAGGGGGAGAGGAAAGAGCAATAATGTGTGTGATTCAATTTCCCCTCTAAATGAAACAAAATAGATTATTTACACCGTTAAACTTAGGGGAGGTTATTGTTTTTGAGAAAACTAAAGGGGTGGTGGTGTGTGTTATGAGCATAGTCACTGGTAGCATAATAGAGCAACAACTATGAGGCCGAAGAAAGTAATGATGCAGCTCAAAAGCATCGTCATTAAAATTGGAATGATTACTTGTTATTAGATCGTGACTCATTATTTCTAGAAGATTGATGACTCATTAGTTTGACAGAAAGAATCTAGAACAATATGAAAATTATATAAGATCTTGTACTTTTTCTATTACAATCATCAATAAAATTAATCAAATCTCTTTTTTATCTCTTTATTCTTAGGAGGTTCTCTCTATCCTTTAATTAAGAGAATCATATCCTTATCCGTGTGACATTTTGCTAAACCTCGAGAGAGGTTATTGTCTTTTTTTTTTGGTAGTGAACAAATTTAGAGGTTATTGTCTATTAAAGAGACGAAAAAAAACTTGGTCTAGTAGCAATATTTATTTATATAGTATATCCACTTAACTTCATGTGTCATCAAATCAAGTCTGTTTGCAAAATTATTTACTAATCTTTATCAAAATTCCTTAAAAAAAATGTCATATATCGAACCATATGAAATCAAGAGGAGGAAGTTATACCCCACACCCCTACATGTATACCTTTACCCCAACATTTGACACAAACTACTAAATTTACCTTTTATATAAAACAAAAAATAATTACCCTTTCACTTTTCACCCCACATACACTTCACGTGGTAGTTACGCAGGTTCAACCTCTTTTCTGGAAAAATTATTCATCTGATTAGTAAGCTTCAATTCCTATGTTTCCTTCATCGTTTCTCTTCTTTATTTTAAACTTTTCCAATATTTGTTCTTAATTGTTTAACTGAATCATTGATTGGTGTTGGGTAGGTTTTTCAAGGTTTTCTGGGTTAGGTTATGAATCCTTTACTGAACAGTGTTCTGGAAATAACGATTTTGTGAGATGTCGTCGTCCGCGAATCGTTTCCGGAATTGTGTTAACCAAAGTGTTTCGGTTGATATCCGGAAACCACGTGCGAAGTGTTCCGGCAGGTATCCGGGAAACTCGTGAAAACTGTTCCGATACTTCTTTCCGGAATCGTTTCAGGAAGGTTTCCGGTTCAAACATCATTTTTTTTTACGTTCTTAATTTTGTTTTTAACTATGTACCTCTAGAGCGTGTAAATTAAACTGACGGCATAGATAAACAAAATCATAGCAGCTTTTAATTCTGTTGTCGTGCAAAGCTCTCTGAGGTAGCTTTTGCCATGATCTACTACTCTCTTTCTTTTTTTTTTACAGAAGTCATGATATACTACTGATCAAGGTTACTCCTATATGCAAATTAATGGAAGTTGAAATTTAATTACATTGTTTTATAGCAAATTGTATTCTTCTAGTTCTTCATACTTTGTCCATTACTTACTTACTCCACTAATTTTATACTTAATTGGATGTCTATTATGCTAATTATGATTTTTTGAGGTCCTATCTGCGCCTGTTCTTTGGGCTGTCCGCGCCTCTTCTTTGATTTTCTGCTAAGCGTTAGTGCCATCACATTTCTTGTGTGATTGGTAGTATGACAGTAAGATAATTTTGCAGATTAAAATAAATGATTAGACCCAGTGACAAAATATAATTTTAGAAAAAGTGAAAAACTAAAATATAATTTTTTAACAAGAAACTATTACTAAAATGAACATTTAAAAAAAAAATAAGCAACTAATAATATCAAGAATCAATAATATAAGTAAGCAAGTTGAAATACACAATTATAAAACAAAATTAAATGCACCGGAAAACTAACATAAACGTTTCCTGTTCCTTGTTTTCTACAATGAAAATATATGGAATTGTATAACTAGCCTGAACCGGAAAGGTATTTCTACGTTCTCCGGTATATATATTCGGAATGCAAGCATTCAAGTATTCTGAATTATTTTCGGAAATGTTTGTGAGTGTTTCCAAAAAAATTTGGAAACGTTTTAGAGAAGGTAAAAAAAAAATACGTATCTAGATGTGGGGGTGAACTCATACTGATTTAGGAGATGTTGAAAATGAGGGTGAAAAATTTACTTTTAAAAGGTTAAATAATAAAAGGCGTAAAATTGGGATTTTCAAAAATTTGTAGGGGTGAAAGTACATGTGTTAGGGTATAGGGTAAAATTTCCTCGAGAGGATTACAATCAGTCCAACAAAAAAGCTACCCATTTATTGACACAAGGCCCGTTTGTTTCAGATTTTTTCCAAAAAAAATCTATTTTTTCCCTTAAAAAAATCACTTTTTTCATTTTTTAATTGTTTGTTTAGGATTTAAAAAAAATCATTTATCAAAAAAATCTATTTTGACCCTAAAATGAAAAGCTATTAGGATTAGCTTTTCTTAAAATCTTTTTTTTTCAACAATAAGGAGGTAACACATGTGCATGTTAGGGGTGCGTTTCTTTCAGCTTTAAAAAAAATAGATTTTGTATCAAGAGAATTCAGAGATTTTAAAAAAAATCTGAAGTTATTTGTGTTTGCCTACTATCCATAAAAATTCATTTTTAAAAAATGAGTTCTAACATGTACATGTGTATCTCCTTAAAGTACTATTTAGTTGTGCGTGTAATTTTTTCATTAAAGTCATATGTTCAATAAAGTTAAAAGATTACTATAATTTATAATTTATTGTACTCTTATTTCCTCATAAGATATAAAATATTAAAATGTTGCATATTTTTAATTACAAAATTTTCTTATACACGACAATAACAATTCAAACTAGCTCTACAAATTTCATGACTTACCTTCTACCATTTAGAAAGTTTTGTTTTTATCCTATATTTTCATTTCACTATTCTATCTCTATTCTGCTTCATTTATTTATTTTATTTAAGAGTGCAAGGGACATTAAATGTAAGTGGTTTATTTCACTTATATGTTAGTTTTATACCATTTTTATTTTCGGTATTCAAATAATGCTAAAAAAATATATTCAAACAATTAACTTATATTCTTACGTAAAAGAAACTTATATTATAAATTGAAATAAAATCAATATAGCAAACGTTCATATCAATATTTATTAAAAAAACATTCATATCAGTATATTGTATAATTTTTTTAAACTACAATAATTATCAATAATAAGTCAATAAAATTCCCTTTTGCATCGCAAGGGTGGACGTCTAATCTATATAGATTGCGCTATTGGTACTTTTAATTTCTGATTTTTTTTTTGCTTTCTCAATTTATTTATTTTCTAGATCTATTTCATGCATTACCATGACCATATTTTATTATGAAGCGGTTATGAACTTGGATTTCAAATATATACTGAAGAAAAATAAAACTCCAACTATATGTTAGTTAATGGATAAAGATGCATGTTTAATAATGCTCGTGCCTGTGGTTATCTACGTATCCATTAATAAACTAATAAAATTAATTTAATATCTTTTATTAAGTATAGAGAGACTGAACTTCGAACTAATATTATATGTTAAAAGGAGGGGGAAAAACCTATGTGATAGATTTTGGTTTTGTTAGAAATTTTGTTATTAAATTGAGAGTGGAATGCATAAATATTTTTATGTGTTAATATTTATTTTTTTCTTGAAAAAGAATGGAGAAACTCAATATAATTACAATTTTTTTGGTAAAGAAATCTATTTTTTCTTAAAAAATATGTTATCCATACACTCACGTGGATATCGGTTGGGCACAAGTATCATATTTATTTAGGAATGGCAAACGAATATCTTAATAATATCCATTGTCATCCTTAATCACAAAAGTAGTTCTCCTTTTATCCTATTGTAAAAACCACATTAATAATCTTTTTGTGCATATTCATTTTTAAATTTTATATTTAATTTTATGAAAAATATTATTACATTATATTATCAATTAAATTAATAATCTTTGTATGAGTCATTATCAGATTTGTCATGTATAACAAAGATAAATACAATCAAATTAAAATTTTATATTCTAAATTTTTCAATTTAATTTATTTGTATTTTCTGAATTTTGTTTTTGGTACATTTCTATTTTTTTTGAATTCATCTACTTAATAGATAAGCATTGGTTCAGTAAGTGTACAACAAAATTTTCAACAATTTCTAACAAAGAAAATTTCGCTCCATTTCATATTAATCAAAAAAGAAACTTCTAGTGTGCTCCAAGAATTAAATAATTCATCAAGATATAGTAAGTGTTGCTCATGATGTTCTCGATGGACCAGAAAGAGAAAGAGGAGGAAAAATACACTTCTTGTTGATCACAAATCAAACACATGATGAAGAAGGGTGGAGGAGGGAACATGTCTGCATTAAGATTTAGTCACTCTTCTATAGGGACTTAATCCTCCACTAGGCTATGTCCATAATTCAGAGGATGGGAAACAGTGAGAAAATATGGCATCCACTAAACATTTTGCAAGGGATTTTTCTAAAGCTCCAAAACCATCCTTATTTCATAATGGACAATTAAGTGCTTCAGTTAAGGTTTCGACGATCTAGGAATTAGTTATTGACTATTGAATGAATAGAGAGAGCATTTAGAAAGTTTTCATATATAAAACCATTGTCAACTCGTGCAGGGTTTTCTTGCTTTGTACAATGAACGTATCGACACCCGGTGATTTTCTTCAATCCGTTGACCAAACACTTGTGTACACCTTTGATCATATATTTGCAGCCACGTACGACGGACACGAATACTTCGTAGATTATTCTTTAGGAAATTTGAAAATAAATTGAGTTTATTGCTATGATACGTTACATATCTGTCCAATATCCATATTATACATAAACTTTACTCATTTATACTTTACACACAATCAATTTCAATCATATAGCAAGAAGAGGCATTCTACTAGCAAAAAAATAATCAAGAAGAGGCATCATCTAATGATCAATGTCTCAATTATATCATGTACTTATTTTATACGCATATGAGAAATATTATGTGCTATTTGATATATCTGCATGTATTATATTTGGTTTCGTCAACTGAAGCTTGAGTCAAATCTTATGGGTCAAATCTTATGACCCAAGTCTTTGTAGCTCTTTGTTTTTATTTAATATAATTTTCTTTTTGTCTAAAAAAAACTTAATTGAAGTTTACCATAACGTAAAAAATAATTCATAACTAAAAAAAATATAGTTTTAAATTCCAATTTAAATATTATTGCAATTTTTTAAAACCTAATATTATAACTACTTTCTTTTACCATGATTAGATACTTTAACAATAACCAAAATATTTTTACAATGTATCCAATAACATTTGGATGAGATATTTTTTGAAGAATCATTTTGGATGAGATGTATAACGTATATTCATTGGTGGTGCGGAACATAGTCGAGATTGGAGACCACTCAGGACCCTATATTTAAAAGGGCACAAGATATTTTTAATAATATATATAGTATGTATAAATAGTTAGAGTAATACTATTTTATTTGTAAAAGTATACGTTAATAGTTAGAGAAAAAATAAAAGAATAGATAAAGACAAATAAAAGACAAAAAAATAATCAACATTGTTGATATTCCTCGTCTAGTTTTAAATTAGTAACTTATTTAATTCATAATTCATCTATAAAATAATAGAACATTATAATTTTTTATGCGGTTATTTAAACTGTTTTTCTTTTGTAGACAACAAATACATATTACATAAATGTATTGGGGGTTGTCCTCGTGAGCTTAGCACCGTTGGTAAGGACAATGCATAATATATGCAAGGTCCGGGTTCGAACCACAGTCACTACAAAAAAAATGTAATAGGAGTTAAAATTTACAATCACATTTTATTTATAACGTACATAATATATATTTCTCACATGACATAAATGTGTCAAAAAGTCATATCGAATACATGAAAAATGATAAAAAAAAAAATGTCTTATTTGCAAAATATATTGGTTGTCCTTGGAAGAAGTTGGTGTTGTTGTTTGTAGTTGAAACACAAAACTCCGAGGGTCATGTTTGCTTTATGATATTGAGATAAAATCAATTGTGCGTGATTTATCTAATATTCACAATACTAAATATTTCAGTGATCAATTACTTAGTCTGATATAAGTTTTCTACTTTTTGATTATTTTATATCAACAAAAATAATGAATTTAGTTTTTTTATTGCAATCAAGGCTAGATAAGTTTTCATAAAAATAGTCTGTGCTTTCATCTTGTGTTATTTACTGTGATGTTTCTTAGATTTATTTAGCGCATGCTCAGGGAGGTATCTTTCTTTTATTGACTTATTTTACGTGTATCCTAGTTGGTGTTTTTTCTATCGTAAATTTATAAATATTTTTTTTACCTTCATGATAAGTATCAGAAATCAGTTAAAAAACATATATTTTAGGCACTTTACTTACTTGTTTTGCAAGTTATCTCATGAAAAGCTCCATAATAATAGATAAATGCTACTTTGTGTTTTTTAACTTCAATTAATTATTTTGATTATTGTCAAAAAAATAATATTTGTACCAATTTGTTTTTTAACAATATTAGGATCAAAGTCGCGACCCTTCAAAACAAATTAAAGAATCAAAGTTATTTTTGTGAAACAAAAGTAGATGATCCAACGTGACTTGTATAATTGAGATTTATTTAGTAGCAAGTCCATATAACAAATAAAATTGTGATATGTCATAGTAGCTATTCTAGGTTGTTCTAGCTAACATTTTTTTTATGTCAAAATTTGAGCTGAGGTTTCAAGAAAAGTTTCTTCAATAAAGAATTTTAGTTTTGGAAATCATAATTAAAATCGTTCTTATAAAAAAATTAATGATATTAAGGATCATTGTAATTAATATCATAAATATTTATTTTTAATGGATTTTATATAGGTTGAATTGAAATAGTTTGAAGATTGTGATTTGATGCATAGAAGTAAGATGTATTTTGCTTATGGACCTGGAAGAAATCATCTCTTTGTTCCTGGGCCTACCAACATTCCTAAACATGTTTGGCAATGAACAAAAATAATAAGAATCATCGTACTACAACAATAAAAGCGTTGACAAAAATTTTACTTGATGATGTCAAGATAATTTTCAAGACTACTTATGGAATCTCATTTCTCATCCCCACAACTGGTAATGTATAATTTCTCTTGTCAAATTTTCATTTATATATTTATATATTGATTTTTATATTTTAATTGATGTTATTCTAATATATTTTTAATCGGTCTTAGTCATTAGAATGCTTTCTAGTTGACTAGATCTTTTGCCTTTTTACATTGAAGACTCAAACACATCCTACTAAGATTGTAAAATATTGATCACATTAACCCGTTTTGTACAATTTCTATTGACCAACTCAAAGTCATTAGGGCGTTAATATGACTGAAAACTTTCAACTTCATGAATCATATTAAAATTTCATTAATTTTAAAGATCAAGTTGTCTGACACTTATAATTTAAGTTATGATCCTTCATTTGTTTTGTTTCAGGTACTGGTGCATGGGAGAGTGCATTGACAAATACATTGTCACGTGGGGATCATGCTATATCTTTTCTAATTGGTCAATTCATCTTGCTTTGGATTGAACAACAAAAACGCCTCAACTTTAATGTTGATGTTGTAGAAAGTGAATGAGGCCAGGGTGCCGATCTTGATGCTCTAGAATCAAAACTTGCTTTAGATAAAACACATACCAAAAAGATAATTTGTATTGTTCACAATGAGACAACAACAGGGTCACAAATGACTTGAATAAAGTGAGAAAAATCCTTGGTGATAATCCCTTCTAATTATGACCGTTATTCAATTATTATGTAATATTTTAGTCATCATCATAACTTTACATGTTTATGTCTTGAGAGATATTTGAATTTGTTGGAACATTGTCTTATTTGTAAGTTTTAAATCATGCTTGTATGATTATTGGCATTGGTGAAACTTCCAAATTTTCCATGTATTTGTGATATCTTGTTGATCAATCACAAATTTGCGATACCTATATTTGTGATACCTTGATTATCATGTGTGTTTGTGATACCTTGTTAATTGTGTGTACATGAAATGAAGTGTCTACATATAGTCATATATTTGTATTGCAACAAGGTGTAACATAATTGATTTCAAATGCGATATTTCGGATCTCATTACATTTGTTTGACTTGATTGTGATTTCATGATTCAATTCAAAATAAGTCTAAAACATGTATGACATAATGTGTTTTCTTAGGACAATTTTTTTTGCCTAAAACTATGTATCATTCTTTTTCAAGCATGTAATTTTCATTATTATTGTATATTTTTCACTTTTTTACCTATCTTAAATAAAGTGATTATCCTCACATTATATTTTTTTACTCAGACAAGTACCAGCATCCAACACTTATAATTATTGATGTTGTGTCTTCAATCGGTGCTCTTGATTTCCGCATGGACGAATGGGGTGTAGATGTGGTAGTGACTAGTTCTCAAAAAGCTATTTCTCTTCCTACAAGAATGGGAATTGTATGTGCATGACCTAATTTGTATGTGCAGGATTTGAAAATGTGATTTTAAGGCACAAGCGTTTAGCCAAAGCAACCAGGTAATTCGTAATTTGGTTCATTTGAGTCAGATATATGTCCATACTTTAGATGTTAAGTTATGAAGAAAAGAGATATGTTGAAATCGCACATCAACTAGAGATTTGGTCAAAATAACTTTTATTCGGCTCGAAAAATTCTTATTTCTCTTACTTGAATTTATTGTATTTCCTATGTCTTATATGCTATATGTAGGCTTGCAGTGGAGGCATGAGATTTGAAGAATTGTTGCCAAAAGGATGAGTGGTATAATGCCAGTGTGATTGCTATTGTTGTTCCTCCTAACATTGACAGTGGTGAAATAGTTAGTAGGGCATGGAAGAGATACACTTTAAGCTTAGGAGGTGGATTGAACAAAGGTGTTGAAAAAGATTTCAGAATAGGACATGTTGGCCATCTAAATGAGGTAAACTATTTATTTCTCATCCATCCATCATCACCACAAAGAAAAACATTGTTTTTGGCTTTTCTTTAGATAGAGACATTAATTTATTCAATTATATAATAACATACACTAGCTTTTGTTGAATCATAATAGCATAAACTAACTATTGTTGATGTAGTTATATATACTATTACATGAATTTAACAAATCAAAGTACAAATAAAAAAAAATCCTTAAACAATGTTAAAAATTTATAATATACAAAATTGTCGTTTATAAAAAAATTATAATCATTTCATATGTTATATATTTGTAGTTGCAACTTTTAGGTTGTTTTGCTGGTGTGGAGATGACACTCAAAGATGTGGATTACCCAATCCAGCTTGAAAGTGGAGTTGTTGTTGCAGGTGCTTATTTACTGAACAATGTTCCTTTAATCCCTTCAAGAATTTGAAGTCACATGAATTATTCTTGTGTTTATTTTTTATGGTCTTTCATGTATTATACTATATTAGTGCAATGCACTGGGAATAATTTCAAAAGGATAAATAGTTTATATTTTCATTATCAAATTGAGAGTTAGTAGAGACACATTTTCCTTAAGTCTTTATACAAAAAAAAGTAGTTTCTTTAAGTCAACGTGGACACTCATTTTGCTATTTTTACAATGCTTTTACAAATCGTCATAAAATGATTTATTGTTGTGATTGCTATGAAATCTATTTCAATCCAAAATGAGACACTGTCAAGAACTAATGAGTTATCACTAATATCAACCAACTAGGCCGTCTACCCTTGCTACCACACGGGTCATATACGTTGAAAAAATATTTCAATGTAATATTATTATCTATTAGATTTACAACTAAGAATTTGAATGATTAGTAACAAAGATGATTTGATTTCATATTACCTACAAATATCGAAAAATTTCTTTATATACCACATTTGAAATGGTATCAATGCAATCACTATCTTCACCGTTTAACAAAATTTTTAAATCATTTCTTGATGTAACTCTTGATATTGTAACATATAGTTGACTACGTGAGAACACTGATCGTGGAAGATATATTACAACATATCATTTTACAGTAGCACATGACTTGTCTTAAACAAATATAACAAACAATAAGATGAAAGAATCTCAAATTTTGCAACATATCATTTGTTTGAAATTGAAAGATATATTGCAACATATCATTTTACAATAGTACATGACTTGCCTTGAACAAATATAACAAACAATAAGATGAAAAAATCTCAATTTTTTTAAATACGGGATCAACTAAGACTAAAACTAAACTCATATATAAGAGATTTTTTGTTGATTGAAGAGAAGTGATGGGAGAGAGAGTGGCAGGAGCAAAAGCTATTTCAATCGTATTAGAAATGTGGGAGGGAATGGAAATGTGGTAGTGGGAAATGTGTCATTGCATAATCCGAATTTTTTTTATCAATATTCTTTAACAACATCATTGACACTCTTACTTTTAATCTCAGCTTGTGATTTGGAAGTCTCAATGTCGTGATTGTGTTGAGAAATTTTGGAGTGTGAACATCATCAACTGCATTATCGTCATGTTCCTTGCATATGAGGTAGTGCGTATGTCTTGAATTGATCATCATTTAACGTTAAATTTGCATGTCACATTTTGTATAGTTAAAAAAATAGTTTTTTGAACAGGAGAATAACACTTATTATAAATATAATAAAATGAAATAATTTAATATAACAACACATTTTACCTTGAGCACCAAACAACTGTCGCTGTCTATGCAAAATGTCATCAATAAGATTATATGAAGTACTATTTCATACAACCTCTGGCCTGGATAGCTGACCATTAATCAATAATGCTGCGAACAATCTTCGTAAGTAGGTTCATGTACCATAAAGACTTGCCTTTATTATTACGTCTATGAATTATATACAATATAAATATTTGTATTTAAGACTAACATGTGATGATCCATCCACAGATAGACATATCATCATGATAATATCTGAATCATGTAATGCAGTCCTCCAACAAAAGTTGACATAAAAACTATTCTTTTCCCTGTAGCAGAAGGATCGGTCTCCCCTCTTAGAACCGCTTCAGTTATGCCTTTATACATATCAGTCCTTAATTCCTTTCGGTGATCTCTATCTCATTTAAATCTTGCATACTCTATCCTATTGTATGAGTCAACTAAAAATGGTTGAAATAACCTTTTGGAAAATACAATAGTGAACTGATCTATTTCTCTGTGTTAAATTCTATATGCAAGCCATTTTTTCTGGGTACCATATTGTCATATAATAATGTATTTTTTTGCCTGTTTTGTTGTACTTTATGTCCTTTCAATTAGGGGTGTTTGTGGTGCGGTTTGGTTTGGTTTTGAGGCTAAAAGTCATATGAACCACAAGATAAAAAAGCATGCGGTTTGGATTGGATCAGTTGGTGTAGTTTTTTTGAGACAATAAATTTTTTGTTTCTAACATTAAAATCGAGTTAAAAAGGTAAAACACAATATATTTTCAGCAAGGTTCCGACAATGTTTTT